>ENA-UOWG01001812-UOWG01001812.1-activated-sludge-metagenome-genome-assembly--contig:-NODE-1812-length-19929-cov-36.134195_pt1 | contig 19929 bp, 15 predicted proteins | sample MGYA00238147_ERZ761563 | MGnify/ENA primary metagenome ERZ761563 (study PRJEB28884, sample SAMN05720216) | anaerobic digester metagenome | isolation source: active sludge of municipal... | reverse complement strand
CCGCCTGTTTATGAAAGAGCGCCGCTGAGACATCCTGACTTTCCATAAGCATTTGATTGCCGACCAGGCACAACTTGCCGTCAACAAAACCCCGGGCGCCCAGGCCGGACAGAGCAAGGAAATTTTCGGCCGGGGCCGGTATGATCTGATCGGTTTGCGCCCGTTGTAGAATGGCCTGCGCCAGCGGATGCTCCGACGTTTTTTCCAGTGCGGTGGCCACAGCCAGAACTTGCCGTTCATCAAATCCTGCGGCTGAAATAACATCGGTTACTTCCGGTTCACCGCGCGTCAGCGTGCCGGTTTTGTCAAAAACAATAACGGTGAGCTTATGGATTTTCTCCAGCGCTTCCCCGCCCTTAATCAGAATGCCGCTTTGCGCGCCCAGTCCCGTACCGACCATAATGGCCGTGGGCGTTGCCAGTCCCAGCGCGCAGGGGCAGGCGATGACCAGCACCGAAACAAAATTGATCAGAGCCCGGCTGAAGCTCGCGTCGTTGGGCAGGAAATACCAGACGGCAAACGTGACAAAAGCAATGACAAATACGATGGGGACAAAGACGGAAGCCACCTTGTCCGCCAGACGCTGGATCGGCGCTTTGGAACCCTGCGCCTCTTCGACCATCCGGATGATGTGCGCCAGCATGGTATCCGCGCCCACACCGGTGGCGCGCATTGTGAAACTTCCCGCTTTATTCATCGTGGCGGCAAAAACTTTTTGACCGGCTTCTTTAGCCACCGGCATGCTCTCGCCGGTCAGCATGGATTCATCCAGGGTTGATTGACCGGTTAAGACCATGCCGTCCACCGGAACTTTTTCCCCCGGCTTGACCAGGATAACATCACCGATCTGCAGCCCGTCCACGGCAACCTCGACTTCAGCCCCGTCTTGCAGGACATGCGCGGTTTTGGGTTTGAGGCCCATCAGTTTCTTGATCGCACCAGAGGTCTTGCCCTTGGCCCGGGCCTCCAAAAGCCGCCCCAGGAGAATCAGGGCAATGATCATCGCCGCGCCGTCGTAATAGACATGAGGCGCCACACCCGCACTTTCAAAGAAATACGGGAAAAAAGTGGCTGCCGCTGAATAGGCATACGCTGAAAAAGCGCCGACAGCGACCAGCGTATTCATATCGGATGTTTTTTGCTTTGCGGCTTTGTAGGCGCCGACAAAAAAACGGCTCCCGACCCAGAACACGGCGGGCGCGGTCAGCACAAACATCCCCATCAGCATGGCCTGACGGGGAATGAAGTGCAAAAAGCCAAACCAGTGCTGCATGGAGCCGAAGAAAATGATCACGCTCAAAATCGCGCCGCAGACGACTTTTAAGGTCAACTCCTTGAGTTCCCGCGTCCGCGCTTTCTCCAGAGGATCATCAAAGGAATCTTTAATTTCGCCCAGAAATTCATAGCCATGTTCTGTGACGGCCCGGGCCAGAGCCGGAAGCCCCGCCCAACGGGATGCATGAATAACTGTGGCGCGCGCGGTCGCCAGGTTGACGCTGACGTCCAAAACGCCCTCAACCTCTTTGAGGGCGTTTTCCACCCGTCTTACACAGGCCGCGCAGGTCATGCCGCCGACAGAAATGGTTATTTTCTCCTGATGGCGTTCTGCGGAATCGACAAAAGCTTCATATCCCAAATCCCGCACCTTATTTTGCAGAGCATCGACATCGGTTATATTTTTATCATATTCCACATGGGCTTTTTCCGTTGCAAAGTTCACCGTGGTTGAAATGACACCGGGCGTTTCGCGCAAACCTTCCTCAACACGCCTCACACAGGTGGCGCAGGTCATTCCCGAAATATTAAGCTGGACTTTATCCGACAACGTTGTAACCCGCCTTTTGAATCGCCGCAGCAACCACTTTCGCATCCACAGGCTTTATTTCTTCATAAGTCGCAACACCTGTCTTCAAATCGACCTGGACATTTTGAATTCCGTCCAGAGCGCTAAGCGCTTTGGTGACCGCCATCACGCAATGCTGACAGCTCATGCCTGTAATTCTAATACTTTTCATGAATAGCCTCCTGATGAAAATCAAATTGTGTTTAAGATAATGGTCTTTGATGCAATAGCAAGCTTTAATTTTTTGAATTATATCATGCTTGATTAAATATAAATATTCTGTATGATTATTTCACAAAGGAATGCCTATGATCATACGCTGTTGGGGGGCCAGAGGCTCCATCCCTGTTTCCGGAGAAAATTATTTGCGCTATGGCGGCAATACGACCTGCCTGGAAATTCGGAACAATCGTAATGATATTTTGTTGGTCGATGCCGGATCGGGAATCCGGGAAGCGGGCAATGCCTTTGTCGCCGAAGGTCGGCAGAATTTCACACTGCTCCTGACGCACGCGCATTGGGATCACATCATGGGGTTCCCTTTTTTCAAGCCGCTCTATTTTGAAAAAACCAATCTGAAGGTCTGGGGTTGTGCGTTCGCCCGGGATTCCATCAAGGAAATGCTGGCGCGGGTTATGTCCGCTCCCTACTTCCCGATGAACTATGATGATATTCACGCCAATATCACCTACGCCGACCTTTGCAACGGTGTCTATCAGATGGGCGATATGACGGTCACACCGATTGCGCTCAGTCACCCGAACCAGGGAACGGGCTACAAATTTTCGGAAGCCGGCAAGTGCTTCGTTTTTCTGACCGACAACGAACTGGGATTCCGGCACGAAGGCGGTCTTGTGCATGAAGACTACCGGAGATTCTGCCGCGGCGCCGACCTGCTGATTCATGACGCTGAATATCGGGACGAAGAATACCCGAGAAGACGGGGTTGGGGACATTCCACCGTTGAGCAGGCGACAAGACTCGCGCTGGACGCCGGCGTCAAAAAGCTGGGACTTTTCCACCACAACCAGGACCGCCTCGATGCTGAACTTGACGACATCGTCGCCTCTTGTCATCGCATGATTATCGAACGGAAAAGCACGTTGGAATGTTTTGCCGTTCATCAGACAATGGAACTGACTCTGTAAGTTCCATCATAAACCGCCTGACCAAAACGACAAACAGAGGTCATGTTATGCTGATTATTATGCACCTGTCCCTGATGATTGCCGCTACATTGTGTTTCGTAGCGGGTGTCGGCATGGCCATGTTCGGGCGAAAAAAGAAATTCTGGTTAAAATGGCATAAAAGTTTCAATACGGCCGGTTTTTGCTTACTCGGCGTCGGGGCGGCGATGGCTTTTGCCAATGTGGCGACGTCCAGCGGCCATCACCTGGCGGGCCCCCACAACTGGTTCGGAACGGCCGCTTTGATCCTGACCTGCCTCACTGCATTTCTCGGTTTTTATTCCTTTAAAGCCGTCAACAAAACAATCGCGCGCGCAACGCACCGATGGATAGGCAGGTTTTCAGGGCTTGCCATTGTGTCCGCGCTTGCCCTGGGTTTATTCATGATCGGTATCCTTTAAAATGTTTCTTCCGACAACTTCCGATGAAATGAAAGAAAGAGGCTGGAATAGGCTTGATGTTATTCTCGTCACGGGCGACGCGTACATCGACAGCCCGCATATCGGCGTGGCGGTCATCGGCCGGGTGCTGGCGAACGCGGGTTATCGTGTGGGTATAATTGCGCAGCCGGACATCCAAAGCGATGCCGATATTCGCCGGTTGGGTGAACCGCGATTATTCTGGGGCATCACCGGCGGCTGCATGGATTCGATGGTGGCCAATTACACGGCGACCAGAAAAAAGAGGCGAGACGATGACCTGACGCCCGGCGGCAAAAATAACCGTCGTCCCGACCGCGCTTGCGTCGTCTATGCCAATCTCATCCGGCAGTATTTTAAAAACACAAAACCGCTTGTTTTGGGCGGTGTTGAGGCAAGCCTCCGTCGCATCGCTCATTACGACTACTGGTCGGATTCAATCCGCCGCTCGATTCTATTTGACGCGCGCGCCGATATTCTGGCTTACGGCATGGCGGAACGGGCCATTGTAGAAATTGCAAATCGTCTGGCGTCAGGAGACGATCTGAAGAACATTCGGGGCGCCTGCACCATTGAAAGCGAGTCGCCGTCGGGCTACCTGGAACTGCCTTCATACGAAAAGGTCGCCGCCGGTAAAAAAGCATTTACGGACATGTTTAAAATTTTCTGTTCCAACAATGATCCGGTCACAGCATCCGGCCTTTATCAGAAACACGGCAACCGCTATCTCATTCATCATCCCCCTGCCGCGCATCTGTCGATTGCAGAGCTCGACGCGATTTACGCGCTGGTTTTTTCACGTCGTGCGCACCCTTTTTATGAAAAACAGGGTACGATCCGCGCCATGGACACCATTTCTTTCTCGCTGACCACGCACCGCGGCTGTTTCGGAGAATGCCTTTTCTGTTCCATTGCTTTACATGAGGGCCGCGCCATTCTCAGTCGCAGCGAAGCCTCCATCCTGGCCGAAGCCCGAAAGATAGCGGCGCTTACCGATTTTAAAGGCTATCTTGTGGACATCGGCGGCGCGACGGCGAATATGTACGGCATCGACTGCTCGCGGAAACAAAGTCGAGGCGCCTGCCCGGGCAAAGGATGTCTGTATCCACAGGTCTGTTCTTCTCTTAAAGCTGATCACGCAAGGCAAATTCGCCTGCTTAAGAATCTTCGCCAAATACCGGGCATTAAAAAAGTATTTGTCGCCTCCGGCATCCGCCATGACTTGCTCCTGGCAGATAAAAAGCACGGCACGTCCTATATGCGCGAGTTAGTCAAGCACCATATCTCCGGCCAATTGAAGATCGCGCCGGAGCATACCACACCCTCCGTCCTTGCACTCATGGGCAAACCGCAGTCGCAGGCGCTGGTTCAGTTTAAAAACCTTTTTGAAAAAATGAATGCCGAAACCGGGCAGAAACAATTTCTGACCTACTATTTTATCGCCGCTCATCCGGGCTGCACCGAAGAAGACATGCGGGACTTGAAATCCTTTGCCTCGAGCGAATTGCACACAACGCCGCAACAGGTGCAGATTTTCACGCCGCTTCCCTCCACCACCTCGGCGCTTATGTATTGGACGGGAGTCGATCCGGCAACCGGCAGAACAATTTATGTGGAAAAAGAGGCCGGGAAAAAACAGAGGCAGAAAGATATTGTCACCTCCGACCGTCAACGGCCGGGTAAAAGGCGTTAGGTGGCCTCAAGATAAAGTTTTCGGGGTATGAGATAAAAAGATCGACTTGCACATAGCTTTTCTTTCTTTAATCTTTAGGAGCAATATTGAAAAAAATGTTGTATATTCCTTTAACTGCTAATTGATGCGGAAGAGACAGGATTTTTTCTGAATCATGAGATCAGGAACCGTTCAAACTGAGTAACCGAAGGACCATTTACCATGACCCAAAAACCTAGCTACGAAGCACTGGAACAACGAATCAAAGTTCTCGAAGCAGCGTCTCTCAAGGGCAAGCGGACCGAGGAAGCACTGCGTGCAGCCGAGGACAAATATCGCATCCTGGTGGAAAACGCTAACGACATTATCTATCGGACGGACGCCCTGGGACGCATCACCTTCTATAATCCTGTCGCAGTGAAATACTTCGGCTATCCGGAAGCCGATCTTATCGGCAAGCATTACACTGAATTCGTTCATCCCGGCCGCCGCATCGAGTTGGAACGGTTTTACGGTCGGCAGTTTGTCAAGAAAATTCCCATAACCTACTACGAATTCCCCTTGCTCCTTCGTGATAAAAGAGTTGTCTGGTTGGGACAGAATGTACAGCTCATCATCGACAACGGTCAGGTCACCGGCTTTCATGCCATCGCCCGCGACATAACCGAGCGCAAACAGGCGGCGGATGCCCTGCGGGACAGCGAGAAACGCTATCGTCTTCTGGTTGAGAATGCCCATGAAGCCATCATAGTGATCCAGGATGGAGCGATCAAATTTTTGAACAGCAAGACCATTGCATCGTTTGGTTATTCTGAAGCGGAGTTACTTTCAATTCCCGTGCTTGAACTGATCCACCCGGAAGATCGGGACGAGGTAATCCAACGATATCTTCAAAAGATCAATGGCGATGCGACGCCTTCCCTACATTCCTATAGACTCCTGCTCAGAGGTGGCCGGATCCAATGGATTGAGGTCAGTTCCATTCTTATTTCATGGGAAGACAGGCCGGCAACACTGAATCTCATTATGGACATCACCGACCGTAAAAAAACGGAGGAGGCCCTGCGGAAAAGCGAAGAAAAATATCGCCTGATTTTCGAGCACTCACCCCTGGGCCATTTTTACTTTGATGAAAAAGGTGTCATTGTTGCGTGCAATGATAATTTCGTCAAGCTTATCGGATCTACAAAAGACGCGATTGTCGGCATCAATATGCTTCGATTACCTGATAAAAAACTTGCTGCATCTATTCAGAAAGCACTGAACGGGGATACCGCCTTTTATGAAGACGTTTATCATTCCACAACTGCGGGAAAAGCGACACCGGTCAGAGCTTTTTTTGAACCGATCAAAGTTGGCGATCAAGGCATTCTTGGGGGTGTAGCAATTGTCGAAGACGTCACTAACCACAAGCGTGCCGAAGAAAACCTCCAGAAATCGCTTGAGCAATTGCGACGGGCCTTGCAGGCGACGATCCAGGCGCTATCGCAGATCATGGAAACGAAAGACCCTTACACCTCCGAGCACCAGAAACGGACCACCAATCTCGCCCGGGCCATCGCCACGGAGATGCATCTCACTTCGGATCAGATCGAGGGCATCCGGGTGGCCGGGGCGATCCATGATATTGGAAAGCTTTCCGTTCCAGCAGAAATCCTCAGCAAACCATCGAAACTTGCCGCAGCCGAGTATTCGCTGATCAAGGAGCACGCCCGTCAGGGCTATGAAATCCTGAAGGACGTGGAATCCCCCTGGCCGCTGGCGGAAATCGTCCATCAGCACCACGAGAGAATGAATGGATCTGGTTATCCCCGGGGGCTGCAGGGCGAGAAGATTCTAATCGAGGCACGCATCCTGGCTGTGGCGGACGTTGTGGAAGCCATGGCGTCATACCGCCCGTATCGTCCTGCACTGGGGATTGACAAAGCCTTGGAGGAGATTGAAAATAACAAAGGCGTTCTCTATGATACTCTGGCAACGGATGCCTGTCTGCGCCTTTTCAAGGAGAAGGGTTTTAAAATCGATGGGTAAAAAATCTTTACAAGATTAACCTTTTATCAGGATATCAGAACTGTAAGGGGAAAATTCCACAAGCGTATTTGACATTCGTCGGGAAAACCAAAAATCCTTATGCCATTGCCGTAGAAAAGCGTCTTGATCAAATCCGTCCGTACTTATCTTCCAGTCTTTCAATATCATCTTCACCAAAGTAAGTGCCTGTCTGGACTTCGATGATGATCAGATTTGCAGTAGAAATATTTTCAAGACGGTGGGCCGCGCCCTGAGGAATGTCAACCGCAATACCCTGTCGCAGGGCAATGACTGTTCCATCGATGGTTGCGTGCCCTTCACCTGCAACGGCATACCAGTGTTCTGAACGCTTTTTATGACGCTGCAGGCTCAAACATCCGCCCTTCTCAACGACAATTCTTTTAACCTTATGATCAGGAGCATCAGACAAAACCTGATAGTAACCCCAGGGACGTTTGTTTCTTGTTTCCATAAAACTCCGCTCACAAATTTGTGTATTTACCTATCATATTATCAAGTAATTGAAAAGCTATGCTTCATCGTTTAGCCTCACAACTTGAACCTTACACCTTGGTCCTTGCACCTTTCACCTTTTTCCCATCTCGCATTCAGGACTGCGATGTGATAAATTATAGGCGGAAATGAACTATGACGATACAATATTCACTCAAACGCAGCAGAAAAAGGAAGAAAACTATTTCACTGCAAATAGGCAATAACTCGGCAATCACAATTTACGCGCCCTACTTTACCCCGGTCAAAGAAATCAATCGCTTTGTAGAAGAAAAACAAAAGTGGATTGACAGGGCCATACGCAAACAGGCCCTACTGCCGGTTCATCCCCCCAAAAAAACATACGTCACGGGTGAAATATTTTATTATCTGGGCCAAAGCTATCCTCTGGACGCCTATTTTGACCCGCTGGAGAACTTGGGTGTTATCTTCCGGAATAACCACTTTTTTCTGAACTGCCCCGTAAACATGGCAATGAGGAAATACTACTTTGTTTCCTGGTATAAGAAAAAAGCACGGCAATATTTAAGTGAGCGGGTTGATTTCTACGAGAACATGCTTAAGTTTTCATCAGGCGGCATTCAGATAACATCCGCCGAGAGGCGGTGGGGATCCTGCTCGGAAGATAATCATTTATCCTTCAGCTTCCGCCTGATCATGGCGCCGCCGCAGGTAGTGGATTATGTGGTGGTGCATGAGATGATGCATATCCGGGAAAAAAATCATTCTTCAAAATTCTGGGACTTAGTGATAGAAGTGATCCCGGGTTGTAAAGAGCACCGGCGCTGGCTTCGCGAACATGAGCACCATTTTATTCTTTGAGCGCAGAGTTCGAAAGGACTGAAGACCTATTATTGTATGGACATTATCGAAACGATTGACCTAAAACACCGGCCATTTCTTGTTGAACGCTTCAGGCAGATGCATTTAAATATATCCGATTACACCTTTGCCAATATCTACCTGTTCCGCAATGTGAGCCGTTACAAAATACTGACGAAAGATTGCGGCACGTTCATTTCTGCCTACAACCGCCAGGATCAGAATTACATCATGCCCTTGGATAACCCGCAGGCCTGTTCTCCGGATACACTCAGGCACTTGTTGAATGAGTGCAACTTTTTCTTTCCGATTCCTGAAGAATGGATGCCCTTTTTCCCCGAAAATGAATTCTGCATATCGTTCTGCGACAGCGAATCGGATTATATTTACCTGACTGAGAACATGGCGTCATTCGCCGGGAAACAATATACGCGCCACCGCAATCATCTCAATCAGTTTTTCGGCGCATACCGTCCATCCACTCAACGTCTTGACGTGACTAATTCCCGGGATGCCATGACCATCCTGCAACACTGGCAGGAAGAATCCGTAGTGAGCGCAAGCAAAACTGATTTTGCGGTATGCGCGGAGGCTTTGCAAAACTTCTCAGAGCTTGCGCTATGGGGCATAATATATTACATTGAAAACAAGCCGGCTGGTTTCATTGTCGGTGAGGCGCTGAACAGCGAAATGTTCTGTCTGCATTTTGCCAAGGCCTCCAAGAACTATCACGGCATTTATGAGTTTATGTTCAATGATGCGGCTATAAAATTGCAGTCGCAATATAAATATGTGAATCTGGAAGAAGATATGGGCAATAAAAATTTACGGCGAACGAAAAGTTCCTACGGCCCGGATCGGATTCTTAAAAAATATCGTGTCAGTCTCAGGGTTGGCGTTCAATGAGTAACCTGGTGGTCATCACAGATTTACAGGAAGGAGATCAAGGCGTCATTCATTCCATTGAAGGCGGTTCGGTTCTGACCAGCCGCCTGGCCGGCATGGGTATTGTAACCGGCGCAAGATTTCGCATTGCGCAGGTCAGCGGCGGGATGGTCATTGTTTTAGTGTCGGCAACCCGTATTGCTTTAGGAAGAGGCGAAGCCTCGAAAATAATGGTTTACAAAATCGATCCTGCCGATGAGACCTGCCTTCCCCCCATTGAAAAGGAAATATGTGTCGCCCTCGTCGGCCAACCCAATGTCGGCAAATCCACGGTCTTTAATATTCTGACGGGACTTTCCCAGCATGTCGGCAACTGGCCCGGAAAAACCGTCGAAAAAAAAGAAGGGGTGCACCGCGCCAATGATATTTTGATCCGGATTGTCGATCTGCCCGGCACTTACAGTCTCACATCTTTTTCCGAGGAAGAAAGAGTCACCCGCGATTTCATCATTCAAGAAAAGCCGGATCTTGTCGTGCTGGTTATGAACGCCGCCGCACTGGAGCGAAGCCTTTATCTTTTATCCGAAGTTCTGCTGCTGAATCGACCGGTCATTGTGGCCATTAACATGTTGGATGTTGCCTCGGACCAGGGCATGCAGATCGACACAAAAGCCTTGCAGGATTCTCTGGGCATGCCGGTCATTCCCATGGTCGCCAAGCGCAACAGCGGCATTAAAGAACTGGTGGATCAAATCATCGATCTGGCCTCCTGTAATAAAAATTTTCAACACGTATTGCCTGAAGTGTCCGTTGACCATCTGGAAATTTATCAAAAAATCCTGGAAACCATCCGACCCTATATACAGGCGCCTTACACTCCCGAATGGGTGGCTGTTAAACTCATGGAAGGCGACCCGGAAGTTTCCGCCATGGTTGAAAAGCAAGTGCAACCATCCGGTTGGAATACGATTCAGACTCTGCTCAGCAAACACGAAGACGCCTTGCATGCCGTGGTCAATGGCCGCTATGATTGGATTGAAAAAATGACCCGGGCAGCCGTCTCCCACTTCAAAATGGGGCAGGTCGTGCTGACCGACCGGATCGATCACGTTCTGACGCGTCCGATATTCGGCATTCCGATTTTACTGGCCATCATGGCTTTGGTCTTTTTTCTGACCTATTCTATCGGCGTGCCGTTACAAACCTGGCTGGCCGATTTAATTCAGCAATTTATAGCGTTTTGTGAACCGGCCGCAGGCGACTGGCCTGTCTGGCTCCAGGGGCTGCTGCTCAACGGCATTATCGGCGGCGCCGGCTCCGTGCTCACATTCCTGCCTGTCCTGCTGATCTTTTTTGCCATCATGGCCCTGCTGGAAGATGTCGGCTATATGGCCCGGGCCGCCTTTGTGATGGATAGAATCATGCATCTGGTCGGCCTGCACGGCAAAAGTTTCATCCCGATGTGCCTGGGTTTCGGTTGCAACGTTCCCGCTGTCCTCGGCGCCCGTATCATCGAAACGCGCAAGGCCCGGATGATTACGCTGCTTCTGATTCCATTCGTTCCCTGCACTGCCAGACTCGCCGTCCTGACGCTGGTCTCCGCCGCCATTTTCAGAGAAAACGCCGTTTACGTCTCCTGGAGTATACTGGCCTTGAACATTGTTGTGCTGGGCATTGCCGGCGTATTTGTCAATAAGACCCTCTGGAAACAGGATGCGCCGTTCATCATGGAACTGCCGATTTATCACCGCCCCGATTTAAAAACGATTTTGATGGTCATTAGGTCACGTATCGTTTCCTTTATCCGCAAAGCGGGTACTGTTATCCTGGGTGTTTCGCTTTTGATCTGGCTTTTATCTTATTTTCCAACAGGGAATGTGGAAGAAAGCTTGCTGGCTTCAGCGGGCAAATTACTTCAACCGCTGGGCGTGCCGCTGGGACTGGATTGGAAAATGATCACCGCATTGCTCACAGGACTTGTTGCTAAAGAAAATGTAGTGGCAACCCTGGGCGTCCTTTATTCAGTCGGCAGAGATGGGCTTTCTCAAACCTTGCCCACCATCATGAGCCCGGAATCGGCCGCCGCGTTTCTGGTGGTGATGATGCTCTTTATTCCCTGCGCCGCAACCATTGCGGTACTGCGCAAAGAAATGAACAGCAATAAGTGGTTTTACGCCACACTGGTGATGACGCTGATCGTTTCCTACCTGGGTGGGATGGCGGCGTATAACTTTATCAGGTGGTGGGGGATTTAGAGAAAGAAACGATTATCACAAGTTTGTTATTCCCCTAAGCCGTGTCCTTCGCTCCCCTGCGCCCGCGCTTTTCCGCCCATTCGAAATACGTCTCAATGGCGTAGAGGGCTTCCTGTATTTTGGAATAAACGGGGAATCCTGCCTTGCGCAGCGCATTAAAGGTTGAAATTCTGATGCGCTCTGCTTCGAGATCATTTTCCAAAAAGCAGGACAAGACGGGGATCACCGGTTTGTCGATTTGTTCAGCCATTTGCAGGATAGTGTCGGCGCTGTTTTTGACATTAAGAAATATCTCCGCATGCATAATATACTCAACGGAAAAATAGGGAACGATCACATCAATGCCTTCGTCTTCGTTGAGGGCTTTCATGGTGTGCAGCATAACGTTGAGGTCGAAACCGAAGGCCCCGAGGTCAACCGGGTTTGTCGTCGAAGTGTTGACTCCCATAATCTTTTCACCGATCATTTGCTGCGTGCGCGCACTCAATTCGGGAAGTTCAACCCCCGAGGTAACAGCCAGGTCGCTGAACAGAACTGAAACACCGCCTCCGGCGCCAAGAAAACCTACGCGCCTCCCCCGAGGGAACTTTTTAGCCGTGCCCAGCATCGCCAGATTCATCAGCTCTTCAAAATCATCTACCAGAAGGCCCCCATGTTGCAGCACAGCCGCGGACCAGATCGTATAATTGCTTGCCATGGCGCCCGTATGGCTTGCCGCCGCCTTTGATCCCAGTTCCGTCTTGCCGCCTTTAAGAATAATCACGGGCTTTTTGGACGTCGCCCTCCTAAGCGTTTTCAAAAATTTATCCGCATCCTTGATATCTTCCACATAACAGGCGACAAGACGGATCTTGTCGTCATCTGCCAGATACGCCAGGTAATCTTCCAGCCGAAGATCAATCTGATTTCCATAGGAAACGACTTTGTTCAGCCAGATTCCTCGTGTCGTCGCCATGGCCACAAAACTGGATGTAATCCCCCCTGATTGTCCCAGGAAGGCGATCGTGCCCGGCTGCTCTTGCGCCTTGGTGAGCCTGAAAGACAGTTTCGACTCGAAACATTGAACGCCGATGCAGTTGGGGCCGACAATCCGGAGATGCCCTTTCCGAGCTTCCCGGACCAAATCATTCTCCAACTTCAGGTTTCCTGTTTCTCCGAAACCGGAAGTGAAGAAGTGAATGAATTTGATCCCTTTGCGGACAGCCGCTCTGACAATGTCAATGGACTGCTCGACAGGCGCAGCGACCAGGGCATAATCGACGGGTCCCGGAAGGTCATCGATAGATGCATAGGCCTTGACGCCGCAAACTTCAGCACGACGCGGGTTAACGGGATAGAGAGCGCCGGCAAAACCGTTTGCCTGCAAGATCTGGAAATAGGGCAGCTTCCCGCCGCCAAGATTGTCAGACGCACCGATGACGGCCACACTTTCGGGATAAAACAACAGATCGAGATTCATTACATTCTTCATTTAGGTCTCCAATCGTAAATCGTTGGTCATGGTTATTTCCTGCGTCTAATGGTTCTGATCGCATGGCATGCTTTTCAAAATCGATAGGCTATGATGCGGAAAGAAGGGGTTGGGTTTATCGTGCAGGAGTAAATACCATTCCATTTTAAAAGTTCTTTGAAAAACGAGGGACAGTGCCCAAGTTTTTCTTATCCTTGCAAACATTTGTCTTTCAACTGGCGCTATCTTACAACTTTGACGAAACGTTGCAAGGGAAAATATAAACGAGGGTAATGGGCAGGATAGAAAAAGCGATGGTTACCTGTTTGGTTATTTTTTCATAGGTCCTTCTTGATGTCATTTCCCTTTTCCCTTGACAGAATCCTTCCGCCCTTCTATCGTTTCGCTCGTCGGATTTCTCCTAGGGAGCAAAATCATAAACAGCCGTACCCCGGTATGGCGGAAAGATAGATAGCATGAGTATGTGCGATAGAAACATCGGCAGTATTGCCAAAAACACCCCCGAGGACCATCACCATCGCCGCAAAGCGGCCTTCAACCACAAAGGCGGGTTCTATTTCCTGAGATTCTTACTGATTCTCTTTCTGATCCCCCTGTTGTCTCTTTCCTGTGCGGCCGAAAATCTTACCTGCAACCGCCTGCCCAAGCTGATGGAAGGATTACTAGCCAACCACTACGCAACGAAGAATATGACCGGAGAGATCAATACTCACGCCGTTGAGCAGATGATCAAGAGGCTTGACCCCTCTAAAACGCTTCTTTATGAGTCCGATGTGGGATGGCTAAAACCGGCTCTTCACGGCGCATTTACCAGCATGCAAACGGGTAACTGTGCCGTGCTGCAACAGGTTTACGACCTTCTCGTCACGCGGGCGCGGGAGAATGAGGCCATCGTCAAAGAGATTCTGGGGACGGAATATCGATTCGATGAGACAGTGGAACTGATCGTCAACTGGGACAAGCGCCCCTATGTGAAGACAGCGGCGGAAAAGCATGAACTCTTGAGGAAGATTGTGCAATTCCAGATCGAAAGCGATCTGTTGGCGGGTGTTGACCTAACGGAAGCGAAGAATCAGCAGATTCACCACTATGAACTGCAGACGATGCGGGTAGTCGAGCGCAATCCCGAAAAACTTATTACAGGCGCCGCCAAGGCTTTCGCCCTGGCCCTGGATCCGCACACGAACTATTTGTCCCCTGAAAATCTTAAGGACTTTGAGATTCAGATGCAGCATTCTCTGGAAGGAATCGGGGCCTCCCTCAGCAGCGATAACGGCTTTACCGTCATTGAGGAGTTGATTCCCGGCGGAGGCGCCGAGCGCTCGGGCCGGTTAAAGTTAAAGGATAAGATCATCGCCGTGGCTCAAGAAAGAGAAAAACCCGTTAACGTTATCGATATGGACCTGCCCGACGTTGTTAAGATGATCCGCGGCAAGAAAGGCACGAAGGTAACCCTGACAATCCTGCGACAGGCAGAACACACAAACCGCTTTGATGTCACGATCACACGTGACAAAATCGATATCAAGGAACAGGCGGCCAAGATTGACTACGAAACACGGATAGTAGGCGGCAGGCAGTACCGCTTCGGCGTGATCGATCTTCCTTCCTTCTATGGCGACGAGAAGGAAAACACGTCCTGCTATGAAGATGTGAAAAACCTTCTCGCGGAAGCCAAACGCCGGCATGTCGATGGGATCATATTGGACCTGTCACGCAACGGAGGGGGGCTGCTCGAGGAAGCGGTGCGCCTTGCCGGGCTTTTTCTGGACGAAGGAGGAATCGTGGCAACCAAAGACAGCAGCGAGAAGGTGACTATTCTCGCTAACGGTGCAGCCGCACCGGGAACGAAAGGCGACAAGCGCAAGGTGATTATATTTCCCGCGGAAGACCCGCGTGCAGTCTATACGGGTCCCCTCGTCGTACTGACGAGCCGCCTGAGCGCATCGGCCAGCGAGATCGTGGCCGGTGCTCTCAAAGACCACCGTCGGGCTGTGATTGTCGGATCGGACCATACCTTCGGCAAGGGGTCTGTGCAGGCACTGACGCCATTACCTTTGGATTTGGGCGGCATCACAGTCACCACGGCGCTGTACTTCCTGCCAGGCGGCAAATCGACACAGAAAATAGGTGTGGAAGCGGATGTGCGGCTACCTATCTGGTTCATTCATGAAGATATTGGTGAAACGGGACTGGATTACCCCCTTCCGGCCGAGGCAATCACTCCCTTTCTCGGCACCCCGGGAAAAGCAGCGCCACTCTGGAAAGCTGTGGATCAGCCCCTACTCGCTAAACTGGCAGCAAGATCCAAGACCCGGGTCGCCAAAGATGTGAAATTCGCCGAGATTATCAAGAACAACAAGGAAGCCGCCGGCAAGAAGGGTGTGATACGGCTATCCGACTTACGCAAGGAGATGGAGAAGGAAAACGGGGGCAAGAAGAAGGAAACACTCACCGAGCTTAAGCAGAAGGCCAGGGACCAGTATGCTCCCTTCGTGAACGAGAGCGTCAACGTTCTCCTCGATATGGTGATGCTGAGCTCAGCCAAGTTCGTGCTGTAGTTATTGATACCAATGTAAGTTTGGTGTTCACCGGGAGGTATCTATGCGATGGAAAAACTGTTTTCTGGCAGCAGCACTGTTGCCGCTTTTGATAGCGTGTGCAGTCGTCGGGCAGCAAGAAGGCAAGCTGTCGCAGCCAACCATCTGCTCCGGTATCCCGGAGGAAGCGCTGCTAACGCAGATGCTGACGGTGTGCGGGCATCAACTGGCAGTTACGGAAGCAGGTGATCCCCAGGGTTTTCCGGTGTTTTACGCCCATGGGAACCCTGGGTCCCGCCTGGAATTGGCCCTGCTGGATGAGGATGCCCGTCATTTCGGTTATCGCCTGATTGCCTTCGATCGCCCCGGTATTGGACGCTCGCCCTATATCGAACCCTACTTGCTCAAGAATTTTGCCGAAGATCTTGCCGCTGTGGCCGATCTGAAAAAAATCGTCCGCTTCGGCCTGATCGGCTGGTCCAGCGGCGTACCGCCCGTCATCGCGACGAATTATTATTTTCCCCAACGGGTGGCATTTACCTTTGCAATTTCCGGCTATACGGACTTTTCCCGTTTCCCCGATGCAAAAAATTTTATGGCAGACAAGGGTTTGCCCGGCTCAAAATTGGCGGAAAATCACCCCCTAGCGTTTAGTTTGACGGTGTGGGGTGTGCGGCGTACCGATCTGCATCGGCCGGATTTCTACCTGCAGGAGGCGCTTGAAAAAATGCCGCCATCCGATCGCCAAATGCTCGATTCCCCTGCCAGCGCCTGCTTGTTCATACGCACACAGCAGGAAGGCCTCCAGCAAGGCAGTGACGGCGCCGTGCAGGATCTTAAGGTGCAGTGGCAGTACTGGGGTTTTGAGATGAATGCGGTGAAGAATTCCATTCAGATCGTGCAGGGTGAGGCGGATGCTTTTGTGCCGCAAGCGTTTGGCCGCCATCTGGCGGCGAATCTGGCAAACGCGCAATTGCAACTGCTTCCGGGAAAGGGGCATCTGCTGCTATTTTCTGCGGATTTCCGCCAAGCAATGTTCAGCCGGGCTCGGCAATTGCAGAAGATGCAAAACTAATTCGTCCCCGCAGAAATAAAAATGGAATCCTGGAAAAGAAATCTCTACAGTCTCTGGTGCGCGCAATTTATAGCGGCTTTAGGCCTCAATCTGGTCGCCCCATTCTTGCCCTTTTACCTGCGAGATCTCGGGGTTACGGGAGATAAAGCCATTAAAATCTGGAGTGGCATCGCCTATGCCGCTCCATTTGTTGTTTCCGCCCTCATGCAGCCGTTGTGGGGCATCATGGGCGATCGGTATGGACGCAAACCCATGATCGTCCGCGCCATGATAGGACTGGCTCTGGCCAATATCCTCATGGGATTCGCGCAAAGTGCGCCGCAGTTTGTGGCCTGTCGTTTCTTACAGGGATGTCTCTCCGGATTTATCGCCCCTTCGCTCGCCTTGATGGCATCCTCCTCGCCGTCTGAAAAAACGGGCTACGCTCTGGGAACACTCCAGGCAGCTCTGGTATCCAGCCTGATTCTCGGACCATTTTTGGGCGGCGTGCTCATGCACTTTGCCGGGATACGCCCCATCTTCTTTATAACAGGCGTTCTGTGCGCGATAGGGGCGGCTGTCGTCTATTTTTATGTTCACGAAGACTTTGAACCTGCAATCGGACCGGGTCTGATCAAACTTAAAATTAACTTCCATCGGATCGCCCATTCATCCGAACTGCGCAGCATGTTCCTTTTATTAATTCTGATTCAATTCTCCGTCTTTTTCATCGCGCCCTTTATCAGCCTGTATGTTGAATACCTGAAGGTTCCGGAGGCGTATGTTGGTCTGGTCACCGGCACAGTCTTCGGTGTTGCCGGACTGATGAGCACGATTTCCGCTCCTTTCTGGGGCAAAAGATCGGATAAAATAGGGCATAAAAAAGTCCTGAGGATCGCCGCCCTGGGCATGGTCATTTTTTTATTGCCGCAGGCTTTCGTCACCAATGCTTATCAACTGATGTTCCTGCGGGCGGGATTGGGCCTTTTTGTTTCCGGTATGTTACCGGTGATCAACTCGATTGTTCGTCACACTACCGATGAACACGAGCGAGGTGGAATTTACGGTATGTTTCAAAGCGGGTATTTACTCGGCAACTTGATCGGCCCTTTAGCCGGTGGTCTGCTCTCTGCGTTCATGGGACTGCGGGCGATTTTCCTTGTCGCTACTGCCTGTGTTTGCCTGGCGCCGCTCCTGATCAAATCCGTCAAAACCCCGCATTAAACATGGCTCTGAACAAAGACGCGGGTCTGGCTTCCCAGAACGAATTAGTTGTCGAGCCCGAGAGACTAAAGAGTTGCGGCCAAAACAGCCGCGCCGATCGCTCCATTGACCTGAGCATAAGATGATACCGCGATCTTCACACCGAGTTTTCTTTCCAGCGCATCCACAACGCCGGCGTTGCGCGCAACACCGCCCGTGATCATCACCGGCTCGGCAACTCCAACGCGCGCGATCATGGAGGAAACGCGGGCAGCGATGGATTCATGGATGCCGGCAATGATGTCGGGTCTTTTTTCACCGCGGGCAATCAGCGAAATCACTTCTGATTCCGCAAAAACCGTGCACAAACTGCTGATTTTGGACGGTAGTTTTGATTGCAGTGACATTGCGCCGAATTCATCGAGGTTGACTTCGAGCGCCCGGGCCATCACTTCCAGAAAACGGCCGGTTCCCGCGGCACACTTGTCGTTCATGACAAAATTCCTGACCTTGCCATGTTCATCGAGCGCTATGGCTTTACTGTCCTGCCCACCGATGTCGATAATTGTTCGAATCTTCGGATTCAAAAGATACGCGCCGGCGGCATGCGCCATGATTTCCGTAAAGGTCTTATCGGCAAACTTCACCGAATTTCGGCCGTAGCCGGTGGAAACGATTTTAGCAATGGATGATGTATCCAGTCCGGATTCGGAAAGTAAATCTTGATACACCTTGACACCCGCCGCCTCCGCATTATAGCCGGTGAAAATAATCTTCGTTCCAAGAATTCCCCCGTCTTCTACAATGGCTGCTTTTGCCGTAATAGAACCGATATCAATACCCGCTGTCCGCATTTCTGATCCTTTATGTTTTGCTTTTCAGTCTTGAGCCTTCAGCTTTCAGTCTCACGTCCATTGGAGGAGATTTTCCTCTCTTTGATGATTTCCATGAATGCGTCGATTCGGGTTGAAATCTGGCTTTCGGAAAAACTCCGTTCATCAACCATATCCGCTTCGATCATCAGACACGGAATCCCTTTTTCCTTTTCCACAATCCGCTGAATGTCAAGCTGGCCGAACGAATAGGGTTTACAGCTGCGGTTAGAATGCAGCACAAATCCATCGACATCATACTTATCGATCATCTCGATAACCATTTTCGCCATCTCATCGACGCCGATATTCAGATAAATTCGTGAGTAGGCCTCGGCCATCGAATCGAGAAACTTACTTTCGTCGATATACTTCATCGATCCGCACCAGGCCGATGTATAGGTGTCAGCCACGAGGCAGGCATTGTGTTCGGCAAATTTTTGTGACAGCCATTTCATCCGATACCAAATGGGGAGGTTGTCCCAGAGGAGGCGATACTTTTCTTGCGGAATGGCGCCAATGCCCGCCCGAACCCTTTCTTTCATTTCGGCCAGCAAGCCTTGGTAGTAATCAATCGTCTGTTGTGTGCCCCGGAGTGTGACGATTAAGGCCAGGTGAAAAAAAGCATCGAAAGCCGTCAGGGGTGAAGGTTTGTTGATCGCTGTATCCAGCACTTCCTGCCACAATTTCTGACCCTCAAAAGAAATCTTGCCGACTTCCTTCATATGGTCTTGATCCATTTTATGGCCGCAGATGTTTTCCAGAAAAAGGATATATTCATTAATCTGCCGCTCGACGTACCGTTTTGCTTCTTTGGTATATTCCGTGTGGCAAAAGGGAGTATCAAAAATAAAGAGGGGAACATTAAAATAACGGGCCTGCACCTCGTACCATTTCAGGACGGTCCCGCAAATATTATTGCAGCACACCAGCATGTCCGGTTCCGGAAGACCACCGATGGGGCCGCCGTTAACGGTCGCACAGGATATGTCGGAACGGGCATAGGAACACAGGTCGTTGGAATAGCCCATTGTCTCAGCTTTTTCACATAAATCGACGCCCATCTTGCTCGCGCCGATCATGGCCCCGTGGTTCTCCGGATAAACAGGAATGACGTCCATGGCAATCAGAGGTTCCACCGGCCCGCCGCTGGTAATCCAAG
>ENA-UOWG01001807-UOWG01001807.1-activated-sludge-metagenome-genome-assembly--contig:-NODE-1807-length-19968-cov-35.069703_pt1 | contig 19968 bp, 20 predicted proteins | sample MGYA00238147_ERZ761563 | MGnify/ENA primary metagenome ERZ761563 (study PRJEB28884, sample SAMN05720216) | anaerobic digester metagenome | isolation source: active sludge of municipal... | reverse complement strand
ATATCCTGATTTATTTAAACCGACTTTGTCCAGATACATACCGGCCGCGTAATACTCGCCGCTGAACTTAACATCCACCGCGAAGGCCGAAGCACTAAAAACAATGACCAACGCCAATGACAGCAAAAACAACCATAGTCTCTTCATTGCTCCCTCCTCAATCCTTTCAGATTTTAAAAACAAAGCCTTATGAAAAATGGACAGTCTCTAAAAGCCCTCTTTGTTTTTTTTGCCGCAATAGAAAATATAAAGTTTTTTCCACTCTCCTTGTTGTCTTTCCTTTGAATCAATAAGCTTGAATCATTGTTAATTTAATGATATTAATTTAATACTATTAAATCATGAAGTCAACAAAAATTTTAACACAAAAATTTTAACTTTTTTTGCATTGATGAAAATCCTTTGTTCAGAAAAAAGAATTTCGACGGCATGATCACGATGGTTAGATACCAGTAAATCCTAATCAGGAGGTTAAATGCATTCTATGATTCAATACGAAAATGAAAAGAAAAGTGTTCTCACGGCCAGCCTCTGGCTTTCCGATCAAGGTTATTTTGGTTCTCACCGGGGTTCAGGAGGCAATATTTCGGTACGACTCAGTGATACGGCAATGGCCATCACACCCTCATCCGTAAGATATCAGGAGCTTTCCGTCGATGACATCTGTGTGGTCGGTTTTGACAGCTCGGCTATTGAAGTAAAAAAAGGTCTAAAGCCTTCTGTGGAATCCGGTCTGCATGGCATCGTTTACCGGAATCGCCCGGATGTCAACGCAGTCGTCCACACCCACCAAATCTATGGCAGTGTCTTTGGTGTCATCAACACGCCGATACCTTCTCTTTTTGATGAGGTTTCATTTTCATTAGGCCAGGTGATTGAGATCATTCCCTATGCCTTATCCGGAAGCCCGGAATTGGCAACCAATGTGGGTGGAAAATTGTCCAATAATGCCAACGCCTATATCATACAGAATCATGGGATTCTGGCGTTGGGTAAGGACCTGGATAAAGCTATTCTCCATGCGGAGCTTCTGGAGAAAGTCGCACATATCTATTGTTTAGCCTTATCAACAGGCAAACCTTTTACGACGTTACCCGCATCAGTAACAGATTTTATAGCGGCGGTTCGCGATTCAGAAGTTCGGGGAGCCCTGAAAAAAAGCGACAAGTAAAATATACGTCGGGAGGTTGCAATGAAAAACAAAAATTCGGCAACCCGCATTGAAGAAAAAGTGGCAGAACTGCTGAAGACCGAATCATCCAGAAGAAAGTTTTTGTCTGCAACCGGTAAAACGCTCGCCGGGGTCTCCGCCCTACCCCTGCTAAAGATCGCCGGGGGAAAAGCGCACGCTGTGCCGGCTTCAGTTACAGCGCAGAAAACATCAATCAGGTTTAGCGGTGGAAATTATGTTTTACTGAAAAACGGCTTCATAGTCGATGGCACGAGAAAAAGAGGCTTTACGGGCAATCTGCTGATTTGCGACAATCGGATTGAAAATATCTCTGAAGGCGAAATTCCGGTGCAAGCCCGGATGTTGGACTGCACGGGACTGGTTATCATGCCGGGTATCATTGACGCGCATTCCCACATGGACTGGTATCTGCCCATCCAGGGACATGATGAAATGAAGCTTCCCTTCACCGCTCAAGGTGTAACAACCTTTGTCGCCGGCCAATGCGGTTACGGCGTGGCGGGATTTAGCAAAAAGACGTCCTATTTGGACTTGGTTCAGAAGAAGGGTCTCTCCAACCTCACGACCATGAAGTGGGATACAATGACACAGTATTTCGATCATGTAACGCGTAGCGGCATGACCCACAACATGATGACTCTGGCAGGCCACGGCACGACCAGAACCTCCATCCGCGGCTTCAATGCGACACCTTTGAACAAAGATGAAATGAAAGAGATGCTCACACTGCTCGAACAAGCTATGGATGAAGGGGCGGCAGGTGTTTCCCTAGGGTTGCAGTATGAGCCGGGAATTTTCGCCACTGGCGAAGAACTCCGGGAGATCGCGAGACTTGTGAAAAAGAAAAACAAGTTGCTGACGGTCCATCTCCGGGCTTATTCTTCGCTCGCGCCGGGATACCCGATGAGCACCCCGAAGATCCTGTTGGATTACGTTTCGCCTTTCGACGGCTACGAGCCTCATAATCTGCTGGCCATAAACGAGCTGCTGAACATTGCCCGGGAAACAGGCGTGCGGCTGCAAATTTCCCATCTGATATTTGTGGGGACAAGAACCTTCAAGACCTGTGAAGACGCTCTTAACCGCATCGACAGGGCAATCAAACAAGGTGTGGACGTAAAGTTCGACACCTACTCCTATCACTGCGGCCAATCCATCATCAACGTCATACTGCCGGCGTGGTTCCTGGCCAAGGCGCCCCAAGCTTATAACGACAAAAAAATACTTTCCAAACTCAAAAGCGAGCTTGGTCTTATCCAGAGGTTTCTCGGCTTCGGAACTAAAGACATCCAGATCACCTATGCGAATTCTGAGGAACTCAATCAGTACAACGGCATGTTTCTCGATCAAATAGCGCAAAAACGGAGTATGGACTGGTTCGACAACGCCATGGACATAGCAAGGAAAAGTAAAGGTGTCGCTCAAGTACTAAATCACTCATACAGTAATCTGCCGATCATCGAGGCTTTGATGCGTCATCGCGCATCCCTCTTCATGACCGATGCTCTTCCGCTTTCCAGGGGAGTGCAGAATCCGGCATTGTCGGGGAACTTCCCTCGTTTCTTCCAGCTGGCCCGAGAGAAAAAACTCATTTCTCTGGAAGAAGCCGTCTTTAAAATGTCCGGAGCAACAGCCGAGCACTATGGCATCAAGGACCGCGGTTTTCTTAAAGAAGGCCTGGCCGCCGATATCACTGTGATCGATTGGAAAAATATCCGCGACAACAATACGGTTAAGGAAACCAGCAATATGCCTTCCGGCATCGAAGCCGTCTTCATCAACGGCAGGCAGGTTTTAAACCAAGGAAAAATAAACGCTGCGATCAAGGCCGGCAGGATCATCACGTAAGACATGAAACGATTTGCGTTCATGATTTTGATGAATACCCGGCGAATAGCATTCCCAGCATTCTGCCGACATCAAAAAGAATTTCCCCCGTAATTCTATCGAGAAAATCCAGTTTGGAAAGATTAGTCTCTTTAAAAATAACTCTGGCCGCATCAGCGGAGCAGCGGTTGGTCTGTATCGACAAGTCCAGTTGACTGTTTCTGTCCATCTGATCAAAAGCGCTAAGTAGCTCTTGGCCGAACGTATCGAATAAATAATAAAAAATCGGATTGTGCCTTTTTTTCGCTTGTTTAATATAATGAGTTAATCGGGTCTGGATATCCTCTCGTGCACCCCGTCCTTCACGAGCGCCTTGCAACAAGGCCTGTTTGAATGGCTCAAATGCTTCACGAAAGCGTCGTTCGACATAGACCTCATAACTCTGATGCATGGCCGAAACAATTTTAAAAATTTCATGCTTTGAAACAATTTTCTTCATCAAAAAAGAAACAGGCACCGCCTTCACATGAAAAGGGTGACCCAGATCCGACAGATAATGGCCGCATCGGGAAAGATAGCGCCAGCCCCAGTAGTCGTCGCTATTTTCAAAAGCAAGCTCCGCCAAGTCTTTGTGAACGCGGAAAGATTGTGGCGCGATGCCGTAGGTTGTTCCGAAAAGTTTGAACTGCATGTGCCGCCAGCCATGAGACCCCCCTGTGACTTTCTGATTTTTTTGAAGGATCAGATCATGGTCCAGATATAAATCCGGCTCCGTGCTGTAGATCACCAGTACTTTCCATGGTTCAATCGTTTTTTCGGAAGGTGCTTCAAGCGCAAAATCGCCATTGCGCTTTTTATAATCGAAAGACCATAAGGGGTCCAGTTGGCGGCATTCCTGATACCTTTCCTTGTAAACATCAATATGCTTGGGGCCGACTGGCCAGAGCTTGTCGCCGTAACCCGGATTTGGTTTTACGGGAACCGGCGGCAAAAACATCATGCTGTCAATGGCCTGGACGGAAAAGTACGCAAGATACTCATGAGCAAACCAGGGAGACCAGGCCACAGGCAGGTTGGGATCGTTATGCAGATAATAATTCAACGTTTAACTTCCTTTAAAAAGGTAGGGAACAGTCGCGCCACCTGAACGGGTGGTTCAAACCGTTCCCTACGGGAAAAACAATTTAACTTCCGCAAACATCTCTTAGATCTTGAAATCTGTTTTCTTACTCCAAACACCCAAAGCAACACCTAACTCTTCATGCTCTTTGGCGTACTCTTCCAGTTTGATGCCTTTTACTGCCGCATCAATGGCCTGCCGTAGCGCGCGAGCGCCAGCCCTTGGCCCCTGGGGATGGGCGTGAATGCCTCCACCGGAGCCGATCATAATGTCTTTGCCTACCGCATTGACAATATCCGCCACATTGGCCGGTGTAATGCCTCCGGACGGCATCGGCATGGTGGGCTTTAGGTCACCCATGGGATAGGTCAAATTACGCACGGTGTTCATGAAACGATCATGCATATACATGGCCTTCCCACCCATCGAGAAAGGCAGAACGATTGAGTCCGCACCGCACAGACGAGGAAACTTGCCTAAAATAATCGGCGAGGCAATCCCCTGGTAGGGCGACATGTAGAAAGCACCCGCCAGATCCATGTGAGCCAGGATCGGCACATTGATGGCCGGATCTTCAGCGAGCGCACGCATGGCTTCGGGACCAACAGCCAGATAATTGACCATCATACCGTTTACTCCCGCATCGACACAACGTTTCGCCAGATCGAACATCCGCGGCAGACGGTCGGTGACATTGACTGTGTAGATCGTGTGTTCGCCCGTTTCTTCATACACTTCTTTTTCAATTTTCATGTAGGCCTTAACCCGTTTGACTGCTTCGTTGTAACGCATACTGGCGATCAATTCATCATCCTTGATTACGTCACAGCCGCCCAACGCGGCTTGTCGAAAGAGTTCAGCCCCGACTTCCAGAGGATAACCACTGCAAGGCTTGATCATATTGTTGAGCAGCGGGCGTCCTTTTTTAACGCCAAGAACTTTCCACCAGCCATCCGTGCCGAATTTCGGTCCGTTATACTGATCCAGTGTGGCTTTGGGAATTCTGAGATCCAAGAGCTTGAAATTGGGCACCATCGAAATATTGCCGATGGTTGCGGTCAACATCATGGGCAACTGATCTTCGACATTGGCCGATGGAAAGGCGATCTGCAAGATATACTGCCGGCTCGTTACTTCCGTAGGCAGCGCGTATTCATAATAAGGGGCCTCATACACGCCGATCACTTTAGCAACGTGACCGGCACGAACCTCCGGTGTCTCACCGGGAACCGGCACCCAGGTACCGGTGGTCTGCTCAATGGCAAGAACTTGTCCCATTACGGACATATCCCAACCTTTATCCGCTTGAATCCAGTAGGTGGCAATGACATGATCCTCCATGTTAATGCCTTCGGGCAGGGCAATGGGTTTGTCCGCGAAGGGACCTATTTCCTTTCTGACAACTTTCGGGCTTTTGTTTTTTTTCATCGTTTTCAGCTCCTTTATTTGTTACATAATTTCATTTTAACTTCTGGGAATCAATGAAAGCACGTATTCCCATACCGCCAACGTTTTCTTCAACGCTTCATCATCGTGCTGCATACAGGTGTACATGCGGGTTCCGGCCAGGGTACACAATCCGTGAGCCATCGTAACGACCTGATAGTCGTCCGCGACCTGCTTCCGTGTGAAAATCTGGGTGAGCGCGTCCGGCGCGTTCAGATCGATTGAAAAAAATGCGGTCGTCATGTAATGCATAATGGCGCCATAATTATAAACGAAAAATCCCAGATCAGGACGTGTCGCATAGAGATCATTGAGAGCCTGAGTGAGCCTGTTGGCATAGGTTGTCGCTTTTGCCACCGCATCGTGTTCGGCCATGTACTTCAGGGCGTAATAACAGGCTGCCATGGAAATGGGGTTGGCCGCCAGCGTTCCACCCACAAAAATCTTTTCGCCCATGCTGCCCGTGCAGACTTTCATAACTTCTTTTCGTCCGGCCACAGCACCCGATGACGGATAACCGTGCGTAATGATCTTACCCAGAACTGTGATATCGGGAATAATGTTGTATAGCTTCTGAGCGCCGCCCATATCCAGTCGGAAACCCGTCACAACCTCATCAAAAATCAGCAGCGATCCATACTGATCACACAATTTCCGTATAGCTTTATTCCAGTCCGGGTGAACCGGATGAGCACCGGACTCTCCGCCGATCGGTTCCACAATCACACCGGCGACGCCACCTTTGTCCTGATGATCCTTAAAAGCCGCCTCCAGCGCCTCGAAATCATTCGGCGCCACGTCAACGATGTGGGTAAAGCATTCCGCAGGAATACCTTTGGCTTCAAAATTACCGGTCCTGGGAATATGAACGGAACAGATCATCTGATCAGACCAGCCATGATAACTGCCGCCGATCTTGATGATCTTAACTTTGCCGGTATAGGCCCGCGCAATGCGCAGCGCCGCCATATCCGCTTCTGTGCCGGACTGAAGAAAACGGACCATTTCCACACCAGGCATGTGCTTGATTATTTCTTCAGCAGCCAGAAGCTCGTATTCCGATGTTAGACCGGTTGCCGGCCCTTTTTGTCGGATAATCTCGACAATCTTTTCATCGAGAGGTTCGTAACTATGGCCGAGCATAATCGGCGCCCCACACATCAGATAATCGATATATTCATTGCCGTCCACATCCCAGATCTTATAACCCTTGGCCCGGTCCATAGCTAGCGGGAAAGGCTTGTTCTGGCTTAGGTTATGTTCAACGCCTCCAGGAATCATTCCTTTGGCTTTCTCGAAGATTTCAATCGAGCGCTTGCAGCGCTCGGCATAGAGCTTTTGCTCGGAAGCCAGTTTGTCTTTGGGAATCGGGTGCACCGGTTGGGATAAAATTGCATCTTTTCTTTTCATGATTTCCGCATATTCCATAGAATCGTCTCCTCCTCATTCTTTATTGCAACTACTTTGGCAGCGAACACACACCCGCTGCGCTCTTGTTCATTCGCGCACATGCTTTTCTTTGAGCTTGATAATAGCTGACAAATTCATCAAACAGCTCGTCGTATAATTTCCGATGGTCCGCAATTGGCGTATATTCAGCTTTTATTTGAATATACTTAGGAATATCCTCAAGGGCAATGTATTTCAAAGCCATCGATGCAAGAAATGCCGCACCGCGGGCATTGGAATAGATCGGATCCTTGACCTGACGGATTTTTCTGTCAAACACATCAGCAATAATTTGTGACCAGATATCAGAATTGGCGCCGCCGCCAATGAAATTGAGATACTGAAACGGCCGGCCCATGAATTTTTCCACGGGAGCAAGCAACCATTTCGAATTAAAAGCCACACCTTCATAAACAGCACGGGCGATATCTTCACGAGTATTTTCCAATGAGAGGTTGAATAGGGAAGCCCGAATGTGGCAGTCATCCACTGGAGATCGTTCCCCGTATAACCAAGGCGTAAAAATCACGCGGTTAGCGCCGGCCGGAACGCGCGTCACGATTTTGTCCAAGACTTTAAAAATGTCCGGCGCACATTCCTCCTTCAGTAATTCATCTTTGTGATACAAAACATTATCCCGGAGCCACGTCAGGCATTTACCGGCACATTCCTGTTCCGTGAGAATCAAATAACGGCCGGGAATCGGACTGGGGAAAGATCCGAAATTATGGGAAATGTCGGTCTTCTTGAAAGGGACATGAGCTGAGATCCAGGATGAAGTACCAATGTACAGGTGACCTTCATAATCTCGAACTGCGCCGGAACCGACGCCTGCTGACGGCACATCCGGAGTTCCGCCAATCACAGGCGTTCCTTCTTTCAAACCCAATTCCTGAGCTACTTTGCTTTTTACCGGGCCAAGTATGTCCATAGCCTGGATCAGGTCAGGCAGTTTTGAACGCTCGATGCCGGCCATTTTCAACAGCTTGGCATTATAAACGATATGGGATGAATCACGGTTGTCAGTCACCCAGTGCAGCAGGATTGAATCAAAAGTCGCCGCAAATTTGCCGGTGAAACACAAGTTGATGTAATCTTTCGGCTCAAGAAACTTGTACGTCTTGTCATAAATATCCGGTTGATTCTGTTTGATCCACAGAATATGACAGAGCGGGTCTTTGCCTGATTGAGCAGGAGCACCGCCGGTCAGTTTCTGCCAAGTCATAAGCTTAAACAGAGGGTAACCTTGTATCTTGAAGGGGCCGCGCAAGATTTCTTTGACAGATTCAGATCCCCGGCAATCCATCCAGATAATGCCGTTCATCAGATGATTGCCTTGCTCGTCCACGGCAACGGTGCCTGACCACTGGGAGGTTACGCTAACAGCAACAATGTCATCAGGGGAAACCAGATTCTTACCGATTACTTTTTTCGCAGTGGACATAATAGCGTCCCACCAGACTTGCGGATCCTGCTCCGCACCTCCGTCAGGAAAAAGGATTATGGGGGTATCTTTAAACTCACTGTCAACGACTTCGCCGTAAACTGAGATTAAAGCGGTCTTGGGTCCGGATGTGCCCAGGTCGATTGCCAGAATGTATTTATTGCCTCTTGCCATGAATTCACCTCTTCGACTCAATGCAAACTTGAGACAGCCCGTTTGTGATGCATAACCACAGAAAATTCCCCTGAGCGCGTTATTCTATTATCCCGTAACATAGCGCATGGTATTTTCGATGACCATTTTCATGTCGGCATCTGGATCATCACTGATTTGATCAAGAACTCTACTGTTATGCAATAAGATGATGCCGTGAAGCGCACTGAAACATTGCGTGTGTAATAATTTTGGATCAACCGGTTCCAGGTCCGGCCGGCTTTCCCGATATTCCCGGATGACTTGAATACTCAGCAATAATACCTGACGGGAACTCCGGAGCTCATTGCGGGACATTGATTCCTGTGGCGTATCAACATTATCAATGTATTGGCGAATTGGCCTGTTAAAAATAATGTCATAGATATTAATATTTTGCGTACCAAAACTGACAAACGCATAAGTTAAATTCTTATATTTTTCTACAGGGGTGGCGGACATTTTAACGGCATAACTCAACTTTTCATAAAGCATGGCATAGGCTTTTTTTTGGATGGCAATCAAGAGTTCATCTTTATTGGAATAGTAATTATAGAGATTCGCTGCCGTCATTTTCATCCTTGAGCCGATTTTGGCCATAGATAAACTTTCAAATCCGTTTTTCACGAGAATCTTGAAGGCGCAATCCAATATTTTTCCACGAATAACACCAACTTCTTCTTCACTTCTGGTGACTTTTGGCATTTTGATTGTATTTCCTTATTATAAGCTTAACGACATTAAATTAATCAAATTAAAATTTAAAGTCAATTAATTTTTAAATTTCATCCGCCTTGACCAGTTTGGATTCTCGCAAGTTCAAGTTAAGGAAGATATTGATGATCATCAGGACAATGAATACGATCATGGCCGGTGTTTTTGAGGGACTATCCCCGGCTGCGATATCCATACCGAAGACGAAAATGATTCCCGAAATTTGCCCGACAAGCATAAGCAACCCTTGTGAGGTGGCCTCTGGCGCGGGATAGCAAATCTCCGCGCTGTACTGATAACTGATCGGCCCGCCCGCCATCAGGAAAAAGCCGAACGCAATGCTGGATGCAAGTAACAACATGTAATTGCCGGCAAAGGTCAAACCGACCAAACCGGGGATGACACAGATAGAAGTGAGGACCATAAAATATTTTCTTTTACGGAACTTGTCGGAAAGCACGGGCAAAATAGCCGCTCCGCAGATTCCACCGACCATCATCAATGCGCCGGTAACCCCGGCTTGTGTAATGTCAAAGCCACGTGGCCGGATAATCTGCTCGACCCAGGTGGTCACAGCGTTGAAAATCCCCAGTGCGGAAAAGAAAATGATGAGCAGAATGATCATATCGCGTTGTTTAAAAATATGTTTCAGCCCTGCGAAAACAGCTATCCGTTCGTCGTGACCTTTTGGACAAGGCGGCGTAGCCGGACACTCCCTGTTGAAGATTAAAAAGATCACGGAACAGGCCAGTGTGGCAATTCCGTATATCATCAACATAGTTTCCATGCCGTACATTTTGAAAAGAGGCGGTGTAAGAGCCATCGCCAGAATAATTCCTACAAACTGTGCCAGCACACTAATGCCTGCCTGGGTTGCCCGTTCGTTCAGCGGAAACCAGCGAACACCTACCTTTGTAACGGAATTCAAAACAAAAGGCTGGCCAATAGCAATGCCTATTTGAGCGATGACAACCATGGCATAGCTGGCCCCGCAAAATCCTTTCATAAATCCAAAAACACCCAGCAGTGCTGCGCCAATGCCAATGCCAATACGGATGCCCCATGTGTCAATGATATAAGATGCCGGAAAAGATACGAAGATATAGACAATCATAAAAATCAGAGAAAGGAGATCGATTTGCAAGGCAGGAACGTGATAAAAAGAAACTGCCTCGCTGGTAATGGGCGCAAAAGTAATCCACTGCGCCTGCATGAAAGCGTTGAGAAGAAAATAAACCAGAAGCACTACCCATCTGTAGCCGTAAACTTTAAAACTTATCTGCTCCATATGACCAATCCTCCCCTTTTTATTTAGCTGATTTAAAAAGAACTTGTATCTTACATAAATTATGACATACGTTAATTTAACGATATTAAATTAATACGGTTAAATTATGAAGTCAATCAGTATTTCAATAAACTTGTCCGACGATTCCTAAAGTCAACATAATCCTTGATTTTCAAATGAGCCTGGTATAGAAGGCACCATCACAATTTAATAAGGACTCCCCTTGCTCCTGAACCGAATCAGGGGCTTTAGAGCCGAAAGGAGAAAATTTTGAAAAGATACGAAGTTATCGCTATTGTCAAAGCGGATTTGACGGAGGAAGAGATCACTGCCATCATGGAGCGCTCTTCCAACATCATCACCGAACGCAAAGGGGTCATTGCCAAAGCTGAAAAATGGGGCAAGCGGCGTCTGGCCTACGAAATCAACAAACAAAAAGACGGATTTTATTTTTTCATCGACTATGCCGGTGACGGTTCCATCGTGGCCGAAATGGAAAGAAATTTTAGAATTGACGACCGGGTTTTAAAATTCATGACCGTCACCAAAGAAGGCGCCGTCACCCGTGAAGGGATGGATGCGGAAGTTGCCGTGGTGGAAGTAAAGCGCACGCAGATACGCATTGAAACGGATAACACGGCAGCTCCTAGAGATGAAAAACCCGCAAGTGACGCAAGACCCGGCAGGCCCGCGTTCAAAAAAACAATCACTCGAGAAGAAAATACAACGAAAGGGGAATAACCATGGCTATATCCAACGGCGAAAGACCATCACGTCCGCCTCAGAGAAAATTTTTTCACAGAAAGAAATTTTGCCGCTTCTGCACGGACTCCAATGTTAAAATTGATTATAAAAACCCTGTCATTCTCAATAATTTTGTTACGGAGCGCGGTAAAATCATGCCCAGAAGAATTACGGGTAATTGCGCCGGTCATCAAAGGGAACTGACTGTGGCGATCAAACGCGCGCGCACCATCGCCATCATGCCTTTTGTCACCGCAGAAGGCAGGTAAAAATACTTTCGCATACGCCGGCCGGTTTTATCCCGGACGGGAACCGGTCGGCGTTGAATTTATCCATACACATTTACCAGGCTTTAATCACATTACCTATTTTCAACGCAGGTTATTATTCTTGGAAAAATTGAATTTATTATCTCCTCATAGCCCATTTTTCAGGCTGTTGTTGATCATCGTATTTTTTTTAGCAGCCGCCCTCATTCCTTTCATCGGTCTGTTTTTTCTCATGACCCTGCCGTTGGTTTTGTTTGCTTTGTGCATACTCAATGATCAAATGAAAGTACTGGTCGCCTTTTTTTCCGGACTTTGCGTTATATTGATCATCCTGTCTTTGATGCATGCGGTCCTGCCCATATTTGCCCTGGCGGTGATGGGACTGGCCGGTATTTTGATGGCCCAGACAGCCCGAAAAAATTATTCTATCGAATTCGTTGTTCTCCTACCCTCTTTTGTCATTCTGAGTGCGATTGTTGTTTATTTTATTTATGGCGGCATACAACTCTCCATCAGCCCCTGGCAGTTGCTCGAAAAATATATTACAGAAGCGGTAGAATTGAATATAAAACTCTATAGTCGGTTGCCTTTGAAGCCCGAAGAAATCAAATCAATTACCGACAGCAAGCCTTCAGTTATTCTACTTTTTACTCATATTTTTCCTGCCCTTAGTGTGATTGCGGTACTATTCACGATCTGGATCAATGCTCTCACCGGCAATAAACTGCTGCGCAAATCCGGCTTTATACTGCCCAATTTTTCGACAATGTCCGAATGGAGCGCGCCAAATTGGCTGGTCTGGATTTTTATTGCCGGCGGTGGCCTGAGTTTTGTCCCGGATAACCCTGTCAGTTATTTGGGAATCAACATATTTCTGGTTGCCTCTTTCATCTACCTTCTACAAGGTCTTGCTATTGTTAGTTTCTTTTTCCAGAGCAAAAACATCTCGACTTTTTTCCGCTTTCTTTTTTATTTTTTAATTGCGATCCAGCAAATTCTTATGATAGCAATAGCCGCAATTGGGTTCCTCGACATTTGGATTGATTTTCGTAAATATTTCCGTCACAGCCAGGCAACTAATTAATTTTTATATCATTCACTGCTAACAGGAGGTTTTCTATGAAAGTTATTTTAAAACAAAACGTACCTTCCTTAGGCAAAGCCGGAGATTTGGTTAAAGTCCATGACGGTTACGCCCGCAATTTGCTCATCCCGAAAGGATTGGCTGTTGAGGCAGACGATAAAAATCTTAAAGCCTTTGAATTCGAAAAAAAGAATATTCTGCAAAAAGCACAAAAAGAAAAGGCCGGCGCTCAGGATCTGGCGGCCCGCCTGTCTCAAGTTACGCTGACATTATCCCGTAAAGTGGGGGATCAGCACAAGATCTTCGGCTCAGTCACACCCAAGGATATTGAAAACGCTCTCAAAGAAAAAGGCTTCGACATCGATCGTAAGATGATTGTTCATGATGAGCATATCAAATCACTGGGCGAGTTCAAAGTGAAGATCAAACTGGCCGCGGGTATCGATACAGAACTAAAATTGAATGTAATCGGTGAAGAATCATGAAGGACATCGATCCGGCATTATATAAAGTCCCTCCCCAGAACATCGAAGCGGAACAATCCATTCTGGGTAGTATTTTATTGGAAAACAGTTCAATCAATGCTGCGCAGGAAATTATCAGCAAAGCGGATTTCTACAACGAAGCGCACCGAAAAATTTTTTCCGTCATCGAGCAGCTTGCCGATAAAAACGAACCGGTTGATCTCATCACCTTGAGCAATGCGCTGCAAGACAGGAATATGCTGGATTCAGTCGGTGGCACTGCGTATCTGGCATCATTGGTTGATAACGTCCCGTCGGCCGCCAACATTGCTAATTACGCTAAGATCGTCAAAGAGAAAGCCATTTTGCGCGGTCTGATCGGGTCGGCCACCGAGATTATCAACAGCTGTTATGAAACAGGTTCGGATGTCGATCAGGTGCTGGATAAAGCCGAGCACAGCATTTTTGAAATTTCCGAGAATAAAGTCCGGACCTCTTTTTTCCCCATTAAAGATATTGTGCGGGAAAGCTTCCGTGCAATTGAAGACCTCTTCTCACGCAAGGAACTGATTACCGGCGTAGCCACCGGATTTGACAAAATCGATGACATGACATCCGGTTTACAAAATTCCGACCTCATCATCATCGCCGGGCGCCCCAGCATGGGCAAAACCGCGTTCGCGCTCAATATCGCGCAAAACGCCGCGCTGGAAACCCAGACATCCGTGGCCATTTTCTCACTCGAAATGTCCAAGGAGCAACTGGCTTTCAGAATGCTCGCCTCGGAGGCAAAAGTCGATTCGCTAAAAATGCGCAAAGGATATTTAGGCGAAACCGACTGGCCAAAGCTGACAACAGCCGCGGGAAGACTTTCTGAAGCACCCATTTTTATCGACGATACGCCCGCCATTACCGTTTTGGAAATGAAAGCTAAATCCCGCCGTCTGAAAGCCGATCAAGGCCTGGGTTTGATTGTGGTGGACTATATTCAGTTGATGCGAGCCGGCAGTTACTCAAATTCACGCGAGCAGGAAATATCGGAAATCAGCCGCTCGCTGAAAGCGCTGGCCAAGGAACTCAAGGTGCCGGTGGTTGCTCTTTCCCAGCTGAACCGGAAAGTCGAAGACCGCCCCAACCGCCGTCCACAAATGGCGGATTTGCGTGAATCAGGCGCCATTGAGCAGGACGCGGATGTTATTGCCTTTATCTACCGGGACGAAGTTTACAATAAGTCCGATGACAATCCGGATAAAGGCATTGCCGAAATTATCATCGGCAAACAGCGCAACGGCCCTACCGGATCGGTGAAGCTCGCTTTTCTGGATAAGTTCACCACCTTTGAAAATCTGGCGCGTCCGGATGGCCAGTCATCCTACTAGACCTCGTGTATCTGAAAAGCAGTTTGCAAAGTTTCAGCACCTATTTATTCGGCGCGGGTGAAAATGAAACCTAAAGAAATTATCATCAATGACCGAATGCAAAAAGGCTATCGTTATTTTCTGACCAAACCGGCCGGCAGAGAATTTAATCCTGAATTTCAGCCGGAATTGACACCGAAACAAATGCTCGAGATGGGCATCTTCGGTGGAAAATACATGACCGACTGCCGAAGCGCATTTCCCCCATCCTGGTTTGCCCGTGCGAAACTATGCTCCGACCGCCATGATCCGAAACTCAACTGCTTCGGTGTGAACGCCTCCAAGCCTCTTTCCTACTGGATTCCCAAAGGCTGGATTTATTCCGAAGATCCCCGCGGCTGGTTTCAATGGTATTGCCGTTACTATCTGGGCAGGCGTTGCCCCGACGACAAAAGACAGATCAAACGATGGAAAGCCATGTCCAGACATATCGCTCAATTGCGCAAGAATTGTCCGACCGGCGACCTTCACTGCCGGCGTAAACAGCGTCAGGCGCTTTTGCACTGGGCTTATGATTACCGTAAAATGTGAATCATACCGGGTTGCATTCAAAGGCTAAAGCGACGGCAAGCCCGTCGATTTTATAATGAAACTTTCGGCAATCTGGGAAAATTCGCGTCCAATACGGCATTCCACTGATCAACCATGGGCTTGACGCCTTCCATCAACGCCGCGATATCGCCTTCGATCGTGATGGAAAGGATTTTGTCGCCTTGAGCAATGGCATTGACGATTTGCTGATCGGTGTCACTGACCACCTCGCCGAACACCGTGTGCTTTCCGTCCAGCCAGGGGGTGGACACATGTGTGATGAAAAACTGGCTGCCGTTGGTTTGGGGCCCGGCATTGGCCATAGACAAAATGCCGGGTTTGTTGTGGCGCAATTCTCTGACAAATTCATCCTGAAATTTATAGCCGGGACCGCCGCGGCCGTCACCCGCCGGGCAGCCGCCCTGAATCATAAAATCGGAAATTACACGATGAAACTTCAGATTATTGTAATATCCACGCCGAGCCAGATTGACAAAATTACCAACCGTTACCGGTGTTTGATCGGCAAATAAATTCAATCGGATGGCGCCTTTATTGGTTTCAACAACCGCGGTTAATTGATTTTTCATGATCATCTCCTTTAGAATAGGTACGCGAAACATTAAAGATTGGAGTCCGATATGTCAAGGTAAAAACCATCCGGCAAAAATGCCTTACGTGCGTTAAGGACGGGGAAATTCATGTCGCAACAAGACAACGACAGGATAAAGAATTGTCAATTGAAAAAATGGGACAATCATCCCCTCCATCTCCCGCATTGCCGAAAGACCTTTTAATGGTGGAACAAGCGCAGGCCGCAAAAGGCCATGGCAATGCCATATTTGTTGCAGGTGTCAATGACCTGCTGGTCGCGGATGGAACCACCAGCCTCGACAATGGCGGTCACGCCGCTGCGGTGCGCGCGCTCAATGTTGTCGCCGAAGGGGAAGAACGCGTCGCTGCCGAGGGCTACACCGGTCACCTTGCTCAACCACTTTTTCTTTTGAGCCTTGGTTAACGGTTTCGGCTGACGAGTGAAGGTTTCGGCCCATACAGCTTCGCCGATCACATCTTCCGGCGTTTCGCCCAGATAAACATCAATTGCATTATCACGGTTGGGTTTGGCAACGTCATCGCGGAAAGGAAGATTCAGTACTTTGGGCATATGGCGCAGTTGCCAATTGTCGGCTTTCTGACCGGCAAGGCGTGTGCAGTGGATGCGGCTCTGCTGACCTGCGCCCACGCCGATGACTTGACCGTCCTGCACGTAGCACACGCTGTTGGACTGCGTGTATTTCAGAGTTATCAAGCTTAGCACCAGGTCTCGTTTCTGCGCGTCGGTCAAGGTCTTGTTTTCCGTCACCATATTTTCCAGCATGCGGCTGTCAATTTTCAGGCTGTTGCGACCCTGCTCGAAGGTAATACCATACACTTGCTTGTGTTCCAGAGAAACAGGCACGTAGTTTGAATCGATGGAAACAACGTTGTAGTTGCCGTTTTTTTTGGTCTTTAAAATTTCCAGGGCTTCCGGCTGATAACCAGGAGCTATGATGCCGTCGGTCACCTCAGACTTAATGATCTTTGCCGTGGGCACATCGCATATATCGGAAAGCGCAATCCAGTCGCCGAAACTGCTCATGCGATCGGCGCCGCGGGCGCGCGCGTAAGCACAGGCAAGCGGTGAAAGCTTCATCTTTGGCTCGATGTGATACATTTTGCGCAGAACTTTGTCCAGGGGGTAACCGAGTGCTGCGCCGGCGGGAGAAACATGTTTAAAAGAGGCGGCGGCAACCATGCCGGTATTTTCTTTGAGCTCTTTCACCAGCTGCCAGCTGTTGAATGCGTCCAGAAAGTTGATATAGCCTGGCTTGCCGTTTAATACCTCAACCGGCAGATTGCTGCCGTCGGCCATAAATATCCGGGCAGGCTTCTGGTTGGGGTTGCAGCCGTATTTCAGTGCTAGTTCGTTCATTCTTTATTCCTCCACTGTTTTATATTTGTTGATGATGACGTCTTTGTACACCCGGGTCGCAAGATCGATGGCGCGCACAAACAGACTCACCTTGTTATCCTCATTTAAGGCCTTCCAGAGTCTAGCAGCATATTGCTCAGGGTCTTCCTCATCCATAGCCACATGCAGCGGCTCACCGGCAAAACTGGGAATCGGCGTACCATTGCACTTGTAAGTACTGATAAAATGTCCCTCACCGGCTAGAGGCTGTGAATAATCAAAGGTAAAGCGCTGCACACTCTTTTCATTTCCATCGCAGCTCTTCAAAATACTGATCTTATAGCCACCCGTGCGCATATCCACCACGCTGGAAATGCGGGGTGTCCAGTTGGGTGCATCGTCTTCAAAGGTGCGGGTCGCCAGCGCGGCTTCAAAACCAAAGCCCGGAAAATCGTTACGGGCGATGAAATCGCGGATGGTGTTCGTCTGGTCGCCGTTAGTCACAATTGTCGTGTTGTCCAGAGTCAGCACGGGGTTGTAAATAATCAGGTGCGGGTCCGTCATTTTGGAAGGGTCGGCCGCCAGGGTGCGAATACCGCCTTCAATGCGGTCAAACACACGGTTACGGCTGTTTACGCTGCGGCCCATGATAAAGTAGGCCATCATGGCTTTGTTGCCGCCGGGTGTTTTCCCAATGCAGATGCCGCGGCCCGGATATTCGTTTCCGGTCAGATATTCGTATAAGTTCTCTTTCATTTTTTACTTCTCTCCTTGTTCTGGATAATGGATCAATTTTTGGTTGCGGGAGTATATGAAGAGAAGATTCGTATGTCAACTGGATTCAGGCGGAATATTAATTTTATCAGGATAGATGAGACAAACTTTAAAGATTATCGGCTGATATTGCAGCAAAAACCATCTTGCAAAGTACGATCCTATGCGCTAAGTGAGAGTAAATTTATTATGAAATCGGTCAAAGAAAATGACATTGTCGTAATCTTTGCCGGTGTTTGTTATTTCAAACATTACAAGGAGCTTGCATGAAAGAAAAAAGCGCCAAGAAAACTGTGTTGGTCAGCGTGGTCATGGGCAGCGACTCCGATTTGCCGATTATGACCGAAGCAGCAAAGATTCTCGACGAATTCGGAATCGGCTATGAGCTGATGCTGACGTCGGCGCATCGAACCCCGGAGAGGACGACCCAATTCGCCAAAACGGCCGCCGGTCGCGGCGTAAAAATCATTATTGTCGGCGCAGGCGCGGCTGCGCATCTGGCCGGCGTGATTGCGTCGCAAACGCTTTTACCGGTTATCGGGGTTCCCATTGACGCCACATCTTTGCATGGCCTGGATGCCTTGCTTTCGACAATACAGATGCCGGGTGGCATTCCTGTAGCGACAATGGCAATAGGCAAAGCCGGCGCGAAAAACGCCGCGCTTTTTGCGATACGCTTCTTAGCGCTGGAAGATAAAGCCTTGAACGCCAAACTCGTTGCCTATGTGAAGAAAATGTCCAAAGATGTGGAGAAGAAGCAGGAAAATCTTTCATGCCTGAAATCCTGAAAATCAGCGCGGATCGTTCCGAAGAAGATGTCATAACCAGCGCCGCCGCGATCATATCCCGCGGCGGCGTCATTGCTTATCCCACCGAAACGATTTACGGCCTGGGTGCGGACGCCACAAACGAACAGGCCATCCGCAGAATTTTCGAGATCAAAGGACGGGATTTTGCAAACCCCATCTCCGTGATCATCGGCAACCCCCGGGATATTTATCCGTTAGTCCGTGAAGTCACGGACACCGCCCAAAAGTTAATGGAAACTTTCTGGCCGGGTCCGCTCACCATCGTTTTTAAGTCCGCTGATGGGGTCTTACCCTTGATCACGGCCAACACCGGTAAAATCGGCATCCGCCTGACGAGTCATGAAGTCGCCAGACAAATCGCCGCAAAAACCGGCAAACCGCTGACGGCGACCAGCGCGAACTTATCCGGCGCGCAGGAATGTGCAAGCGCATCTGAAGTTGCCGTACAGCTCGGTGATAAAATTGATGCCATCATTGATCTGGGCAATACTTCGGGCACAATAGGCTCCACCATCATTGACATAACCTGCGCACCTTTAGCCATTCTGCGTGAAGGAGCTATCAGCAGAAAAACCATCGAAAAATACCTGAATACGTCCTTGAAAATACTTCTTAAATGATTGGTGTAGATTAGCGGAAGTTATCGGATGAATTGGGCGCTGTCCCTGTTTTTCAGGTTCCCTATGACGATTGTCTTTCTTTGAACCTGTCACATTGCCGCACCTTCCTTTTCATTCGGTTAGTTTTCTTTATCATCTGCGAGGGGATTCTTCTCCTCAAGAACATAACGCACCTTCAGATCCAGATCCGGTCGCAGTGAGTTATAAACGGAACAGTACTTATCTTTGGACAAGGCAATGGCGCGTTCCACTTTTGCCGGATCCAGGCTTTTCCCGGCAATGTACAAGACCATCTCTACCGTTTTGTAATACTGTGGCGGCGTCGGATTCCTCTCCCCTTCAATCTCCATCCGGAAACTCACCAGCGTGATCCGCATCTTGGTTAGGATCGTCACCACATCGATCCCCATACAACCGGCCAGACTCAGAAGAAGGGACTCTGTGGGTTTGCATCCCCACTGCGCCTGGGCATCGAATTCAATCTCATAGCCTTGCGGTGTAGTGCCGGTGAAAACAAGATCCCGTTTCCAATCCAGGGTCGTCTTCACGACCGGATTGATTCCGCGCTTATACCCCTCAAGGGACTCGCTCAGGTTGTCCTTGGCATCATCTGCCATCTTGCTCTCCTCCTT
>ENA-UOWG01001806-UOWG01001806.1-activated-sludge-metagenome-genome-assembly--contig:-NODE-1806-length-19979-cov-29.929633_pt1 | contig 19979 bp, 20 predicted proteins | sample MGYA00238147_ERZ761563 | MGnify/ENA primary metagenome ERZ761563 (study PRJEB28884, sample SAMN05720216) | anaerobic digester metagenome | isolation source: active sludge of municipal... | reverse complement strand
CTTCGGATGTAATGTCCAGACCAACACAATCGGCGGATAAGCCGGTCTTCAAACGTTTCGCCAGACGCGGCGCAAACTCGCGGCCGAAATCCGTCGCGCCGATCAATATAATGTCCGGGTCTCTTTCTCCCGCCAATCTTTCCATGAGCGCCAGATAATGCTCCGTGCTGTAGCTGGTCAGAGAGGGATGGTCAATGGCCAGAATGCGATCCGCACCGTGCGCCGTATACTCCATAATCCATTCTTCAATATCATGGCCGACCACGACGGCGCAAACTTCCGCGGCAATGACGCGCGCCAAATCCACCGCCTTGGAAATAAGCTGCAGCGTCACGCGATTTTGATAATAGTTGCGGTAATCGCCGAATACCCAAATGCTTTTTTGTTTTTTCTTCATCCGCCGCTCATTTTGCTAAGTCTGGTTTTTCGCCTCAATCGATTTTCCGATAACCGCGCTGATTCTTCGCTGGTATTTATCCAGAAATTCGCCGACAGCATTGGCCGCCGCTCCCGTGATCATCACATTTCCCTTTTGCGCTTTACGGATAAAGACGCGCCGCACCTTGGTGCGTGACCCTCGCGCTTCAAGGCTTGCAGCTGTTAGACCCAAAACCTCGGCATCCAGAACAGCAATGTCTCGCTCCATAAACGATTTGTTTAGCCCGGCGAAAGACGCGTAACGCGGCTCGTATCGTTCCATGGAAATTGTGAACAGAGCCGGACATTCCATTTCCAGCGTCTCACGGAAATGATCCACCAGGCGGCGAACACGCAGCGTGCGGCCGGAAATATCCAGGTTTTCCACATAAGCTGCCGCCGGCACGCTCAACTCTTCAGCCAGCTGCGGACCAACCTGGGCTGTTTCGCTGTCCGACGTGTAAGCGCCGCATAAGATCAGATCGCAGTCGGTGGATTCTTTCTTAATCGCTTCAGCCAGAACAAAAGATGTGGCGTACGTGTCGGAACCCTTCAACATCCGGTCGCAGATGAGGATGCCCCGGTCCGCTCCCATTGCCAGCGCCTCGCGTAAAACTTCTTCCGCTGCGGGTGGCCCCATGGTTATCACTGTTATCGACGCATCCTGTTTTTCCTTGATTTGCAGCGCCGCTTCCACCGCGCGCTTGCAGGCGGGATTCATCATACCCGCCGCCAGGTCGCGTCTGAGCGTGCCGGTTTTTTCATCCCACGGCAGTTCGGTGACCATCGGCACTTGTTTGATACACACTACAATATTCAGCATAGATACTCACATCATCGGTTGAGACAGTATCGCACGGGCGATGACCATGCGCTGGATTTCGCTCGTGCCTTCGTAAATTTCCGTAACCCTGGCGTCCCGGAAATACCGTTCCACATCATATTCCTTGCTGTAGCCGTAACCGCCGTGAATCTGGAGGGCAAGCCCCGTCACTTTAGACGCCACAGAGCTGCAATACAATTTCGCCATCGACGCCTCGCAGCCGAATGGCGCCCCCGCGTCCTTGATCTCACAGGCATGATACAAAAGCAGTCGCGCGGCCATGATTTCGGTGGCCATGTCTGCGATATAATTTTGAATCGTCTGCTGGGAGGCGATAGGTTTTTTAAATTGTTGCCTTTCCTTGGCGTATTTTACCGCCGCTTCCATCGCGCCCTGTGCGATGCCTAGAGCCTGCGCCGCGACGCCGATCCGGCCGTTATCCAGTGTCGCCAAGCCGATCTTCATGCCGTCGCCGAGTTGTCCCAGGAGGTTTTCTTCCGGCACAGGACAGTCTTCAAAAAACAGCGACGAGACGGGATTGGCGCGCATGCCGCAGAGGTCCTCCAGTTCGCCGCGCAAAAATCCCGGGAATTTACTCTCCACAATGAAGACACTGCTTTGTAGTTTGTTTACGGGTAACGACGTTAACGCAAAAATTAAAGCGACATCGCAGACCCCGCCGTTGGTGACGAATATTTTTGTGCCGTTTAAAATGTAATTCGTTCCGTTTTTAACAGCGGTGGTTTCCACACTGCCCGCGTCGGAGCCTGCGTTGGCTTCCGTCAGACTGAACGCGCCAATCACGTTTCCCGCGGCCAATTGCGGCAGATATTTTTCTTTTTGCCCGGTGTCGGCAAATTGCATGATCGGATAGACGGCTACGCCGTTATGGACAGTGACACACAGGCCCACCGCGGCGCAGACGCGGGAAATTTCTTCGACAACAATGGCGGAGCTTATGGAATCCAGCGCCGCGCCACCGTATTCCTTCGGAACTTGCAGGCCGAAATAATCGAGCGCCCTCATTTTGGCGATGACATTACGCGGAAAGATCCTCTGCTGGTCGATTTCGGCAGCGATGGGCGCCAGTTCCGTTTCGGCAAAATTACGCGCTGAATTGCGGATCAGTTTATGTTTCATACACGGGCTAAATTGCAATTTCTTTCTCCCATACGGGATGTCCTGTCGACACAGATCATCCATTGAAATTTACTTGCCGATCTTACTTCTCATTTCGGCCAGTTTGTCTTTATCAAGATAATACTTGCCGCCGCCGGTTTTGATGACCAGCCCGTCGGCAATCAGGACGCCCAGCGCTTTGGGCCGAAGATTGCCCGTCCCAACGCGAAAGAAATTTTTTCGTTCATCCTGAAGTTTAATCGCCTTACCCGAACTAAATGCCCTGGCTTCTTCCAGTTCAGCGATTATTTTAAAGCATACCCGCTGCAGGCCAAGGCCGGTCACATACATGGCAATCAGGACAAAGACAATAAAGGCGACAATCAGTAAAATTATTTGTACATAGATGGGCATATTAGTGAACTTTCCTTACTGTTCTGAAAGTTTTTTTATTCTTACACCAATCACCAGAACTTTGTCCAGCGCATCGTCTTTTTACCATGTCCTTCCAACAATGGAAGAAAAGCGTCAGCACCGAAGAACTCTTGGCATGTTTCAGGAAGTTATGATAATAAAGTATCACTTTTTCCCGATCGACTTTTTCAGGACTGCTTTCCAGTTGTGTTTTTATCTGAACGATGAAAAAAAGTCGATGACTTTATGATGTGGATATGAGAGAAAAAATGAACAACAAAAAAAATCGGGCTATCGGCGTTTTCGATTCCGGCATCGGCGGATTAACGGTTGTGCGCGCGCTCATGGAGCGTCTGCCTTTTGAAAGTATTATTTATTTCGGCGACACGGCGCGTGTGCCTTACGGCATTAAATCCATGGAAACGATCAACCGTTATGCCCTGCAGATTACGGAATTTTTGCTGAAGAAAGATGTCAAGCTTCTGATTGTCGCCTGCAACACAATGGCGGCAGTTGCCTATCAGGCCATCCGGGACCTCTCGCCCGTACCGGTGCTGGAGGTCATTGAAGCCAGCGCGAAAATTGCTGTTGCTGAAACGCGCAGCAAAGCCATCGGTGTAATCGGCACACCGGCCACCATCAACTCGAATGCTTATGCCCGCGCCATCCACCTGCTGGATCGAGACGCCAAAGTTTTTTCACAGGCTTGTCCCTTGTTTGTGCCGCATGTTGAAGAAGGCTGGTTCGATCATCCAGCCACAAGGCTTGTCGCAGAGGAATACTTAAAACCAGTTATGGCCGAACACATCGACACACTGGTTCTGGGCTGCACGCATTATCCGCTGCTCAAACCACTCTTTCAGGATATTGTCGGACCAGCGGTCCGACTGATTGATTCGGCGGAAGCCATGGCGGAAATTGCCGGCGACCTGATTAACCGGGAAAATCTGGGCAACGAGGGCCATCTGCCGCCGGATTACCTGTTTTGCGTTAGCGATGTCCCATATCGCTTTCAGACCATTGGCGAACGCTTTCTCGGACGGACACTTCCACGTGTCGAAATGGTACGACTCTAAAAGATGAGAAAAGAGCAAAAAATGAAAATCCTTCTTGCCGGTTATAACGTTGATTACAATCTACTTTGCGAACTCAAAGAAAAAAGTGTCTTTGGGCAGGACATCACACCGGAAACCATCTCCGCCGCCTACGCGCGGATCAGCCGCAGTCCCAAACCGGTTGATGTTCTCAGGCAGGACGCCCGCACTGAAGTGGAAAAAGCCCGTAAATCCAACCGCAACATTGTTTTTGAAATGGGCCACAGCTCGGTGGCCGAGCATGCCGTCTTCAATATCGATATCATTGGCGTGTCACGTCTGCTGGTGGAAGAAATTGAAAAGTTTCGTCTGTGTTCTTATACGGAGAAATCGCAACGCTATGTTCTGTTTGACAAGGACTTTGTTGTGCCCGAGGAAATTGAACAGGTGGGCTTGACGGATTTGTTTGTCTCCACCATCACCATGCAGAATGATTTTTATCATCGGCTGTATGGTGAACTCCGGCCTTACGTGTTTGAGCGGAACAAAGCGCTGGCCGAAAATCCCGCAAACAAGTCCATGCTGGAAGGCTGGGCCAAAGAAGACGCGCGTTACGCTATTGCACTGGCCACCGAAACGCAACTGGGCATGACGATCAACGCCCGCAATCTGGAGCTGATGCTCCGACGCCTCGCGGCCGTCGGGCTGGCGGAGGCGCGCCTTTACAGCGAGCAACTTTATGGCGCAACCAAAGACATCGCGCCGTCGCTTATCCGTTACACACAGGCAACGGACTACGAACGCCTGACCCGCCGGAACTTGCACGAGTTTTGCGAAGTGTACGCCGAGAAAAAGGAAAGCCGGTCACGGCAGGCCATCCGTCTGGTCTGGGCCATGCCCGACGCCGATACGCAGGCTGCCGCCGCGCTGCTCTTCGCGTCATCTGGTTTGAGTTACGACCATTGCTTCAACCAGGCTAGGCGCATGAGTCTTCGCGATGCAAAAGCCCTGTTTAAAACCATCTTTGAAAATATTCAGGCCTATGACGCGGTGCTGCGGGAGCTCGAAAATGCAGAAATGCAGTTTGAACTGATCATGAGCGCCAGCTGCTTTGCACAACTCAAGCGTCATCGTATGGCCACCATTTTAAGTCAGGACTATGACCCGTCCCTTGGCGTCACCGTGCCACCGGCCGTGCGGGCCATCGGACGACAAAAAGAATTTATGGCCATGATCAAAAAAACCAACCGTATCTATGAACTCATCAAAAAAAAGAATCCCCGGGCTGCAGCCTATGTGCTGACCAACGCGCACCGGAAGAGAGTTTTAATGAAATTGAACGCCCGTGAGCTTTACCATTTAGCCCGTTTGCGAGCGGATCAGCACGCCCAATGGGATATCCGCAATCTATCGGAAAAGATGCTGAGACAGGCTCGCCAGACCATGCCCCTAACCCTGATGATGGCCTGCGGCAAAGATGGCTTTGCCGTGCTGCAGAAAAAATACTTCCCCCGAACATAATCTCTCTTCATTTGACGTGACAGCATGATCAGTAAAAGAAAACTTCCCATTGTCCTTCTGGCAACCACCGTCAGCTCCTTTACAACACCCTTTATGGGATCGTCGGTGAATGTGGCTCTGCCGATGATCGCCCGTGATTTTTCCATGAACGCTTTATCCCTGAGCTGGGTGGCTTCCTCCTTTCTTCTGGCTGCTGCCATCACTCTGGTGCCGCTGGGACGACTGGCCGACCTTTACGGACGAAAAATATTTTTTCTTTCCGGCTCGCTGATCTTTGCGCTGTCGTCGCTTTTGTGCATCTGGTCGGAAACGGAAAGTTTTCTTATTGCCATGCGCGTTGTTCAGGGCATCGGCGGCGCAATGATCTTCAGCACCGGCACGGCCATGTTGATTGCATCCTATCCTCTCGGCAAACGCGGCAAGATGCTTGGAATCAACATTGCCGCGGTCTATATCGGTCTGACGGTAGGGCCATTTATCGGCGGCTTACTCACCGAACACCTGGGATGGAAAACCATTTTTATTGTTAACGCCGCGCTGGGAGCAACGGCCGCTCTACTGGCCGCCTGTATGACAAAAGAAGAGCGTCCTGCCGCCGAAGGCGAGGGGTTTGATTTGGCCGGATCTTTTCTCTATGCGATTACCCTGTTTGCTTTGATGTATGGTTTTTCACAATTGCCTTCCTCAAGAGGGGGCGCCCTGATTGCCGCTGGTGTTATCTGTTTTTTCTTCTTTATTCGTCAGCAGTTGAAAAAGCCCTTTCCGCTTCTCAATATCCACTTATTTCTGGATAATCGGGTCTTTGCTTTTTCCAATTTGGCTGCGTTGATTAATTATTGCGCCACCTTCGCCATTACTTTTTTACTGAGTCTTTATTTGCAACATATTAAACTACTGACACCGTCGCAAACGGGCTTCGTGTTGGTGGTTGAACCGCTGTTGCAGGCGCTCTTCTCGCCCGCGGCCGGAAGACTGTCCGACCATTATGAACCGCGGATCATTTCTTCTATCGGCATGACCCTTACGATCATCGGCCTTTTGGGACTAATCTTTCTTGCCGCGGAGACGTCTCTTTATTACATCGTGCTTTGCCTGGCTTTGCTGGGCGTCGGTTTTGCGTTTTTTTCCTCTCCCAACGTCAATGCCGTCATGAGTTCGGTGGAAAGTAAATTCTATGGTATTGCCTCGGCGACACAGGCGACCATGAGGCTGGTAGGACAAATGTTGAGCATGGGCATTGCCATGCTGGTTTTTGCCTGGATGATCGGCAACCGGAGCATTACCCGCGAAAACGGTGCGCTTTTGATTGGAAGCGCAAAACTTATTTTCGGAATCCTGGCTGTGACCTGTGTGTTCGGCGTGTTCGCATCACTGGCACGCGGACGCGTCCATCAATAAATTCCCCCTGTCGTGGAGCAATCACGTATGAAAAATCATCTTATCAGTTTTGCCATCGGTTTGGCTGCGGGAATTTTCGGCGGTCTCATCGGCATCGGCGGCGGCATCATCATGGTCCCGCTGATGATCATTGTACTGAAGTTCAGCCGTCAGCAGGCGCACGGCACCAGCCTGGTGGGCCTGATTTTCACCGGACTTGGCGGGGCCTTCACCTATGGTCTGCAGGGAAACGTAAATTTACTGGCCGCCGCCGTGCTGGCCGGAACGGGTGTTTTCACGGCGTATGCCGGCGCGCATTTTGCCAGCGCCTTGCCGGATTGGAAATTAAAAAAAGCCTTCGGCGGTTTTCTGATTTTCTGTGCGGCAGTTATGATCATAAAACCTTTTCTTCATTCCGGCGGGACGACCCACTCTGTTTATTTTAACATTCTTGTTTTTCTAATAACCGGCGCAGCAACCGGTTTTCTTTCCGGCATGATGGGCGTGGGCGGCGGAGCCATCATGATCCCTGCAATGGTTCTGCTGGCGGGTTTTGGTCAGCACGTTGCGCAGGGAACATCGCTTCTCGTGATTGTGCCGGTCGGCATGGTCGGCGCCTTTGCGCATCATGAACTGGGAAATGTTGTAAAAGGCTGTCTGCCTGGACTTATTCCCGGAATTTTGCTGGGCGTATTTCTTGGAGGTCACCTTGCCGGCTTTATACCGGATACTCCTTTGCGTCTGGTTTTCATGGCCGCCATCATTTTCGTTGGCATCCGGTATATCCGTGCCTCAGCGCCGTCGATGTTTACCGGTATCATATCCTGAAAAAATTCGGTCTGGACACAATCAGATAATCACTCTTCGGTTTTACCTATTAAGCTTTTTCTGATAATGTACACTTATTCGTCCATGAATATGGTTTTGATTATTTCATGTTGATTATTTCATGTTGACATATAATCCTTGCTATATTAAAGTTCTTGCCAAAGAGCACTGATGTGAATGGCTATGGTTCGAAGATGTGATTTTCTTAAGCGGACAAATCGTTTTCGCCGGGGTTAACGTAAGAAATCAAATCTCTTAACATGCCTACGGCATCTCCTTCATATAAAAAGTATCGTAAGCGAAGCTGTACCAGATGTAATCAACCCTTCTATTTCTGATTGTAGGAGCGTGTGATTTTATGGACATGAAGCGTGCGTATTACGAGGATATTGAGCTTTTCAAAAGCGGAACCATTCTTTTCTGGACAATCGTTCTGATGGTCGCGCTCTTCACCCTCCCTTTCATATCAACCAATTACTATTTGTACCTCTTTAATTTGATCATGGTCCACGTTATTCTTGCCGTGGGCCTCAATATTCTAGTCGGGTCAACCGGGCAAATCTCCCTGGGACATGCGGGCTTCTTTGCCATCGGTGCATACGCAACCGTACTCCTCATGACCAAACTGGGGATTCCATTCTTTCCAGCCCTGATCATCGCTGCTTTTATCGCTGCGTTTTTCGGCTTCATACTCGGGCTTCCTGCCCTGCGGTTGGAAGGGCCGTATCTGACGATTGCCACACTGGCGTTCGGTTTGGCCATCATGCATATCATCGGCCATATGGAAGTGTTCGGGGGCCGCTCAGGCCTTCGAGCACCTGCTTTGAATATCGGAATCCCGCAATTGGGTTGGAATCTTACTCTCTCAACAGACGTCAGCAAGTATTATCTCATTCTCATCATCACGATTCTCATGGTCCTGGGGGCGATTAATCTTTTAAAAACAAAAGTGGGACGCGCTTTTGTCGCCATTCGGGACAGCGATATCGCTGCCGAAGTCATCGGCATCAATCTGACCATTTACAAAACCCTTTCTTTTGCGGTCAGTGCCTTTTATGCCGGGATTGCCGGCGGCCTTTTTGCCTTCGTTCTCGGTTTTTTCGATCCCATCACCTTCAATATGTTTCTGTCCATCTACTTTCTGGTCATGATTGTCGTGGGAGGGCTCGGCTCAATTATGGGCTCTGTCACGGGAGCAGCCTTTATCACGTACCTGATGTACGCGCTTTTCAAAAACGTTAAGGACGTTCCTTATGTGGGAGATTTCCTGGTAGCCATTTCTCAGCGCTGGCTATCCATTACGGGTATGGACAACTTGAGCGCCATTGCTCTAGGGCTGGTGATGATCGGTATCATGATTTTTGAACCCATGGGAATCTTCGGGGTCTGGATCCGGATGAAGAAATACTGGAAGGCCTGGCCTTTTTAAAAAACAAAGGGGGAGATATGCCTTTCGAACAGTTGTTAATTGAGGGATTAGCGATGGGTGCCTGTTACGGTCTTTTCGGTCTGGCGGTCGTCATTATCTACAAAACATCCGAGGTCATGAATTTTGCTGCAGGTGAAATGGCCATGTTTTCTACTTTCATTGTCTTTCACGTGCTGTCTTTTTATCATTATCCTTTTTGGGCCGCCTTGATGATCGCCCTTGTTTTCGCCGCGATCCTTGGTATTCTGGTCCAATATATTTTTCTGCGGCCCGCGAAAAATCCAACACTGTTAAGCCTGATCGTCATCACGCTGGGTGTTGAAATGCTCCTGATGGGGCTTGCCGCTTGGAAATGGGGAGCCGAACAGCAGGAATTCTCTCTGCCAATTTCTTACATGGTGACCTACGAACCGGTGAAAGGATTTGTTATTAGCCAGTGGGCGGTGGCCGTATTTATTATAGCCGCCGTTATCATGGCTTTTCTCTATTTTTTCTTCAACAAAACCAACTTGGGAACAGCCATGCGGGCGACGCAGCAAAATAAGCATGCCGCCAAAATCATGGGCATCAACACGGACCTCGTGTTCGCATTTTCCTGGGCGTTCAGTTCGGTCATCGGGCTTATTGCCGCTGTGCTATTAACGGCAAAGGCAATTCTAGATCCACAATTCATGATGGAACCGTTTCTGAAGGCGTTTGCTGCCGCGGTTTTGGGAGGACTGATGAGTATCCCCGGCGTACTGATCGGCGGCGCGATTATGGGACTCCTTGAAAATTTCTTCGGTTATGCCTGGCCGGTTTGGAAACCGATTACGGCTTTCGTCGTGATCGTTTTAGTTCTCTGTGTTCGTCCCAGCGGTCTGTTTGCGAAGCACTGGGTCAAGAAAGTGTAAGTCCGATGGGTAAAAACATGTCTCCTAAAATCGTTTCAAAAATAAGGTTGGTGGCAGCAATTCTTATCGCTGCAGGCATGGTGCTTGGTTTTTGCCTTCCCCAAAATGCCTTTTGCGGATCAGTCAATGATCGCGAGGAAAAAGCCGTCCTCAAAGCCGTCCGAACCTTTCTGGATGCGGAAATACGTCGGGATTATCCGGCGGTCTATGCCTGTTTTGCGCCTTCCTCTGTTTATGTCCGAACCCATACCTATAAACAATATGTGGCTGATGCGAAAGTGGCCCCGGATCGCGTCGTCGCTTATCAGATCGTTCGCGTGAGTTATATCCAGAATAACAACGACCCACAAACCATAACCACCGCCGACAAGATCGCCCAGGTGGAAGTGGAAATAACTTTTTTACAGGAAGGCACAAATCGGAAGTCTGTTGTCAACATCGGCTTAATTTTTTTAAAAGAAGGAGGGAATTGGTACAAAAGCTAGATGAACTGAATATATAGGCAAGGATGTCCATAAGGCATAGGCTATGAAGTGAATTTTTCCGCGTAATGGGCATTAAAAAAACGAACTCTTCAGCATCTCACAAAAAGTAAGGAGGAAGGGCTATGGATTTAAAAAGAGTTATGAGAGTAATGCTTGTTTCCATGTTTGCTGTTTTTCTGTTTGCCTGGGTAGCGCAGGCTGCAACCGAGCGCGGATTCGACGATAAAGAAATCCGCATCGCCGCGTGGGGGCCTCAGACGGGTCCGGCGGCGCCGTGGGGCGCCGTGGCGCGCGGCAGTAAGCTCCTGTTCGATATTGTAAACGAAGAAGGCGGCATCCACGGCCGCAAGATCAAATTCTTCGTCCGCGACGACCAGTACAATCCTTCCCAGACCGTCGCTGCCGTGAAAGAACTGATTGAACGGTACGGCATTTTCGCTTTTGTCGGTGGTGTGGGCACGGCCTGCTGCCAGTCCGTTTATAAGATACTCCTGGAAAATAAAATTATCTGGATTTCCCCCTGTTCCGGCGCAAGATCTTTCTGGGACCCCCACAACCCCTATCTGTGGAACATCTGGCCGACGTATGAAGATGACGCCAGCATCATGACCAAATTTGCCGTCGAAAAAAAGAAATTCAAGAAGATTGCCATGCTTTACAACAATGATGACTTCGGGCTGGATGCTCTGGATTCGGTCAAGTACCGTTTGAGCAAATACAAGCTGCAACTGGTGGCCGCGCTGCCGGTGGAACCCACCGAGCGCGACCTTTCCTCGCAGGTGGCCAAATTGAAAGCTTCCGGCGCTGAAGCAGTTATCGGTTTTTGTGCTCCAACCCAGGCAGCCATTGCTCTGAGAACCAGCGTGTCCCAGGATTTCAGACCGCAGTGGATTCACACCTACAATCTGTCGGATTATCCGCTGATGAACAAAATTACCGACGGTTTATGGTCTAAGGAAAGCGTTATTTCCAGCGCGTTCTTTATTCCGTCTTTCGCTGATCATCCGTTGATCAATAAGTATCGCAAGGCGCAGGAAAGGCTGGCACCCACGGAACGCTGGGGCATCTTCTACCAGGCGGGAATTGTCGTCGGGGAACCCCTGGTTGAGGCGATGAAAAGGGCCGGCAAAAACCTGAGTACGCAAGCCGTGAAGAAGGAACTGGACAGCCTGAAGAATTTCCAGGGCGTCGGTCCGAAAATCACATGGACGGCAACCAACCACAAAGCACCCAAGGCCGTCCAGATATGGCAGGCCGGACCCAAGGGAGAAAATATCGTTCTTCAGGATTGGACGGAAAACGAGATTAGCCGGCACTAATGCAGCGTCCCCCGTCTTGCGGGGGTGACTTTTCGCACCCCCGCAAGGCCTTTTTGCACAAACATGAGGAAGGCAATGGGCTATTTCGATATCGAACATTTGAGCATCAGTTTTGGCGGCTTAAAAGCCGTCAATGACATCAGTTTCAGCGTTGATAAAAACGAAATCTTCTCTATCATCGGCCCCAATGGATCGGGAAAGACAACCATCTTTAACCTGATCAGCGGAATTTACCATCCCAACGAAGGGTCCGTCAAATTGGAAGGAGAGAACCTGGTGGGTAAAACCCCCGACCGGATAGCTAAAAGAGGCGTTGCGCGAACCTTCCAGAACATTGAGCTTTTTGCTAATGCAACGGTGATGGACAACCTGATGCTGGGCCGTCACATTTTTATGAACACGGGTGTTTTCGGCGGCGCCTTCATGTGGGGCAAGCGGTCCCGGGCTGCCCGCGAGGAAATCGCGCACCGCGAAAAAGTCGAAAACATTATTGATTTTTTGGAGCTGCAATCCGTGCGCGACCAATTTGTCGGATCTCTCGCCTACGGCAAGCGCAAACTGGTGGAGGTCGGCCGGGCTCTGGCTCTGGAGCCCAAAATCATGCTGCTTGACGAACCATCTGCGGGTATGAATACGGAAGAAAAAGACGACCTCACGATCTGGATCAAGGATATCCGGGAAGATTACAACGTGACGATTCTGCTGATCGAACATGACATGAACATGATCATGGGCATTTCGGACCGTGTTTTTGCGATGAGTCAAGGACAGAAAATCGTTCTGGGCACACCCCAGGAAGTCCAGAAGCATCCCGAAGTCATTAAAGCCTACCTCGGAGAGGAGGGAGCGGCCTAATGCTGAAAGTAAAAAATATTGAGACCTGGTACGACCTGATCCGCGCGCTGCACGGCATTTCCTTTGAAATCAAGCAAGGCAATGTTGTGGCTCTCCTAGGATCTAACGGCGCCGGAAAAACAACGACGCTGAAAACCATCATGCGCCTGTTTTATGATTTAAAAGAAGAACAGCCGGAAAAAGGTACGATAGAATTCATGGGAGAACGTATCGACAGGAAGGATACCGCTGACATCGTGCGGATGGGCATCGGCTACGTTCCAGAAGGCCGGGAAGTGTTTCCCGAGCTCACCGTTATGGAAAACATCATGATGGGCGCCTATACCCGCAAAGACCGGAAAAACATCAAGAATGACCTGGAAAATGTTTATCATCACTTCCCTATTCTGCAACAACGCAGCAACCAGCAGGCGGGACTGATGAGCGGCGGCGAGCAGCAGATGCTGGCAATCGGCCGGGCGCTGATGAGCCGTCCCAAACTGTTGATGCTCGACGAGCCGTCACTGGGCCTCTCGCCGCTTCTGACCAAGGAAATTTTCAACATCATTAAAAATATCAATGAAAAAGACGGCATGACCATCTTACTGGTGGAACAGAACGTGAACATGGCGCTCAGGTATTCTCATTATGCCTACCTGTTGGAAAACGGCAGAATTGTCCGCGCTGATAAACCGGAAGTTCTTCGGGAGGATCCGGACATTAAGGAATTTTATTTGGGAATAGCCACGGAACAATCCGTCAAGGGCTACAAGCGTTACCGCAGAAAGGTTCGTTTCCGTTAGTCCGGGCGTCGTGCAGGGATTAACTGGATTCCGGATCGCGATTCGCTTGTCTGGAATGGCGAAAATAGCGAAATGGAAATTTGACAGCCAGCACGGGAATGAATCTAAACAATCAAGGAGAAATTATGACGGAGTCATTGGCAATCAAGACGTTACCCAAGGCACTTCTGAACATGGTGAAAAAGCAGCCCGACCGCATTGCCATGAGAAGAAAAGATTACGGGATCTGGCATGATATCACATGGAAAGAGTATTTCGAAAATGTCAGGCATGTGACTTTAGGTCTTCACGCCCTCGGCGTTAAGTACAAGGACCATGTCGCGATCATTGGAGAAAACCGGCCGGAATGGCTTTACTCAGCCCTGGGCATCGTCTGCGCCGGCGGCGCCTGGGTCGGCGTTTACACGACCAATCCGGCGGCGGAATGCGAGTACGTCGTGGGCCATTCCGACGCCGTTGTTTACATCTGCGAGGACGAAGAACAACTGGACAAAGCGCTGACTTTCCGTTCCAAGACGCCAATGCTGCGCAAGCTCATCGTCTGGGAAATGGAAGGCCTCAAGCATTTTGAGGACCCCATGCTCATGAGTTTTCAGCAACTGCTGGACCTGGGCAAAGAAGAAGGCCGTAAAAACCCAAACCTCTTCAAAGAGCTGACTGAGCTGGCACAACCGGAAGACATCGCGGGCATTATTTACACATCGGGGACAACCGGACCACCCAAAGGCGCTCTTCTCGCACATGAAGGCTATCTGTGGATCGCCCAATCCGCCAATCAGGTCACTCCTCTGACCAGTGAAGATGAAACGATCTCTTTCTTGCCACTCAACCACGTATATGAACAAATCTTTGACATCATGTACCACCTGGCCGTGGGACAAATCATCAACTTCACCGAAAACACCGACACCGTTATGGCGGATATGATGGAAATTTCGCCCACCATGTTCCATGCCGTCCCCCGCATTTGGGAAAAATATCACTCCGGCATCGTTTTGAAAATGGCGGATGCGACATGGCTCAAACGCACACTGTATCAGATCGCCGTGAAGATCGGGACGCGCTATAACAACATCGCGCTCGCCAAAAAGAAGGTGCCATTGGGGCTGGCGATGTCCTATACCATCGCTTATTTTGTTGTTTTCCGGAAGCTCAAAGAACGCCTGGGCTTTGACCGGGTTAAGGTGGGGGTTTCAGGTGCCGCCCCGATTTCGCACGAAATATTAAAATTTTTCCAGAGCATCGGGATTCCGATTCGTGAAGGATACGGGATGACGGAAACAACCGGCATCACGCACATGTCCAGTGAAGTGGATTTCAAAGTGGGAACTGTCGGTAAAGCCATACCGGGCACGCAGGTCAAAATCGCCGAAGACGGAGAGATTCTCGTCAAGCATCCGGGCATTTTCAAGGGATATTACAAGGATGAAGAGAACACGAAAGAAGCCTTGGTGGACGGTTGGATGCACACCGGCGACGTCGGCATGATTGACGAAGAAGGCTATCTCAAGCTGACCGACCGCAAGAAAGACCTGATCATCACGGCGGGCGGGAAGAACGTGGCTCCCCAGTACCTAGAGAACCTGCTAAAATTCTCACCCTACATCAACGACTCCGTTGTCATCGGCGATCGCCGGAAATACCTGACGGCGCTCATTGTCCTTGACGAAGAAAACGTCACAAAATTCGCCCAGGACAATAAAGTGCAGTTCACCACGTATGCCTCCATGACCCGGGCGCCGGAAGTCATTGCGCTGATTCAGGAAGAAATCAACAAGGTAAACAATCAGGTGTCGCGCGTGGAAAATATCCGCAAGTTCAAGATTATCGACAAGAAACTCTACACGGAAGACGGTGAAGTAACTCCGACCATGAAAGTTAAGCGAAAATCGATCAACGCTCAGTTCAAGGACCTGATCGAATCCATGTACCGGGAAGGTGAATGACTTTTCCATCTCTGTTACGAAATACTAACAGCGACGGTCTTGTCATCGTCATCATTTCATTGACACTCCCATTTCTTCCCCATATACTTCGCCATTGTAATAAGCACCCGCTCATCCATTAGAGATTCTGCACCGCAAATTTAAGGAAAAGAAGTGTATCGATGAGGACTAATAGTTAAAGGAGGTTCGCATCATGCCCAGAGTTGAGCTCAACATTCAGGCGCCGAATTTTACCCTGAATGATTTTAACGGCAGGAGTGTGTCACTGGCTGATTTTAGAGGACAAAAAAATGTGCTGGTTGTTTTCAATCGTGGTTTCTTTTGACCTTTCTGCCGCAGGCACATGGCGCAGTTGCGCTTAGATTACGATCAATTCGTTAACTTGAATACAGCAATCATCGTTGCGGGGCCCGAGAACGCCAAAGCTTTTCAGGACTATTGGACAAGGGAGCATTTACCGTTTATTGGTCTGCCCGACCCCAAACATCGCGTTCTGAAGTTATACGGACAGGAAGTTAATCTGTTTAAGCTGGGCAGGCTTCCCGCTCAGATGCTGATTGATCAAGCCGGAAAGGTTCGCTTTGTACACTATGGTCATTCGATGGCGGATATTCCATCAAACGAGGAGATCATTGAACTGATTAAAACACTACCCGCCATCGGATGATTCCGCAGACGTATCGCGCCGGAATTCGGCATTGCGATTAAGCTGATCTGGTCAGGGCAAATTCTGATACCGGTGCCGTAACGATTACCGATCGTTCACACCAAGACAAGGCAACGGAAAGATAAAAAGGCGCCTACCCTATTGTTTTAACTTAATGTCTATGAAAAACTTCAATCCAATGAGTAAATCCTCACCTCTCAACGAAGCTGAATATAGAAGAGCATGGAAGTGAAAGCAAGGCACAAAAATGTGCAATCAACCAACTGAAGTGGATTTTTCTACCCTGATTAGCATCGCATCACCTTGAGCATGACCGGAACAAATACCACAGACTCCATATCCGCCACCTCGGCGTTTCAGTTCATAACCCAGTGTCATCGCGATCCGGGCGCCGGTGGCTCCGATGGGGTGGCCGTAGGCTACCGCCCCGCCATTGATATTCACTTTTTTAAACATGTCTTCTTTCGTCATTCCCAAAATGGAACGGCAACTCACCAGCGCCACTGCAGCAAAAGCTTCATTGATTTCGATGATGTCTATCTGATCGAGTGTCAGATTATTTTGTTCCAGGATCTTTTTAATGGCCAGCCCCGGCACAGTTGCGATATCTTTGGTTGGTTGCGACACTTCGGCATAATCCACAATGGTGAAAATCGGTTTAAGACCTAGTTCATCCGCCTTTTCCCGGCTCATTAACAGACAGACATCGCCGCCGTCATTGACGCCGGGTGCATTCCCGGCTGTGACACTGCCAGGTCGTCCGGTAACTGTGCTGAGATGACCGAACACCGGCGGGAGTTTGGCAAGTCCCTCCAGCGTTGTCTCCGGCCTTGGCCCTTCGTCCTTATCCATAACAATTACTTTTTTACCCTGTTGGACTTCCACGGGGAATATCTCATTATCGAGTTTTCCTTCATGCATCGCGCGGACGGCGTTCATCTGGGAATTCAATGCCCACTCATCCTGTTCTGCCCTGGTGAATCCGAACTCATCGGCAACCTCCGACCCGTGAATCGCCATGTGACGATTGTAGAAGGCATCCCATAAACCATCATAAACCATCGAATCCACGACACGACCGTTGGGCAACCCCATCCTTGTTCCCCATCGCATATCCGGCAGCACAAAAGGACAATTACTCATACTTTCCTGACCGCCGGCGATACAAATTTCGGCGCGTCCCAGCAGAATCATCTGAAACGCCAAATCAATTGTTTTAATACCTGAGGAGCAGACTTTATTGACGGTAATGGAAGGAACGGATTCCGGCACTCCCGCCAGAATGGTTGCTTGTCGCCCCGGTACCTGACCGCACCCGGCGGGAACCACTTGTCCCATGAAAACATAATCCACATCCGCCGGTTTGACCTTGCCCTTTGTCCTGCGCAGAACTTCTTTAATCGCCAGAGCTCCCAGCTCCATCGCCGAAAAATCTTTCAGTGCGCCGCCGGAACGGCCATAGGGCGTCCGACAGGCTTCCACACACACAACCTCGCGGAATTTCTTATGAGGATTTTTTATCTTTCGGCCCATAGTGGTAAAGTCAGGCTTTCTCTCGCCAAACCTGGCAATCGGAGCATCTTTATAAATTTCTGACTTTACTCTAGCCAGTTTTTGCGGCACTTGCGACATATCGCTCTCCCCCTTGATGATCATGAATATGCATTTGCATGATTCATACTTATTTCCGAATGCTTTTTTTTGCATACCCATTTTATTTAGTCAACTATTTTGATCTTGCAATGCATATTAAAATATCGTAATGACAACCATCTTCTCAAAACGGACTATCTTATACCAACTATTTTATACCATTTAGCGGACACAAGATTATGCGGTAGATTTTAAAAAAAAAGTGTGAGGAGGGTTCCGTATGTTTGAAGGGCTGTTACAGCCAATGCATCTCATCGTTATTTTGGTTATTGTCCTGATCATTTTTGGGCCGGGGAAATTACCCGAACTGGGAGGATCAATCGGCAAAGCCATTAGAGGGTTCAAGCAAGCCATGAATGAACCGGAGAAAAAAACGGAAGAGGATGCAAAAAAAATCAATAATCAAGCAAAATCATAGAAAGTGCCTGATTTTCTGATGAACAAACGCCTTGTACTCAGATTCGCCTTCCTATTGATCCTCGCTGCATTGACGGTTTATCTGTTCATTCAATTTGATCTTCTCAGATTTTTCCGAAACAGAGAACAACTGGTACAATTCATTAAGTCCTACCGTTACGATGAAATCGTCTTTATTTTGCTCCAGATCGTTCAGGTTATAGCCGCACCGGTGCCGGGAGAATTAATCGGTTTTCTTGGGGGTTATATTTATGGTTCATTCTGGGGGACTCTTTATTCAACCATCGGTTTGACGCTGGGCTCCTGGCTGGCTTTTATACTGGCTCGCTTTTTCGGCGAACCTCTTCTGGAAAAAGTGGTCAAGAAAGAAGTCTTCGAGAAATTCGATCATTTTATGGAACATAAGGGACTGCTCGTTTCTTTCCTGCTCTTTTTGATACCGGGATTCCCTAAAGATTATTTATGCTACATCATGGGCGTCAGCCGCATTCCGACGATGACATTCATTATTCTATCCACGATCGGCCGTTTTTTTGGCACTATGATGCTGTCCATCAGCGGTAACATTGCTGCGAAAGAACAATACCTGCTCTTAGCGATAGTCGCGGTTGCAGGCGTCATTGTTTCCCTACTGGCCTGGCGGTATCATGAAAAAATTCTTGAGTTGCTCAAAAACCAAAAGAAATAAAGAGTCGCTTCAAGATACAGAAACCTACCATGTACGCCAATACGGTGAAGGCCAGCCATGAGAATCAGAACAAAACATTCTGTGATCAGTAACGCCAACCATGTGAAAAAGTCCGCACCGGCATGGATTGCTTGGAGGCGCGCACTTCGTCTCTATTTCGTCCTACCCAGCATTCTTCCGGCGCTGCTAGGGGGTGTGATGGCCTGGGCTCAGGGCTACTCACTTAATCTGTTACACTTTGCGCTGGTTGTCATCGGTGTCACCGTCAATCACTTCGGCCTCAATCTGGTGGACGATGTACTCGATTACCGTCATGCTGTTGATTTACACAAAGGCGAGGAAAAGAACTTTTTTACCGGCGGCAGCGGCGTTCTACCGGAAGGACTTCTCAAAGACACACAGATGCTCAAGGCGGCCGGTTTATTTTTTGTGGCGACTGTGGTAATCGGCGTCTATCTGACCCATGCTTGCGGCTGGCCTGTCTTGGCCCTGGGCCTTTTCGGCATGGCCTCTTCCATTTTTTACACCACACCACCTATCCGGTTCGGCTATCGGGGATTCGGCGAACTGGGGCTTCTCGTTAATTTTGGTCCGGTCATTGTGATGGGTTCATATTATGTTCAGGCGCAGGCACTGGCGATTCCACCGCTGATCGCCTCTCTGGTACTGGGATTTCTGATGTGGTCGATGATTATTATCAATGAGATTCCCGATTATGAAACCGACCGACGCGGCGGAAAAAGAAATCTGGTCGCGCGATTCGGTAGAAAAACAGGCGCTTTTCTCTACGGAATCGGTTTGACGATGGCTTACGGCATCCTGATAATTGCAGCACTGGCAAAGGCTTTATCCCCTTTCGTACTTCTGGGTTTGATCAGTCTGCCCTTCGCCATAAAGTCCTTCTACGTCATGCGTCTTCATCTGAATGACCCCCTAGCAATGGCGCCAGCCAATCTGGCGATGATTAAAGTCCACAACCTAACGGGAATAGCCATGATTGTTGCTTATCTTATTGAAGTATTCCGTCTTTAGAGTCGATATCTCACTATGAATAAGTTCCCTTGCTCTACGATCTTGATGATTAAAATACAATATTGCGATAAATGTGTTGTTTATGTTAAACCATGAACCAACAAGGTGAACTTTGCGCACCAATACGCTGACCAACTCTGCCGATGAGACTGCATTTGTCTTATGATCACTGAAATTGCCAAAAACTTTTACCGCATCACATTGCCTATGCCCTTTCGTCTGCGCCATGTCCACGCCTACGCGATTCTTGACGGCACAAATGTCGCCCTTTTTGATACGG
>ENA-UOWG01001804-UOWG01001804.1-activated-sludge-metagenome-genome-assembly--contig:-NODE-1804-length-20001-cov-5.742054_pt1 | contig 20001 bp, 13 predicted proteins | sample MGYA00238147_ERZ761563 | MGnify/ENA primary metagenome ERZ761563 (study PRJEB28884, sample SAMN05720216) | anaerobic digester metagenome | isolation source: active sludge of municipal... | reverse complement strand
TCAGAGGGAAGGCGTTGACATGGTTGCTGCTTCAGCTTCAAATTTTTATGAACTGGTAACTCAGAAGGAGGTGGAAGAGTTTTATGCAGGTAAGATTGACCCGAAGGATACAAGGCCGATATCACTGGGACTGAACTCAAAGGTTGTCAGGTTTAACGGAAAGGTTTCAGAACAGGTTTACAAATCGGGCGGGATGTACGGTGCCGCAATTGATGAAATTATCAAGTGGCTGGAGCTTGCAGCCTCTGTTGCAGGAAGTGAGATGCAGAAGAAAGAACTTGAGCTTTTAATAGAATACTACAAAACAGGCGACCTGAAAAAATGGGATGAATACAATGTTGCCTGGGCAGGAAATACTAATTCAATGGTTGACTATATTAACGGATTCATTGAAAACTATGAGGATCCGCTTGGCATGAAGGCAACATGGGAGGCTATTGTCAATTATACTGATGTTGAAGCCTCAAAGCGTACAGCTGTGATTACTTCAAATGCACAGTGGTTTGAAGATAATTCGCCCATTATGCCTGAGTATAAGAAGGAAAAGGTCACAGGTGTCGCTGCCAAGGTAATAAACATTGCAATGCTTGGAGGTGACTGCTATCCTGCTTCTCCTCTTGGTATCAACCTTCCTAATGCCGACTGGATAAGAAAAGAAGTCGGATCGAAATCTGTTACACTTGCCAATATATCAGATGCCTATGATGCTGCCTCACGCGGCAATGGATTTCTTGAGGAGTTTGCGGCTGATGCTGAGGAAGTTGCAAGGGTTAATAAGTTCAGGTCACTTGCCGATGCACTGCATACCGATCTTCATGAATGTGTCGGGCATGCAAGCGGCAAACTTGCTGAAGGCACTGATCCCAATGCCCTCAAGAACTATGCTTCTCCTCTCGAGGAGTCTCGTGCTGACCTCTTTGCGCTCTACTATATGACTGATGATAAGATGAAGGTACTGGGATTGTTCCCTGATATGGAAGCAGGGAAGGTGGCCTATGACGACTACCTGAGGAATGGCCTGCTTACCCAGCTGGTCCGCATTAAACCAGGGAAGGATATTGAACAGGCACACATGCGTTGCCGTTCAATGATTTCTCACTGGGTTTATGAAAAGGGCAAAGACAGCAAGGTGGTGGAAATGCTCACGAAGGATGGCAAAACTTATGTTAAAATTAATGACTATAAGAAACTAAGGGAACTGTTTGGTGAGCTGCTTAAAGAGGTGCAGAGGATAAAATCACAGGGCGATTTCGAAGCAGGGAAGAAGCTTGTGGAAGATTATGGCGTAAAGGTTGAGCCAATGCTTCATGCAGAGGTTCTGGAAAGGTACGCCAGGCTGAACCTTGCTCCTTATACCGGATTTGTCAATCCTGTACTGACACCTGTAAAAGACGCTGCTGGTAAAATAACTGACATAACAGTCGGGTACACTGATGATTACCTCGGTCAGATGTTGGATTATGGAAAGAAATTTTCCTTTCTTCCTGTGAAGAATTAGAGTAAGAAATTTATTACTTCATATTTTCCCAGAACCTCTTCTCTGACTTGCGGAATTCCCTTTCCTTCCTCCATTCAAAAAGGAAGTAAAGGGCTGTTGCCACAATTCCGGCTAAAATTATGCTCGCCAGAAGGTGAAGGAATATCTGTGATACAGCAGCCCCTGACTGAACTGTTGATGCTATTGAAACCGGATCCGCAGGACTGCCTTTTTGACCTACATTGATTCCGAAAAGGTTTTTCATGAAAAACAGGGAAAAGAATGCCAGCAGACCTGATATCAGCGGAGTGCTGACCCATCCGATTGCAATTTCACCAAGTATCCTGAAATTTATATTTCTTGCTCCCTTGTACAAACCAATGCCTATAACGCAGCCGACTATCACCTGTGAGCTCGAAACCGGCACCATCGGAATGGGAGGGAGGCCTGCCCTGACAAAAAGCGAGGACAGTCCGCTGGAAGAGAATATGAAAAGAACAAGAGACTGTGAAAGAACAACAACCATGGCGCCCTCAGGACTCAGTTCAACAATATTTTCTCCAATTGTGTCCATAACCTTCCTCGAGTAAGTAATTATACCAACTGCAATTGCAAGTCCCCCAAGCAGGAATAGTTGCTGGCTAGAATTCAGGGTGAAATACCGGAGATCAATTGTATCAAGACTGAATGAGGGAATAAATACTCCCATCACATTGGCAATATTATTTGCCCCAAGACTATAAGCGCCAAAGGCTCCGGTAATTATTAATCCGGCCCTTATTATTGATTCAAATCTGAATAAATGTATCCTGCTGATCTTCTTGATCTTAATTATAAGTATGAAGAGCAGTACAGCAAAAACAGCTCCCAGTACAGGCCCTGTTATCCAGGTGATTACAATTTTTGAAAGTGTTCCTGTGTCAGTCTGGTTTCCTGTAAAAAAGTTCCAGCCTATTATTGCTCCAACAATTGCCTGAGTTGTTGACACCGGAAGTGCGAATTTAGTCATGACAAACACTGTTACAGCTGCGGCAAGTGCAAGTGTGAAAGCCCCGCCCAGGGCATTGACAGATCCGAGTTTCCCAAGTGTGTCAGCGGCACCTGCTCCCTGAATAACTGCTCCAAGTATAACCGCAACAGATGCAATAAGAGCTGCTGTCCTGAACGAGACCATTTTTGATCCCACAGCTGATCCGAATACGTTTGATGCATCATTTGCACCAAGTGACCACCCAAGAAATAATCCGCTTGCTAAAAATAATAATATCATTTCTTAATTTCTCTTCCGTATTCCAACCTCATTTTAACCCACCCCCAGCCCCTCCAGGGAGGGGAGCCTTAAACAATAATCCTGGCGTCATTACGCCTTTTCTCCCTTATGCCCTTCGGCCTTCCGCCTTCCGACTTCCGTCTTCCGTCTTCCGACTTCTGACTTCCGACTTCCGACTTCCGACTTCTGACTTTTATATCATCATCTTTATTGCCATCCCCGACAGCATGTCAGCAGCTGTTTGTGCCAGATCGGAGATGTTTTCAATATTGTTCACCATGTAACGAAGCTGGTTCTTCCCTGAAAGATCAAGTTCCGGAATCTCTCTGAAGATCCTCTTTTTTAATTCAATGGCTGTCTTATCTGCTTCTGTTTCATAGTAATATACCTTAAGGAGCTTTTCCCTTACTATGTAGGGATCCCTGAAATATGCCCGGGCAGCAGGAACAAGTTCCTCTCCGGCATTTGCCGAAGTGCCGGCAAGACCAAGGAAGCTGTCAGCCAGCGCCGGTGGTATTTCCGGACGCTCTATGTCAAGTTCTGTAATATTGCTCTTGGCTGCATCTATTATCTCATCGATCATGTCAATAAGCCTTACAACATCTTCGCGATGCTGTGGCATTATTGAATGGGTTATCATATCATTTCCTATTTCCCTCTGAAGCCTGTCAGCTTTATTCTCAAGCTCATCAACCTTTATCAGATGTCTTTCAAAGGCAGTCAGGTCCTTTTCAAGGTATGCTTTCCAGGCTTCTCTGAAAACAAGCAGCCCCAGATCGATGTCATCAAAGAATTCATCAATCCTTACAATGAGTTTTTTTGTTGTCCTCGTAAAAACGGCCATTGCTTATATGATTTGTTTCTTCTCAAATTTAGGAAAAATGGACATGCTCAGGTTCTAGAATTCAATAATCCTTTCAACCTTGTTTGTCTTGAGGTATTGTTTCAGTATGACCTGTATGTCCTTATTGTCTTTTGCAGGCCTGATGCATTCATGTACTGCACTGAGCCCGAAGCCCATGTCATTTAGGTTGAAAAAGCCGTAACCATAATATTTGCCATTGAATATCTTTACTGCACATCTTTCCTCATCTGTCCTTCCGCTGTCGATTATAAAGAAGTTCATTGTGGAAAACATAAAATCTTCTGAGGGCTTTATTGCACGTTTGTTATATTCTTCAGCCGGCTCCATGCCACAGCATGCTCCCAGGCATATCCCTACCTGATGATGGAAGCATGCTCCGTCTGATTCATATAGCCCGCATAATTTCTGACAGAGTTTGTAAGTCTCAATCATCGATTCAAGTTTAGACCTGGCCCTCGCTTTTGTTGAGAACACAGATATGGGAGAATCACCGATTTCCACCGGACCATACCTGTAATTGATATACCCATTTTCATCTTCCGACATGAATATTCCCCACTGGAAGCTGGTACGGCGCTGAGCCCTGTTGTAAAGCGGCTTGTTCTTCTTTATTTCAGCAGATTCCAGAAGCAGGGCAATAAGTTCACTTCCGGTAGTTTCCCAGCTGATATCGGCAATATGGTCACGCATCTCCATTGAACGGTTGGTTGTGTTGTTTGAAAGATGAGTGTAAACCCTCTGCTGCAGGTTTCTGCTTTTACCTATATAAATAAGGTCGCCTTTTTCATTATAGAAATAGTAAACCCCTGGTTCTTCAGGTATTTCATCAACCTTCCTGAGGTCAAGCCCGGGATTTAGCTTTGATACCCGTGTATTCCTGATAAGCCCTTTACCTGCCTGACTTAGTTCCCTGTCCTTTTCAAGAAGTATCTCAAACAGCCTGACAGTTGCCAGGGCATCACCCGAAGCCCTGTGACGGCCATTTATTGTTATATCAAGATCCTTGCAGATATTGCCAAGGCTGTACGACCTGTGACCCGGAAGCAGTTTTCTGCTTAATGTCACTGTGTCGAGTAGGCTTCTTTTGTAGTTGAATCCCAATGACTTGAATTCCTGCCGGATAAATGAATAGTCAAAACGTGCATTATGAGCCACAAATTTTCTGCCTTCTGTAAGCTCCACTATCTTTTTTGCCACCTCATAGAATTTCGGAGCATCTTCAACCATCTCATTTGTAATGCCGGTAAGACTTGTTATAAAATATGGAATATTCCTTTCCGGATTGACAAGAGTAGAGTATTCACCTGTTATCTTCTCCCCGTCATGAAGAATTACGGCAATCTCTGTTATTTTCTCCAGCGTTGGGCTGCCTCCGGTAGTTTCAATGTCGATAATGGCGTACATCGTGCAAACAGCAGTAACAGATGACGAAGATAAACAGTTTTGAAGAGAGAATGCCTTTAAGTTCGTATTTTTACAGGATAAAGCAGAAAATATGGATGAGTGCTTTGGTAACAGTTTTATAAAGAACGGAGAGCTTGTTCCTTCATCGGCCTTTGATAGCTCTATTGTTTATGAGGGAGATTCAGTATATGAGGTTTTGAGGATTGTAGACGGCAATCCTGTTTTCTTTTCTGATCATATAGCCAGGCTTGCAGGCAGCGTAAATTATCAGAGCAGAAATATGCTTGCATCGGAAGAGGAGATACGCCGTGATTTAAAAATACTTGCCTCTGCTGATAAAGCAAAAGAGGTAAACCTGAAAATAGTATTCAACTATAACTCGGATAAAGTCACTTATCTTGCCTATTACATTAAACCTCAGTATCCTACAGCTGAACAATACGCCAAAGGAGTGAAAGGCATCCTTTTCAATGCAGAACGAAAGGATCCTGCATCAAAGGTCATAAATCATAAGCTTCGTTCGGAAATATATCAGAAGCTGATCACCGAAAGCGCCTATGAAGCTCTGCTTGTGGACCATAAAAAAAGAATCACTGAAGGCAGCAGGTCAAATATTTTCTTTTTGCGGAATAATACTGTTTTTACAGCTCCGGAAGGGCTTATCCTGAATGGCATTACACGCAAATATATTCTGGAAATATGCAGGGAAACGTCAGTTGATGTTGTTCAGGAATGTGTACAGGCTGATGAGATTGGGCAGTATGAATCAGTTTTCATGTCGGGCACCTCTCCGGTTGTGCTTCCTTTTAATATGATCGATAATATATCATTTAATGTTAAACTTCCTGTGATAGAGGAACTTAGAAAAAGCTTTAAGGCCAGGGCTGATGAAAGTGTGAGGCATTTTCTGTCATCTGACTGATATTACAGCATCTGCAGGAAAATTACTATCTTTGTGTTTTATGAATTAAATCTGATTATATGTCAAATGTCCGCGACCTGAAGAAAGATATCGATTACATGCTTTATGAGGTAATCTCTGACTGTTTTACATACAGGGAAATGCATCCTGATAATAAGGCTGATGAAGTCAGCGCAATTATCAATGATGCTGTTGAACTTCGCAATGATCTTATTGCCAGGGTTAACAATCCTGATGGCAAGGATAATCCCAAAATTGTAAAAGCTTATTACCAGTCTGTGAAGAAGGACCTTATGGACGGTGCCGACAAACTTTTTACAAGGCTTAGCGCGATAACAGCTCCTAAGAAGAAGAAAAGCTGAAGTACCTGTAGATCACTTTTCCGCACTTGCTGCATCTGCCTTCCCTGTCAAGGTTTATTTTTTGTATTGAATAACCTGATCTGACTGTTACTTTTATTCCGCAATCAGGGCAAATTGTATTCTGTCCAACGCCTGTATGCGTATTTCCTACATACACATAATCAAGCTTTTCTGAGGCAATTTCAAAAAGTCTTTTGAGTGTTTCCTCAGGTGTTGCCGGATTGTCTCTTCTGTACATCGGGAAATACCTGCTAAGGTGGAGGGGAACCTGCCTTCCCAGTTCACCTGCAATCCAGTCAGCTTCTTCTGCCATCTCATTCTCACTGTCGTTGAGCCCGGGGATTATAAGTGTGGTTATTTCAAGATGCCTGCCTGAACCGGAAACCGCCTTCAGAGTCTTTTTCACAGGTTCAAGTGATGCTCCTGTGAGCTTCCTGTAAAAATCGTCCCTGAAAGACTTCAGGTCAATGTTGAAAGCATCAGTGAATTCAATTATTTCTTCAAGCGGTCCGGGATTTACAAAACCGTTGCTGACCAAAATGTTATTTAAGCCTCTTTTTTTTGCAAGTATTGCTGTATCCCTGATAAATTCAAACCAGATAACCGGTTCATTATATGTATAGGCAATTCCAATGTTGTCTTTTGCTTCAGTTGCTCTTGCTACAAGTTCTTCAGGACTTAAAATGTTTTTACTGTTAATAATTTCACAGCCGGACTGTGAAATTCCTGAGTTCTGGCAGAAGTCGCAACGCATATTGCATCCGTACGATCCTGCTGAAAGGACATTGTATCCGGGAAAATAATGATACAGAGGCTTTTTTTCAACCGGATCGAGCGACAGGGCCGACAATACACCGAAGGTCTCTGATTTTATTGTTCCGCCGGTGTTCTTTCTCACCCTGCATATACCATACTGACCTTCATTAAGCCTGCACGAGTGCGGACAAAGAAGACATTCGGCCTTATCTCCGTATTTTCGGGAAAGAACTGTCATTTGAAAGCGGATGTTGTATCAAAAGTACAGCTAATTTAACTCTGAGCGTTTTGAGTGAGTAACATTTTATTTAAATTTGATAAAAACAGCTGCTATGGAAACAGAACCCAGGCACAGGATTTACAGGGATGAAATGAAGTCGGTATTTCAGGATATCCTTCAAAGGCATGGCATGAAAGAACAAAAGGCTTTGCTGTGTGCGGAGATTTTTATGATCAATAGTCTGGAAGGTATTTATTCTCATGGTGTTAATCGTTTTCCGAGGTTTGTAAAATACCTTGATGAAGGATACATAAAGCCTGATGCAGAACCAACGCTGGTCCATTCATCAGGATCGATTGAACAATGGGAGGGTAATCTCGGGCCAGGTCCGCTGAATGCAGTTTTTGCAACCGACAGGGCTATGCAGCTTGCTTCTGCAAACGGGATAGGACTGATTGCCCTTGCAAATACAAACCACTGGATGCGTGGAGGATATTATGGCTGGCATGCCGCACGAAAGGGTTTTGTATTCATAGGCTGGGCGAATACCTGTGTGAACATGCCTGCCTGGGGAGGCAAGGATGCCAGAATAGGCAATAATCCATTTGTTATTGCTGTTCCCCACGATCCCGAAGCTATAGTTCTCGATTTTGCAATGACCCAGTTTTCTTATGGCAGGATGGAAGCATATCAGCATGAAGGAAGGAAGCTTCCATATCCGGGCGGATTCAATAAAAACGGAGAACTGACAGTTGATCCCGGAGCGATACTTGAAGCAATGAGGCCAGTTCCGATAGGTTACTGGAAGGGAGCCGGACTTTCATTACTTCTCGATATCCTTGCTGCAACATTATCAGGAGGTCTGTCAACTCACCAGATTGGCAGCTGTGACAAGGAGACAAACATCTCCCAGGTCTTTATTTCAATTGACATGGCAAAGCTTAATAAGCAAAATTTTATTAAGGGAACAATAGACAATATTATCAGCGACCTTAAAAAATCAGAAGCTGCCGGACCTGACAGTGATATACGTTATCCCGGAGAAGGTGTTGTCAGAACAAGAAAAGCAAATACCGGACTTGGAATTCCTGTTGATAAAGGATTATGGGACAAGATTCTGGCCCTTTAAACCTGCTCGTCTATCTCTCTAAGTTCAATGCCATTACTGCTGCAATACTTCATAACAGCAGTTATTATCTTTTGATTCGATTCATAGTAAGTAGTACCGAACCTCAGGACTACTTTCTTTCCTGATTTCATAACAAAGCACACTTTAAGGGGATAAATTTCAACGTATCCTGTTTCACCGGCAGGTATTTCAGTCTTGGTCAGAAAGATGTATTTCTTTAACACGATCCTGTCATTTTTTATTTCTATGAATCTTTCGGCTTTGCCGGCTCCGGCCCATATAAGGTAAAATCCAAAACCTGCAAGGAACATTACTGTTACCCAAATTGAACCTGTACCTTCAGTTGCCTTAATATTGTATATCAGCCAGTAAGTTGCAACAGCCAGGCAGACTGTTCCGAATAATATTCTGACAATACTGATAAATCTTCCTTTATCACTGTTTCCAAGGCTGTGGTAAGATGTCTCCATTATGTAATATTTCAGGCAATTTATCCCTTTTAAATTATTAATGCAATTTTTACAATTATTGTTAAGAAAAGGATTCTTAATCAGAAAAAAATATAATTTTATGAACTGAACCTGCAGTCAGGGTTCATTTACTGAAGCGTATCTGACTGCTTACAATTGAAATTCGAAAAAAATTAACAATAAACAGATTAGAAAATTTATGAAAAGAATTATTGCATCGGGACTTGTATTGCTGTCAGTGGCTTATATTGCCAAAGCACAGCAGATTGTACAGAAACCTTCAAATGACAAGATTACACCTGATATGACTGAGGTCTGGGATCCGGAAGTAAGGATAGTCCAGCCGGGTATCAAGGACAGTGATGCTCCTTCTGATGCTATTGTGCTCTTCAACGGTACAGATGTGAACAAGGAGTGGGAAGACAGCAAGGGCGAGCCTACAAAATGGCTTATTCAGGATGGTGCTCTTGTTTGTGTTAAGGGATCAGGAATTATTAAGACAAAGCGCAAATTCGGCAGCTGCCAGCTTCATATTGAATGGAAGACACCTTCTGAGGTTCAGGGTGATAGTCAGGGAAGAGGAAACAGCGGTGTATTTCTGCAGGAACAGTATGAGGTTCAGGTGCTTGACAGTTACAATAACCGTACATACAGGCATGGTCAGGCAGGATCTTTGTATAAGCAGCACGCTCCCCTTGTTAATGCTTCAAGAAAACCCGGAGAATGGCAGGCTTATGACATAATTTATACTGCGCCGGTATTTGGTTCAGATTCAATTACTTATCTTGTTCCTCCAAAGGTTACTGTTTTTCATAACGGAGTCCTGATTCAGAATAACGTAAGTCTGCGTGGCCCGACAGTATATATAGGTGTTCCTGAATATTTTGTAAAGAAACACGGACCCGGCAGCCTTTTTCTTCAGGACCACGGCAATCCTGTTGCATACCGCAATATCTGGATTAGGGAACTATAATGGCAAATTCTATTTAATTTTATAAAACTAAACTCAAATTTTCCTGACAATGAAAGAAAATTCAAATTCAATTTCACGGAGGTCATTCATTGGCACTACCGGCGCTGTTGCTGCTGGTTTGACAATAATGCCGAGCCATGTGATCAGCGGACTTGGCTACAAAGCTCCAAGCGACAAGCTGAACATAGCAGGTATCGGAGTAGGCGGCATGGGTAATGCTAACCTGAAGAACCTCAAATCAGAAAATATTGTTGCCTTGTGTGACGTTGACTGGGGCTATTGCAAGCAGAACGGCGTATTCGAGGAATATCCGGGCGCTAAGTGGTACTGGGATTTCCGTAAAATGTATGACGAAATCGGCAAATCAATCGATGCAGTTGTTGTAGCTACAGCTGACCATACTCATGCCGTTGTTGCTGCTCAGGCAATTGCAATGGGAAAACATGCCTATGTTCAGAAACCGCTTACTCACTCTGTTTATGAATCAAGGCTTCTTACAAAGCTTGCTGCAAAACACAAGGTAGCCACACAGATGGGTAACCAGGGTTCATCAGATGAGGGAGTAAACCAGACAATTGAATGGCTGCAGAACGGTGAGATAGGTGAAGTTACAAAGGTTGAAGCTTTCACCGACCGTCCAATATGGCCACAGGGACTCAACAGGCCTGCAAAAGGTGAGTGGGTGCCTGAAACACTCAACTGGGACCTCTTCATAGGAACAGCTCCGATGAGACCTTACAACAGCATTTACACACCTTGGAACTGGCGTGGATGGTGGGATTTCGGTACAGGCGCTCTTGGCGACATGGCTTGCCATATCCTTCACCCTGTTTTCAAAGGCCTGAAACTTAAATATCCTGTTAAAGCTCAGGGAAGCTCAACACTCCTTCTTACCGATTGTGCACCAAATGCACAGATGGTTACTCTCAAGTATCCGGAAAGAGTAGCTCCCAAAGGTTCAAAGATTAAATATCCTGCTGTTGAGATTATATGGTATGATGGTGGTTTGCAGCCTGCAAGACCTACAGGATGGCCTGCTGGTAAAAACATGAATGATGCCGGTGGCGGTGTTATTTTCCATGGTACAAAGGACAAGCTTATCTGCGGTTGCTACGGTGTAAGGCCATGGCTGCTCTCAGGCCGTGTTCCGAATGCTCCCAAAACTGAAAGGAGAATTGAAAAGGCAATGCAGGGTGGACATGAAATGGACTGGGTACGCGCATGCAAGGAAAGTCCGGAATCAAGGGTTCTCTCAAAATCAGATTTCTCAGAAGCAGGACCATTCAACGAGATGGTTGTTATGGGTGTTCTTGCAGTTAGGCTCCAGGCACTTAACAAGGAACTCGAGTGGAACGGAGAAAAAATGGAATTCACAAATATCTCTGATGAAGAGACACTTAAGATCTGTGTTGAGGATGCATTCAGTATTCATGACGGTCACCCGACATTCAATAAGAAATGGACAGATCCTATGAATGCAAAACAGTTTGCAAACGAGATGATCAAACATACCTATCGCGCAGGTTATTCACTTCCTGAAATGCCCGCATAGTTGTTATTACCTCATCCCCCAGCCACAGGATAATCTTCTGTTTTAGCCCCTCTCCCCCGGGAGAGGGGTTGGGGTGAGGTTATATCGTATTCCCTTTTAGTCCAATCTCTTCCGCAGCAGTCCGCATACCTGAAATACAATCAGTAATCAGCTCGTCAAGGCTTACTCCGAGCATTTCTGCTCCCTTTTCAATAACCGACCTGTCAACACCGGCAGCAAATTTCCTGTCGTTCCATTTCTTCTTTACCGACCTTGCTTCCATGTCAAGAACACTTTTTGAAGGACGCACAAGGGCGCTTGTTGCAACCAGTCCTGTCAGTTCATCAACAGCATATATTGTCTTCTCAAGCCTTGTCAGTGGCTCCACATCTGTTGCAAGACCCCAGCCATGACTCATAACAGCTCTGATATATTCTTCAGGCCAGTTATTCTCCCTGAGGATTTTCTCAGTCATAATACAATGCTGGTCAGGATAGAGTTCATAGTCAAGGTCATGTATAAGGCCGATTATGCCCCATTTCTCCTCATCTTCTCCTGCTTTTTTTGCCATATACCGCATTACGGCTTCTACAGACAGGGCATGACGTATCAGGGAGTCTGACTTGTTGTATTTTTTCAATAATTCAAATGCTGCCTTCCGGTCAGGTAAAATTGTTGACATAAAATATTGATTTATAAGATTATGTGAATTGTTATTTTCTCATTTTAACAACCTTAAGGGTATTTATTCCCCTGTTGGTCCTGATGGTGATATAGTAGACTCCCGGAGATAACCATGGTTCGTAGACAATTATGGGATTCTTACCTGCAGTAACATTTTTTGTAGTTTCAAAGACCCTGGTTCCTGCAGAATTTGCAATTGTGATCATAATCCTTTCGGAATATTTTGAGTTAATGTATATTGTGAATTCCTCCCTGAAAGGATTGGGATAAACTATCAGCGAATCAGTCAGTTCATGTATAAAATCATAACTTGCTGTGTCGTTACGCAAATAATCATCATTATTGCCAAACGCAAAGGTATTTATGCTGTAGAGACCATACCTGTAGAAATTTACTTTTTCTTTAAATTCAACAGTAACTGTATCGCCGGAGGGAATAACTTTTGTTTTGAAGTTCTCAGTAACGGGAGACAGTTTGTTGATCATGTATGCAAGGTTAAAACCGTTTATTGTATCCTTACCAACATTTACAAGCTTCACTGTTATAGGTTCAAGGGAGTATTTGTTTTTCACAGGCAAGGGTACCACCCTGGCTACTTTCAGGTCCTTTCTGATGTAATTCAATGAACCTGTTGTGACAAAATCAATCATGTCGATCCAGGCACAGTCACTGCCTCCTGTTGTACTGTTATCCTTTTTATATGTAAATTCAAATTTATTTAAGCCCTTTTTCACTGCTACAGAGTACTTTAGCCATCCTGTTTCGCCTGATTTGCGCAGAACCTCAGTGTCGTTTATTCTGAATATAAAATAATCATAGCTTGCTTCTGATGATACCCTGTACCTGAATTTCAGAGTATCATCAGTATTATAGAAGGTATTTATCAGCATCGTTGATGTGGTACTATTTCCAATGATTCCGGATTTTGCAGCAAAACTGCCATCATAAGAATTGTCTGATGATATTGTCCAGGGAATTTTATTGCTGTTGATCCATGGGAAAATATCAAAGGACCCGGCTTCAAAATTCTCACTGACGAGACCGATCCTGAACCTGAAATCATTGTTTATTATGAACGGATCACAATTGAGAGTTGCAGATATGTCAAGGTAATCCCCGTTTTGAACCATATCCGACAGACTTGACTCAACTGCAATTTCAGTAAGCGAATTAAGTTTCAATGTTCCCGATTTGATGCTTGTTTCCCTGAATGTAAGTAATTCGCTGTCGTATGAATTTATAATGAACTGCCCTGATGCATCACTGCTGCCATCGTTCCTTACCTTATAAACTATATTGAAGGTTTCTCCCTTTTCAGCAATGTAATTCGCATTCCCTGAAGAGGAATCATCGATCCTGGTGCTTAACAGATATAGTTCAGGCGCATGAAGAGTTATATCGCTTATATATTGTTTTTTACCATTGCTGTCGCCTATATATATATTCAGGCTTGCTGTGCTCAGGTCCTTAACATCCTGACTGACTCTGATCTCAAGTTTATCAGTTGTGCTTACCTCTGAGAGGGCAGCAAGATTGCCAATGTAAACTGAGTCATTCAGTATTTCAATATCCGGTGATGCTGAAGCGATTTTTACATAAACTCCGGCGCCGGGCGTGTATCCCAGGTTGCTTATTTTTACGCTCTGGAAGAAGGTCTCTCCATAATCAGCAACCGTGTTGTTGTTGCTCCGGGTATCGTTTATTTCTGTAGCTGACATGTTGAGATATGTGCCGCTTACCTTCCCGAAGTATACTGTTTTTATTAAGGGTTTTCTGTTCTGTCCGGTAATCACAATAAGGCATGAATCATTTGATAATCCGGGCATTGTGAGTTCTGCCGAGCCTGATGCACTAAAATGTGCAGCATCCCAGAGAGTGTCGGAACGGGACACGGCAATGTAGGAAAAAGGTTCCCCGGTAAGTGTAAATGATTTTATGCCATTGGGCAGGGTATCGGGTAAGTTTATCAGGAAGCTGTCGGGTTTGCCGATATAGGGAATAATGCTCGGATCTCCTACAAGGTTGTACACTTCCCAGTAATATTTTTTTCGTGCAGAAGTACTTGCACTTACTGCCAGGTTCCCGGCATACATTACCTGGCCCATTGTTGTGTACCAGTCGGTAGGTGCTTCTCCGTGTGTATGAAAGAGCCTGTCGTAGGCTCCGAGTCCTGTTCCCGAATATGTTGGTTCGCTTGATATTGTGCCATTTCCAACAGCCCAGTAAAAATCCTCATCCCAGTAGGTATCTGCAGCTCCGCCTATAAAGCCTGCAGCTCCTTTTTTATCCGCAAGCACCATCCTGTTGCCAAGGGCTGAAGCAGAGGTAAAGGTGCTTGTCTGGCAGGCATTGCTTATTATAAACGGGTGCATATTTGTATTTGTAACAGTATCAATGTCACCCGATTTAAGCAGGGGATCAAGCCATCCTGTCACATCTCCGTGTCCGGTATAATTAATAAAACCAACACCTTTCCTTATTATTTTCCTTATTGAATCTTCCGCTGCGGCTGCCTTAGGGTAATAGAAATGATATTCTGTCAGTTTGTTCGAACTGTTAAGGTAGTTGTTTATTGCATAATAGACCTGTCCGTTCATGATCTTGCTGTTCGAATCGTCATTTCCGGCACTTATAAGAGCTCTTGAAGTGAAGTCGTTTGCTGGTGCAAACTGATATTGTTCATACTGCAGAAGCTTGTTCAGTACGGCTTTTAGCTGCGTTGTGTCTGAAACAGGCAGTCTTCCTATTAACAACTCAGGTATATAGTCGCCATTACCGGTAAATTCCCCGTAATACATGTCGGTGATATTTCCTGTACCGTAATAGGGAACCTTCTTTGTGTCTCCTATTATTAAAAGGTATTCGGGAGCGGGAGTCGATGAATTATATATGCTTGTGAGTGTTGACTTTATTTCGGTATATGTGTCACCGGCATATTTCTTTCCCCTGTAGAGTACCTGTACTTTAAACCCTTTTCTGGTTTTCCATTTTATATAGGGAGCCAGAAACTTTTTATATGTTGTATCAGTAAGTATTATCATTTTTACCGGTTCATCAGAGAAACCCGGAATAACATCACCTGCGCTGTAATTAAGTACTGATTTCTCAAGGGCTTCAGTGAAAATGGCTGACTCTTCAGCGGTGCTGGCCGATTTGCCTTCAGCAGGGACAATGTTTGTAATTTCGATCTTCATTGAGCTGATAACCTCAATCGAATTTGTCCGTGGATTATAACGGACAGGGGCAATTATCAGGTTTGCGAGTTCTTTCCCCCTTAATGTTCCCAGCGGTTCAATACGTACAGTATCGTAAGGTAAGATGCCCTTAGCAGAATAAGCCTCCCTGTCAAGCTTAAAGTCTTTCTTCCTCTGTGATGAATTTTTTGATTCAGTTTCCTGAGCCGGGTATAGTATTCCTTTAATTTTTTTTGATGAAGGATGAAGCCTTGAATAACTGACATCAGAAATAATTATTTTGTAATCAATTTCCCGGGGAATATTTATAATTCTTGAAAGAACCGGCAATTCAGGTTTGCCCGGATCATAGATGGGAGTATGTCCCGGTATGCTGATACGGTAATAAACAGCGTTTCCTGCTTCAACAGTTTCAAGCTCAAGCTCATTGATTGAATAGTTAATTATAAGAGAATGACCGGAATTCAGGATACTTTTTTCATTCAAATTACCATCGAAGCGGTATTTGTAACTCTTCACTTCCTGACCAGAGGCAGCTGTTGTGAAAAGAAATAAAACTGTTGCGGCAACAGTCTGTTTATTTAACCCTAAACACATCAATGTTAAGCAATTAACATTAATCCCTAATTAAAAACGCAAGTTACCAAAAATTAGTATAAGTGTAACACTGGATCTTTCTATTTGATTAAAAAAATAAGATTAGTAAATTTAACCTTTAATAAATTCCGGAAACTGTTTTCAGGATATGAGAAAAAACTTGTTTGTCATTATATTAATACTCTGTGTATCAGATCTCGCCGGCCAGATAAACAGATACGGGATGCCTTTGATCCGGAATTACCCTTCAAAGCTTACAGGCGGTTCGGAGCAGATATGGTGTATTACAAGCGACAGGTTTGGGAATATGTACTATGGAAGCCAGGACAGGGGAGTTTTTAAATATGACGGTACCAGGTGGAATACTATCACAATCGGACAGAATCCGAGAATATATTCTCTTGAAGCTGACAGCAGCGGAATAATATATGTTGGTGCAGCATTTGAATTCGGTTATATCCAGCCCGGAAGGAGGGGATTGTCTGAATATGTGTCACTTGCGGAGCGATTGAAGAATATATCTGATGTAAAATTTGTCTATTCAATTGTTATTGAGGGCTCTAACGTGTTATTTCTCAGCCCGAAAAATATATTTATCTATGACAGCGACAGGGACCTTCTAACAAGCCATGATCTTGTTGATCATGATATTCTGGATGCTTTCAGGCTTGTACGTATAGGCAATAAGCTAATCCTGTCAGACATTCTGAAAGGTCTTTATGAAGTTAAGGATACCACTATCACGCCTTTGCCTGGTGGCAGTTTCTTTCATAATATGAGTTGTACAATATTTCTGCCATATTCCGATACAAAGGTGCTTGTGGGAACTTTCGATGATGGCATCTTCCTTTACGATTTCAGTACCGGTGAGATTAAATCTGATTTTGTATCATCAAAGGTCAATGAAAAATTCAAAAAAGTCTTTGTATATGCCGGTGCAAGGATCAGTGAGGAGCTCTTTGCAATAGGAACTACAAATGAAGAGGGAATACTTATTATAAACAGAAACGGAGAACTTGTTCAGCAGATAAATGCAGAAAACTCTGAAATAGAGGATAATACAGCTTATGCGATGTATTGTGACTATGAAAAGTCCTCGGAGTTGTGGGTTTCTACTTATGGAGTCCTGAGCAAGATATATGTAAACATTCCCCTTACAGTGTTCTCTGCTGAACAGGGTATAGAGTCGGGTGTGAATGAGATTACATTTTCCAGAGGTGATCTCTTTGTCTCCTCTGATGCCGGAATACTGAGAAGCTATACAGATAAGAATAATAACCTTAAATTCAGAAAGATACCGGGAATTAATTCCCAGGTTTTCCCTGTTAGAATGGTTTCTTCCGGTGATGATAATTTCATTCTTGCCGGTACCCTTGAAGGTATTCTGCAGATCAATCCCGACGGAACTGTTAAAAGCGTTGAGAAACATTGCATCGGCAAGCCTGACCTGCAGCAATATAATGCAAGGAAAATTATTCAATCGGCAAAGGATCCTTCTCTGTTCTTTTTCGGTTTGCAGACAAGTGGCATAATAGTTCTTAAATATGATCAAGGCAGGTGGTATTATCAGAACCGGCTGAGGAGCATGCCAGGCATAATCTACAGCATGGTTGAAGATAAATCAGGAGGACTCTGGTTTGTGACAGATGATCCTGATGCCTTATATCAGCTGAAATTCAAAGCCGGTGACACAACGCTTGTATCTTATGGGAAGGATAAGGGCATTCCTGCAAGCGATCTGAATACAGTTTGCTATATAGGTAATAGTATTTATGTGACTTCTTCTGCAGGAATATTCAGATATTCAGATGATTCAGACAGCTTCACTCTGGATACAATACTTACAAAAGGATTATCGGCCGGCAGAATATCTGTAAATCTTTTTGAGGATAATGAAGGAGATGTGTGGTACAGTTCCTTTACAGATGTGAACAGTGAAGTACTTATCCGGAAAAAATCCGGGGATTTGTACAGCGGTGTGCTGAATATACTTCCTGATGTGCCAATGATGGACATTTATGATTTGGACGGCAGGATTTATTTTCTCAAATCAAAGCAGATATATGTTGCCGATAAGGCTGCACTAAAACAGAATGACAGGATACTGACTCCTTCATTTGTGAATATTACACTTGGCACAGACTCCGTACTCATGCAGGGAAGCTTTTACCGCGAGTCTTCAGCGGGGAAACGGATACCTGTTCTGAGATCCACTTCCGGGCAGGTGCAGGAATTCTCCTACGACCTCAACGAGATCTCCTTCAGGTGGACAACACCTGATTTTACCGAAGAGCTTCAGACTCAGTATAGTTATAAGCTCGATGGTTTTGAAAAGAACTGGTCAAAATGGGAAGGTATATCATTTGATTTCAATATGCAGGCACTGTATTCCGGAAAGGAATATACGAATCTGCCTTACGGCCATTATAAATTCAGGGTACGAACCCGTTCATTAACAGGAATTGAAGGTGAAGAGCTGAATTACGAATTTATTATACTTAAACCCTGGTATGCGACTATTGCAGCTTTTTTCGGCTTTGCCTTGCTGGCATTCGCGATTGTTGCTGCAATTATAAAGGCTTATACCAAAAAGCTTAAAATGGAGAATATCAGGCTTGAAGGCATAGTGGCTGAAAGAACTGCAGTTGTGGTTAAGCAGAAGGAAGAACTTGAATCAAGCATACATTATGCCAGCAGGATACAGATGGCTTTACTGCCGTCGGAAAATATACTTGCGGAAAATCTGCCTTCCTATTTCATCCTGTTTAAGCCAAGGGATATTGTGAGCGGTGATTTTTACTGGATGACAAGGAAAAATGACCGTCTGTATGTTGTTGCTGCTGACTGTACCGGACATGGTGTGCCGGGAGCATTCATGAGCCTTCTCGGAATGTCATTCCTTGATGAAATACTTGATCGCGATCCTTCAATGAGGGCTGACAATATCCTAAGCCAGATGAGGCTTCATGTTACAGAGTCTCTGAAGCAGACAGGGATCGAAAATGAATCAAAAGACGGAATGGATCTGGGGATGCTGGTCTTTGATTTTGCAAAGCAGCATATTGAATTTTCAGGAGCTTATAATCCATGCATCAGGGTAAGAAGGCTTAAACCCGAGGAGAAAGATAAGATTGAAGATTTTGTTAATTCAACAGAAGGTTCAATGAATCAGGGAGACTGGCTGCTTGAAACAATAAGGGCAAGCCAGATGCCAATCGGAATATCTTCCAAAATGGATCAGAACTATGTTTATGTAGAGATGCCACTGGAAAAGGATGTTACATTCTATCTTTTCTCCGATGGCTATATCGATCAGTTTGGCGGACCAAACCAGAGGAAGTTTATGAAGAAAGGCTTTAAGAAACTGCTTCTTGATATCCAGGGAAATCCTATGGATGTTCAGAGGGAACTTCTTAACAGCTCTCTCGAAGCGTGGAGGGGAAGCGGTCCACAGATTGATGATATTTTAGTTGTAGGAATCAGAATTGAATAATTAATATAGTATTAACATGAAAGGAATCGGCAAAAATTCATTGATTATCACCACTTTTATACTGTTAGTAATGACACAGAGAGGATTTTCGCAGGAATACCCTTCGTTTGATAAAATTCCAACCGATGCTGGTAATGTTGAACTTCATTTCATTGGTCATGGATCACTTATGTTCAAGGCAGACGGCTTTGTGATACATATCGATCCGGTTAAAAGCTCCGGCAACTATAATTTTCTTCCCAAAGCTGATCTTATTCTTGTCACACATGAACATTACGATCACCTTGATGTCAGCCTGATAAATGATCTGAAAAAAGACAGCACTCTTGTTTTTACAAATGAAAAGTCAACACAGAAACTTGGCTGGGCAAATGCCATGAAAGCCGGTGACAGGCAGGAGGTTAATGGTATTACTATTGATGCAGTGCCTGCTTATAATATTGTAAACATGAGGGCTCCCGGACAGCCTTTTCATCCAAAGGGATCGGGAATCGGCTATGTGCTTACAATAGGAGGCAGGAAATTCTATGTGGCAGGCGATACCGAGAATATTCCTGAAATGAAAGACCTGAAGGATATAGAGGTTGCCTTCCTTCCAATGAACCTGCCGTACACTATGACTCCAGCTATGGTTGCTGATGCTGCCAAAGCATT
>ENA-UOWG01001797-UOWG01001797.1-activated-sludge-metagenome-genome-assembly--contig:-NODE-1797-length-20082-cov-4.756778_pt1 | contig 20082 bp, 24 predicted proteins | sample MGYA00238147_ERZ761563 | MGnify/ENA primary metagenome ERZ761563 (study PRJEB28884, sample SAMN05720216) | anaerobic digester metagenome | isolation source: active sludge of municipal... | reverse complement strand
TCCAACCGAATTCGGAGAATTCAATTTGATTCTTTACGAGTCGGAGATAGAGAATTTGAGTCATTTGGCCTTGGTGATGGGTGAGATTAAAAAAGACGAGTCTATTTTAGCCAGGGTTCATTCTGGTTGTTTAACTGGCGATGTTTTTGGGTCGCTTCGCTGCGATTGCGGCAGCCAACTTAAAAAGGCAATGCAGATGATTAATCGCGAAGGCAAAGGAGTAATTTTATATATGAATCAGGAAGGGCGAGGAATCGGATTAAAAAATAAGATTTTCGCTTATAACCTTCAGGACAAAGGCATGGATACCGTTGAAGCCAATGAAGCTCTAGGATTTGCCGCGGACTTGCGCGATTATGGAATCGGCGCCCAGATTCTCGTAGATTTAGGCGTCAATAAAATCAGGCTGATGACTAATAATCCGCGTAAGATTGTTGGTTTAGAAGGTTATGGCCTTGAGGTGGTAGAACGAGTTCCGCTTAAGATTTCTCCAACTTCAAAAAATGAAAATTATCTAAAAACAAAGAAAGAAAAATTAGGACATATACTATAAAAGAAAGGGAGGTGTATTTCTATGGCAAAGGTAATTGAAGGACAGCTGGTGGCTAAAGGCAAGAAATTCTCTATCGTCGCATCGAGGTTCAACGATTTTATCACCAAACAACTTATTGATGGTTGCGTGGATGCGCTTATCCGTCATGGCGTCAAAGATGAAGAGATTTCTATCGCCTGGGTTCCTGGAGCTTTTGAGATGCCGACGATAGCAATGAGATTGGCGGCAGATAAAGCTACCGATGCGGTAATCTGTTTAGGAACCATAATACGCGGCGCAACTCCACATTTTGACTACATTGCATCCGAGGTGGCAAAAGGTATCGCTCATGTTTCCCTTAAAAGTGGAAAGCCGGCGATATTCGGCGTGATAACCGCCGATACTATTGAGCAGGCAATTGAGCGTGCTGGTACAAAGGATGGCAATAAAGGAAGAGACGCGGCGTTGAATGCCATCGAAATGGTCAATCTTATTGATAAAATATAAGAATGAGAAAAAGAACGAGAGCTCGAGAATGTGCTTTAAAGATTCTCTACGGAATTGATATTACCGGAGATTCCGCTGAGGCGTCATTGGATAATTTCTGGCAGTCGCAGGAGATAGAAGATTCGGGAGTCCAGGAGTTTGCCAACGATTTAGTCAAAGGTGTATTAGAGAATTTGGATAAAATTGATAAGGAGATTGCTAAATCCGCCGCAAACTGGCAATTGAAACGAATGGCAGTTATCGACAGGAATATCTTAAGGATCGCTACTTTTGAATTGTTATTTGCACAGGATATTCCTCCCAAGGTTTCCATTAATGAAGCGGTAGATCTTGCCAAAAGATTTGGAGATGTCGATTCGGGAAGATTCGTTAACGGCATCCTGGATAAAATAAACAAGACATTCTGCCAAGACAAGCAATCCAAATAACTTTACGATGAAACTTGTCGATTTACATCTACATACAGATTTCTCCGACAGCACTTTATCGCCAGCCGAATTAGTGCAGGTGGCGGTAAGCGCCGGGTTATCTGCCATTGCCATTACCGACCATGATTGCGTTGAAGGAATAGAGCCCGCCATTAAAGAAGCCAATAAATTTGACCTTGAGATTATTCCAGGAATTGAGCTTACTGCTGAAAAATACGGTAAAGAAGTTCATATCTTGGGGTATTCTATCGATTATCACGATAAAGCCTTCTTGGAAAAATTAGAAAAAATAAAAGCCATCCGCGAGAAACGTATCTTCGATATGGTGGAGAAATTAAAAGAGCTTGGCGTCGACGACATCGAAGCCCAGGATGTGTTTGATCTTTCAGGCATGGGGACGGTGGGGAGGGCGCATCTGGCTTCGCTTTTAAAAAAGAAGGGTTGGGTTTCTTCTGTCTCTGAAGCCTTTAAGAAATATATCGGCAATAATTCTCCTGCCTATGTCAGCAAATTTAATATGACACCTGAACAGGCGATTAGGACAATTTTAGATGTTGGCGGGATTCCCGTTTTTGCCCATCCACATAATCCTGGCGATGATAATTTAATATCAGAGTTTGTAGGTTATGGGCTAAAAGGGCTAGAAGTTTATTATCCCGGCTATCCCGAAAGTATAATTAAACACTATTCTAGCTTAGCGGCAAAATACGGGTTGATTTTAACCGGTGGTTCTGATTTTCACGGAGATGTAAAAGAAGGAAGTGTTATTGGCGTGCCAAGAGTTCCTTATGAATTGGTTGAGAAGCTGAAACAGGCGAAAAATGAAAAAAGATGAATATTTTATGGATTTGGCTTTGAAGCTAGCGCTTAAAGCCAAAGGCAAGACCAGCCCTAATCCACTAGTCGGAGCAGTTATAGTAAAAAATAATAGAATTATAGGAGAAGGTTTCCATCGTAGAGCTGGAGAGCCGCACGCTGAGATAATTGCTTTAAGAAAAGCTGGAGAGAGTTCAAGAGGTTCGACCTTGTTCGTGACTTTAGAGCCTTGTTCACATTTTGGCAGGACCCCTCCTTGTGTTGTGGAGATTATTAAAAGCAAAATTAAGAAAGTAGTAATTGGCATGCAGGATCCCAATCCGATTAATAACGGGAAATCTATCCAGATCCTGCGCAGCCAGAAAATAGAGGTAAAGGTAGGTTGCCTTGAAGAAAAACTAAGAAGAATTAATGAAGATTTTACTAAATATATTACTCAAAAGATACCTTTTGTTACTGTAAAGGTTGCCCAGAGTCTCGACGGTAAGATCGCCGTGGCTTCAGGGGAATCAAAGTGGATTACTTCCGAGAAATCAAGAAGCATAAGCCATGATTTAAGAAAATATTATGATGCTATTTTAGTGGGGATAAATACAGTTTTAAAAGATGACCCTTTGCTTGATTGCCCTGATAGAGAAAAAAAGTTATATAAGGTTATAGTTGATAGCGATTTGAGAATTCCGCTAAAGTCCAAAATCTTTTCTGATGCTTCACACGGTAAAATCATCATCGCTACCACTAAGGATTTTACCAAAGAAAGCAAATACGACATTTTAGCTAAAAAAGAAGTTATTTTTATCAAAACTCCCAAGAAAGATGGCAAGGTAGACTTGCGATATTTGCTCAACCAACTCGCAAGGCTCGAGATAATGAATGTTTTGGTTGAGGGCGGAGGAAAGGTTATCGGTTCCATGTTTGATGAAGGACTGGTTGATAAGTTGATGTTTTTTATCGCGCTCAAGATTATTGGAGGAAATAATTCTATTACTTCGGTCAGCGGAAAAGGCGTAAGATTTATCAATGAAGCGATTCCCATAAATGATATCCAAATAAAGAACATTGACGGCGATATATTAGTGGAGGGATATGTTCACAGGGATAATAGAAAATCTCGGCAGTGTTGAAAAGAAAACATTTTTTGGCGGAATGTTGCGGCTTACGATAAAACTTGCTAAGCCAGTAAATGATATCCGCTTGGGTGAAAGCATATCAGTAAACGGGGTATGCCTTACCGTGACAAAGATCGATAAAGATTTATTAACCTTTGATATTTTAGAGGAGACAAAAGCGAAAACTAATTTAGATGATTTGAAGATAAGAGATATGGTTAACATCGAGCGCGCCCTGAAGGCTAACGATCGCTTGAGCGGTCATTTTGTCGCTGGCCACGTTGATAATACAGGAATCATCCGAAGAAAAGAATTGAGAAACGGAAGCTACGTTTTTCATATAGCAGTTTCAAAAGAACTAATTCCTTATATCGTACCTAAGGGTTCTATCGCCGTTGACGGGATAAGCTTAACCATCGTGGAAGTAAAAGGTAATATATTTAGCGTCCATATCATACCTCATACCTACAAAAATACATCGTTATCACAGAAATCGAATTCAGATAAGGTTAATATCGAAGTCGACCAACTTTCAAAATACGCAGCAAATTTGAATAAAACTCCCAGATAAATTGCTTGAAATAAGGCAGATTTTAGGATATTCTCTAATATAATGGATAAACGCATTGTTATTTCGGGAATCGGAGTCCTCGCCTCAAACGGCGTTGGGCGTGCGCAATACTGGCAGTCACTGCGCCAGGGTAAAACCGGATTCAAGGAAGTTAGCCTTTTTGATGTTTCCAATCTAAAGGTAAAGATTGCTGGCGAAATCAGCGATTTTGATGCTAAAGTTTTCTTGGGGCAGAAGGGCCTGCGTTCCCTGGATAGAAGTACCAAGCTTCTTTGTTCTGCGGGAAAACTCGCCATTGACGATGCAGCACTCAATATTACCGAAGAAAATTCCCAGGATACAGGAGTAGTTGTCGGTACCACTTTAGGCAGCGTCTATAGTATCAGCGAATTTGACAAGACTGCGCTTCGCGAAGGCCCGCGCTTTGTAAATCCCGCCGAATTCCCCAATACCGTAATTAATTCACCCGGCAGCCAAGTCTCTATCAAATTTAATATTAAAGGTTTTAACACTACGATTTCTACAGGTTTTACGGCGAGCCTTGATGCTATCGGCTACGCCATTGATTTTATAAATTTTGGCAGGGCAAATGTTGTTTTAGCCGGGGGAGTCGAAGAGATGTGCATTCAGACTTTCTTAGGATTTTATAAATTAGAATTCATGTCTGGCTCCAAAGACGGCAATTTGCCGATTTGTTGTCCTTTCGACAAAAGAAGAAACGGTATAATTTTTGGCGAGGGGGCGGCATTTTTAGTACTGGAGGAATTGGAGCATGCTTTATCGCGGGGTGCTAATATCTTAGTAGAGATTACAAATTTCTCTAGCGTCTTTGATCCCTATAGGATAAACAAATATAATCCTCGGGGAGATGGAATAAAAAATGCCATGCGTTTGGCGCTAGAAGAGGCAAGGCTTAAACCACAAGATATAGATTATATCTGTGCGAATGCAAATTCGACTGTTAAAGCAGATAAGATTGAGACTGACGCGATAAAAGAAATTTTCGGAAACCAGGCCAAAAAAATCCCTGTAAGTGCGATAAAATCTATGACTGGTGAATGCTTTAGCGTTTCTGCGGTGCTGCAGGTAGCGGCAGCGGTAGGCGCGGTTAAGGAAGGTTTTATTCCTCCGACGGTAAATTATCACGAGAAAGACCCAGAATGCGATTTGGATTATGTTCCCAACCAAGCCAGACAAAAAGAAATCAGAAATGTATTAGTCAATTCTTTCGGGCCAAGTGGCAACAATAGCTGCCTTATAATAAAGAGGTACGAGAAATGATCCTAAAAGGAAAAGTAGCGATAATAACTGGAGCGACCCGAGGTATCGGTCGGGCAATTGCCTTGGAATTGGCCAAAGAAGGCGCAGACATATCTTTCAACTATTTAAAGAACGCTGAACAGGCAAAAAATCTTGTTAAAGAAATTAATTCGTTGGGCAGAAAAGCTTTTGCTGAGCAGGTCGATATCAGCGATTTTGCGAAGGTAAAAGATTTTGTCGAGAAAACAAAAAATACTTTTGGCAAGCTTGATATCTTGGTCAACAATGCAGGTATTATTATTGATAAAGCATTAATGATGATGGAAGAGCAGGATTGGAGAAAAGTTATTGATACCGATTTAAATGGCGCGTTTAATGCAACCCGTGCCTGTATTGTGAGTTTCTTAAAACAGAAGAGCGGTCAGATTGTAAATATATCCTCGGTGAGCGGGATTATTGGTTCTTCGCGGCAGACGAATTATTCGGCATCCAAAGCTGGGATTATCGGATTTACCAAAGCTTTGGCTAAAGAGGTGGCCGAATACAATATCAGGGTTAATGCCGTAGCTCCGGGATATATCCAGACTGATATGTTGAATTCATTAAAAGAAGAACAAAAAGAGAGCGTGAAGAAGTTTATTCCTTTAGGTAGATTCGGCAAGCCTGAAGACATCGCAAGAGTAGTTTTATTTCTTTTAAGCGATGCGTCGCAGTATATAACCGGCCAAGTCATCGCAGTTGATGGTGGCATAGCCATGCGTTAAAAAAGGAGAATATGTATGAAATATATGGGAATTGAAGAGATAAAACAGATCATACCGCATCGTTATCCGTTTCTGCTGGTAGACAAAGTCATTGATTGTGTCCCTAATGAGAAACTCGTTGCGATCAAGAATGTCTCGGTAAATGAAGAATTCTTTGTCGGGCATTTTCCTCAAGAGAAGGTTATGCCGGGAGTATTAATTGTCGAAGCCTTAGCCCAGGCCGGGGCGGTATTTTTCTATTTAAGCAAAAAAACCAAAGAAGATAAAAACTTAATTTATTATCTGGCCAAGATTGAAGCGAAATTCATGAAGCCAGTTATACCCGGCGATCAACTAAGATTGGAAGTTAAGCCGATAAAGATGCTCTCAAACGTTGGTATTTTGTCTGCCGAGGCCTATGTTGGCGATGATTTAGTCACAAAAGCTGAACTAGCTTTTAGCGTAAAGGGTTAGATTCCAATAGGTTTTAAATATAGATAAGTTAAGATTCCCGCCAAAATCGCAGTTTTTGCTATTACGAATAGATTGACTAAACCCTTCCGAAATGATAAACTATTTCGATAATATTTTACGGGGAGTGGCTCAGTTTGGCTTAGAGCGCTTGGTTCGGGACCAAGAGGTCGTGGGTTCAAGTCCCACCTCCCCGACCATTTTGCTATTATTTGGTTTTAGGCAAAATGATCCCGAGCCATCTTGGTAGCTAATGGTAAGTGGCGAGGGGCGGTTTCCCTCGACTCAGATTAATATAAGTGGAGTCTCGGGACTTCGCCGCTAAAAAAGAGAAAAGCTAAAGCGGCTTGCAAGTCCCACCTCCCCGACCATCTGCCATTGGTACTTTGGCGGATGATCCCGAGCCATCAGGGTAGCTAATGGTAAGTGGCGAGGGGCATGATTTCATGAAGAGAATCCATGTTTTTTATTCCGGAAAAGTTCAAGGCGTAGGTTTTAGATTTACCGCTGAGAATATCGCTGCAAAATTAGGGATTACTGGCTGGGTAAAGAATATGCGCGATGGCAGAGTTGAGGTTGTCGCTGAGGGCAATCCGGAGAAATTGGAACAATTCTTTAAAGAGATTAATGCATATTTCGCTAATTATATCAATGATTCTCAAATTAATTGGCTGGAAGCCACTGGAGAATTCAGGGATTTCGGGGTTAAATTCTAGTGAGATACGGAATTTTCTCAGATATTCATAGCAATTTAGAAGCATTTCAAGCAGTAATCGAGGCCTATAAAAAAGAAAATATAGACCGGTATTTGTGCGTCGGAGATATTGTCGGCTATGGCGTAGATCCCGGTGGATGCATAGATAAAATAAAGCAGCTTGATGCTTTGACTATCGCCGGCAATCATGATTGGGCAGCAGTTGAATTAACGGATATAACATATTTTAATCAGGTGGCCAAACAAGCTATTGTTTGGACAAGAGACAAAATATCGAAAGAGGATAAAGAGTTATTAAGGTCATTAAAACTTGTGCATGAGGTTACGGATTTTGTTTTGGTTCACGGCACACTTAATAAGCCAGAAGAATTTAATTATCTTTTAGATGTTGAGTTAGCGATGATTGATTTTGGTTTGATGAAGAAAACCATTTCTTTTGTTGGTCATTCACATGTCGCAGGCATTTTTATCCAAGAAAAAGGCGAAATCTCTTATTCGGTTCAGGCTCAAATTAAGATAGACCCAAAAAAGAAATATATTGTTAATGTCGGTAGCGTTGGCCAGCCAAGGGACAGGGATAATCGCGCTTCTTATTGTATTTTCGATGCTGATAAGAAGGAAGTGGCTATAAAACGCACAGAATACGATATCGCTAGGACTCAAGAGAAGATAATCAGGGCGGGGATGCCGCCATTTTTAGCTGCGAGATTATCTAGTGGGATGTAAAAATGGATAAAGCCAAAGCAAGGACAGAACTAGAAAAATTACGACGAGAAATCAAACACCATGATTATCGCTATTACGTTTTGGCTCAGCCGGAAATCTCGGATAAAGAATATGATGATCTTTTATATAAGTTAAAAAAGCTCGAAGATCAGTTCCCCGATTTAATTAGTCCGGATTCTCCTACGCAAAGAGTGAGCGGACAGGTACTGGAAGGTTTTAAAACCGTAAAACACAAAACTAAGATGTATTCTTTGGATAATACTTATAGTTTTGAAGAAATTAAAGACTGGCAGGATCGTGTTAAGAAAATATTAACGAAGGAAAATATCGAATATGTTGCCGAGCTTAAAATTGACGGTTTAAGTTCTTCTTTGGCATATAGAAATGGAAAGTTTCAGACTGGTGCTACCAGAGGCGACGGCTTAACTGGCGAGGATGTGACTTTAAATTTGAAGACTATACGTGCCATACCACTTGAGTTGTTCGGAAAAAATTTCCCGAAGTCTTTAGATGTCCGTGGCGAAGTATACATGGATAAAGACGAGCTCAGCAAACTTAATAAAGAGAGGCTAGAAAAAAATGAACCGCTTTTCGCCAATCCTCGTAATGCTGCTAGTGGTTCTTTGAAACTGCTCGATACCAGAATTACTGCTAAAAGAAGGCTTAAATTTCTTGCCCATTCTTTTGGCAGCATCGAGCCCAAAGAAGTCGTTAATACCCAATGGGAATTTTTGGAGAAGATTAGGAGTTGGGGTCTGCCGGTAAACCCTTATAATAAATTGTACAACAATATTGAAGAAGTGGTTGAGTACTGTCGTAAATGGCAGGATAAACGTGACAGCCTCAAATATGAGATAGACGGGATAGTTATCAAGGTTAATTCTTTGGCACAGCAGGAAAAGCTAGGGTTTACATTAAAGAGCCCCAGATGGTCTATCGCCTATAAATTCCCTGCTCATCAAGCTACTACAAAAATCAGGGATATTAAAGTGCAGGTGGGTAGAACTGGAACTCTTACGCCCGTAGCAGAACTTGAACCCGTGGAATGCGCAGGGGTTACTATTTCCCGAGCAACCTTGCATAATTTCGATGAGATTGAACGTCTTGATGTTAGAATCGGCGATAGGGTAATTTTGGAGAGGGCTGGAGAGGTTATCCCGAAAATCATCAAGGTGGTAAGCTCGGTGCGTACAGGCAAAGAAAGAAAATTAAAGATCCCCGAGCTTTGCCCGGTTTGCCAAGGCAAAGTCAGTAAAGAGAAAGAGGAAGATGTAGCTTATTTCTGCATAAACCCGTCTTGCCCGGCGCAGATAGAAAAAGGCCTTATTCATTTTGCTTCTAGGACTGCTTTGGATATCGAAGGCATGGGTGAAGCGGTAGTGCAGCAGTTGGTCGAAAAGAAATTAGTTAAGGATTTCGCCGATATCTATGCGCTTAAGAAAGAGGACGTTCTGAAACTAGATTTATTTAAGGATAAAAAAGCAGACAATTTGCTAAAAGCGATAGAAAAGAGCAAAAGCCAGCCGCTATCTAGACTTTTGTTTGCTTTAGGCATCCGACATGTTGGGGAAAAAGCTGCATATGTTTTGGCGCAGAAATTCGCAAGCATCGATAAATTAATACAATCAAAAATAGAGGATTTAAAAAATATAAGAGATATCGGAGATGTCATGTCTGAGTCTATAGCTGATTTTTTCAGCCAGGAACAAACTAAAAAGTTAATCGGTAAACTTAAGAAATATGGCGTAAATACCTACGAAAAAGTCGTTGAAACAAGGAGTGCTAAGTTTTCCGGTAAAACTTTCGTTTTTACCGGAGAGCTAAAAAGCTTTAGCAGAACTGAGGCAGAAAAGAAAGTCAGAGAATTAGGCGGTGAATTTTCTTCCAGTGTCAGCAAAGAAACCGATTTTGTTGTGGCTGGAGATAATCCTGGAACTAAATACCAAAAGGCCAAAGAATTAAGAATTAATATAATAGATGAAGTCCAGTTTTTAAAAATGATTAGATAGGAGGTTGTCTTGGATAAAATATTTTTGAAAAGAGCAATAGTTGTGCTGATGATTTTATCATTTTTTTCTTTAGAGGGTTGTGAGGCTTTTCGTAAGAAATTCATTAGAAAAAAACAAGTAGAGGAAGAAGCAGAAGAACAGGTTATTTTAGAGCCGCAGGTCTATCCCGATGTAGTTTATGATAACCCCACGCTCTATAAAAATTATTATACCTTCTGTAAGGCTTGGTATGGAGATTTACTGGATTCGCTTAATCAGGAAGGAAATTACAAAAAACAATTGCAATGCTTTAGCGAGGTAATAAAGAACTTAAGTTTGATGCGCGATTTGTTAAAGACGGAAAAACAGCAAGAGATATCTTCTTATATAGAAATGATCTCTAAAAATAAAGAGAAGCTAATGACAGCTAGCCTTAAAGATGCCATCTTGCCACAATTGAAAAACGATCTTAGCAGTATCGAGAAAAAGATTGTCGCTAAATTTAGTTACAGTAAAATTAAAGATAATATAAAATGATTCTGGAGACTGTTGTCGTTGGGGCTTATCAGGTGAATTGCTATATTTTAGCGGAAAAAGAAGGTTCGCAGGCAATAATTATCGATCCCGGAGAAGATTATAATAGGATCAAGAAAGTTATTGATAAACATAAATTAACTCCGAAGATAATTATTAATACTCACGGCCATATCGACCATATCGGAGCAAATGATAAATTTGGCTTGCCGGTTTATATTCATAAAGACGATGCTGATTGTATTTCTGATTCTAAAAGAAACATGTCGGCTTTTTTAGGCTCCCCGTCGTCATTTAATTCTAAAATAAAGACATTAAATGATAAGGATAAGATAGAATTAGGGAAAATAAGCCTTGAAGTTATGCATACGCCTGGACATACCCCGGGCAGCGTCTGTCTTAAATTTGATGATACCGTATTCACAGGCGATACATTATTTTATGAAGGCATAGGAAGAACAGATTTTCCTTACTCAGACCCCGAAAAAATGGCCCAGTCCATAAATAAGTTAATGGGCTTGCCGGACAATATCAAGATCCTCCCGGGACATGGCCAGGCTTCATCAATTGGCGAAGAGAGAAAAACGAACCCTTTTATCTAAAATGCAAGAACTATTAGAGAACTTTATTAATTATCTGTCCATCGAGCGCGGTCTGGCCAAGAATACCTTGGAATCTTACAGACGGGACTTAAATAAATACATCATTTTTATGAAGTCAAAAGGTTTTTCTGACGCTACCAGAATCGATAGGGAGCAGATTAATGCGTTTTTGTTTTCTTTGAAAGATAAAAGCCTATCGATGAATTCCATAAGCAGGAATTTAGTCGCTATAAAGATGTTCCATCGTTTTTTAGTGAGAGAAGGCCATTCCAAACAAGATCCGACAAGTTTATTAGAGTCTCCGAAGCTTTGGAAGCGCATCCCCGATGTTTTGTCATCGGATGAGGTAGAAGCGATTATCGAAGCCAGCTACCCCCGTGATTGGCAGACCATAAGAGACAGAGCGCTTTTGGAATTGATGTATGCCTCCGGAATGCGCGTCTCGGAGGTAGTAAACCTGAAAGTCTCAGATCTGAATTTAGATATTGGATTTGTGCGCTGCCTAGGAAAGGGTCAGAAGGAAAGAATCATCCCTATCGGCAAAAGCGCCATTCTTTCAATTCGAAGATACCTTGATAAGACCAGGCCGAAGTTAGCCAAAAAAGAAGCTACGCCATTTTTATTCTTAAGCAGGATGGGAAAAAAGATTTCCCGCCAGTCGATCTGGAAGCTGATAAAACAATACGCGCTTAAAGCTAAAATTAAGAAAGAAATAAAACCGCACACCTTAAGACATTCCTTCGCTACGCATCTTTTGGAAAGAGGCGCTGATTTAAGGTCAGTTCAGGAAATGCTGGGTCATTCAGATATTTCAACCACTCAAGTTTATACCCATATAAATAAAGACAGATTAAAATCTATTCATCAAAAATTTCATCCCAGGCCTTAGATATGTTAGTAAATAATTTAGAAAATTTACCTCAGGATATTCTTAGGCTATTTAGGCAAATCGGAAAAATAGCCCAGGAAAATAATTGTAGGGTTTATATTGTCGGAGGGATGATCAGAGACCTCTATCTGGGCAGAGAAAACTTCGATTTTGATATTGTTGTTGAAGGCGATGGCATAGCTTTAGCCAAGAAGCTCGCCGATAAATTCAAGGCTAAATTAGTCGACCATGAAAAATTTGCAACAGCAGTATTATTTGTGCCTAATGGAATCAAGATTGATATAGCCACGGCACGAAAAGAAACCTATGAACATCCGGGCGCGCTGCCCAATGTTGTTCCGGGAAACATAGAAGACGATCTTTCCCGCAGAGACTTTTCTATCAATGCTATGGCCGCGTCTTTGAATCCAGAAGACTTCGGAGAGTTAATTGATTTCTTTGACGGTTTAAGTGATTTAAAAAAGAAAGAAATCAAGGTTCTTCACGATTTGAGTTTCATCGATGACCCGACGAGAATCCTAAGAGCCATCAGGTTTGAACAGAGGTTGAAGTTCAAAATAGAAGATCACTCTTTAAGATTAATTAAAGAAGCGGTAAAACGCAAGGCATTTGATACCGTGAAGCCGCCAAGGATTTGGCATGAGTTGATCCTGATTCTCTATGAGAGAAATCCCAAGAAATATTTTGCTCGCATTTCACAGTTGTGCAGCCTTAAGTTTATACACCCGAGATTAAGATTTAAAAAAGATACCTTAAGGCTCTTAGAATCCGTTGAGAAGATACTTAACTCATATAACAGGTTATATCCGGATAACGAGCCGGTTCGCGGCTGGTTTATTTATTTTATTGCGCTAACAGATAGGCTTGGCCGCAGAGAAATTAAAGATGTGGCCGAAAAGTTTAATCTTAATAGAGAAGAGAGAGACAGCCTGTATTCTTATAAGGATACGAATAGGAATTTCTTCAGTTTTTTAAGTAAAAACACGTTGTTGCCTAGTCAGATTTATATCTTGCTTGAAAAGTTAAGCTATGAAACAATTTTAGCTTTGAGAGCCAAAACTGTTGATAAATTGGCAAAAAAAAGAATAGATGACTTTTTGAACATTTATGATAAAGTCAAATTGAACATAACTGGAGATTATTTGAATGATTTAGGAGTAAGCTTAGATAGTAATTTTAAGAAAATCTTAGATAGGATTTTCTATGCCAAGCTTGATGGCAAGTTAAAGACCAAAGAAGAGGAGCTTCAATTAGCAAGAGAACTAGTCAAGAATCAATGACTCTAGGACTATTACAGTTGATTATTAGAATCCCTGGTAGTAATTCGTTAAAAGAAAAACGTAGAGTTTTACACAGCTTAAGAGACAGATTGAGAGAAAAGTACAATATTTCAATAACCGAGACAGATGAACAAGATAAATGGCAGAAGGCAGTTTTGGCGATAGCCAAGGTTGAACATGAGCGCAAAATGATTGATACTGCATTCGGGAACATAGTAGATTTCATCAAGAACTCAAGCGCAGTTGAAATTATCGATTATCAGATAGAGTTATTCTAAGATGAGCAGAATAGAAAAATTAAATCAGCAATTTAAAAGAGAGATAAGCAGCATTATCCAGAACGAGCTAAACGATCCGCGACTAGGTTTTATCACCATCAACAGGGTGGAGATTACCAAGGATTTAAGTTATGCTAAGGTTTATTTTAGTGTTTTGGCTGACGCCAAGAAAACCCAGAGGGCAGAGAAGGGATTGCTTAGCGCCGCCGGATATATCAGAAGATTATTATCGGATCGGATAAAAACCAGGTTGACTCCAGAGCTTATTTTTAAACTGGATAAGTCCACCGAATATAGCATCCACATAGAAGAAGAAATCGAAAGGTTGAAAAATGAATCTAGAAAAGGTAGTCAAGGCGTTAAAGAGTAACAAGGTTTTCTTAATCAGTGCGCATACAAACCTTGAAGGCGATGCGATCTGTTCCGAGTTGTCTTTTGCAAGGCTGTTGCAAAAAATGGGCAAGAAGACCTTTATCGTGAATACAGATAAAATTCCAGAGCTTTACAATTTTCTGCCGGGAGTAAAGTCTGTTTCGAAATTCAACGGTATTTTGCCAGAATATCAAGTTTTTTGCGCCTTGGATTGCGCTGACAGAGAAAGACTAGGAAAAATCTCTGACTTTATAGAAAGAGATAAGGGTATTATTAACATAGACCATCATAAAAGCAATGTTAATTTCGGTGATATAAATTGGGTTATGCCGTATACCTCCTCGGTATGTGAGATGATTTATTATCTGTTTAAGAAAACCCATACCAGGATAGACAAAACTTCCGCCTTATTATTGTATGTAGGGATATTGACGGATACAGGCTCATTTAAATATAGCAATACCAGCCCCGAAACGCATAAAATTGTGGCAGAATTATTAGGAAAAGGTTTATCCGCGTTTAGGATTTATCAGCAAATCTACGAGGCAAATCCTCTTGATGAGATGAAGATTTTATCTGACATCATTAGCAGCTTCGAAACCGATAAGAAAAAAAAGATAGCCTGGGTGGAAATTAAGGCAGACACGTTGCAGAAATTATGTTCGAGAATAGATATTGCGGATAACGTTTTTGATTTCTTAAGGTCAATAAAAGGTGTGGAGGTTACGATAATATTTAAAGAAATTAATTCCCGTGAGACTAAAGTTAATTTTAGATCTCGGGGCAAGATAGACGTCTCCAAGTTTGCCAGGATATTCGGCGGCGGAGGGCATCATAATGCCAGCGGGTGCAATATATCCAAAGGTCTCAAGGACGCAAGGCAAATTGTCCTAAAGAGATTAAAAAGGTTGGTATGAAAGAAGGAATTCTTATTATTGATAAGCCTCAAGGCATCACTTCCCATGATGTGGTCAACTCCGTAAGAAGAAAACTTGGTATTAAAAGAGTGGGGCATGCCGGAACTCTCGATCCCATAGCCACCGGTTTATTAATAATCCTGGTTGGTAAGGTAACCAAGTCTTTCAATAAATTTGTAAATTTTGACAAGGAATACTTGGCGACTTTGACTCTGGGAAAACGTACTGATACCGGGGATGCCTTAGGAAATGTCGTTAAAACTGAACCTTTTGGTCACATCACTCAAGAGAAAGTCAAAGAAGTATCCAATTCGTTTGTGGGAGACATCGAGCAGATCCCGCCAATGGTTTCTGCTCTAAAATATAAGGGCAAAAGGCTTTACAGCTTAGCGAAAAAAGGCATCAGCGTGCCTCGCGAATCAAGAAAAATAAAGATTCATTCTTTAGAAATTATAAAATTCTCTCTCCCAGACGTGGATTTGCGAATAGCCTGTTCAAAGGGGACTTATATCCGTAAGCTCGGAGAGGATATGGGCGAATTACTTGGCTGTGGAGCCCATATATCACAAATCAGAAGAACTGCTATAGGCCCTTTTAGAATAGAAGAGGCAATTAAGCTTGAAGAAGTCGATGAAAGTTTATTACGGAATTGGCCAGTTTAAAAGTAAAATTAGTAAACCTATACTAGCCATTGGAATTTTTGATGGAGTCCATTTAGGCCATCAGTATATAATTAAGAAAATTGTCAGGGAATCTCTTCGAACAAATGGCGCTAGCGTTGTTTTAACTTTCTTTCCGCATCCCTACCATATCTTGAAACCAAAAAGATATCTACCGCTTTTAATTTCATTGGAACATAGATTAAAGTTATTAGCAGACCTGGGAGTCGATGTTTGTATTGTACAGGATTTTACTACACAGTTTGCCGGGATTCATAAAAATGAGTTTATAAGGGACTTTCTTTTTAGAAAATTAAAGCCTGTTGAGATTTTTGTAGGGAAAGATTTTACTTTTGGCAGGAGAAAATCTGGGAATGTAAAACTTTTGTATAAATTAAGCGATACCTATAATTATAAAACTAGAGTAGTCTCACCGATAATTATCGACGGAAAGAGAATAAGCAGCACATTTATTCGCAAATTAATTATCAGCGGGAATCTAAAAACGGCTGCTAGATTTCTCGGTAGGCCGGTTTCGATTTTTGGAAGGATAATCAAGGGATCGCGTCGCGGAAAAATATTAGGTTTTCCCACCGCTAATATAGACTATAGGCATGAGATATTACCGCCTAGAGGAGTATATGCTGTTAGGTTAAATTTAGACAAAGAAAAACTTTTCGGAGTTGCAAATTTGGGTTTTCGCCCATCATTTGAAAAATCAAATAAAAAGAATAAGGTTGTCGCGGAGGTTTATATATTTGATTTTGATAAGAATATCTATGGCAGGACTGCGGAATTAGAGTTTATTAAACGAATCCGCGCGGAAAAGAAATTTAAAAACAGGCAGCATTTAATTTATCAAATAGAGCAAGACATTAAGAAAGCTAAGCAATTCTTCAGAATATAGCCTTTTTTCCCACCACAACCCACACCTTAAATCACAATATATAGTTGTATAGCTAGATTTTTTCCACTATTTATTGTGCTACAATAAAATAAGGCAAAATTTCTCTTGACAAAGCCCGCACAAGTAGTAGAATTTGACTATAAAGTGCCATAAAGTGGAGGGAAGTGGCAAAGTGTCAAAACTTTTTAAACTTTTGAAAGAATATGTTTTACGGTGAATATCTCCATACATTAGATAGAAAAGGCCGCATAATCCTGCCATCAAAATTCCGTGATGCCGCAAAAGCAAATTTCGTTGAAAAATTTTATTTAACAAGAGGTCTCGATAAATGTTTATTCATGTTCGCTGAAGAAGAGTGGAAGCTTCAGGAACAGAAATTTAGAACAATGTCTTTTACTAAACAAGAATCTCGGAAATTTAACAGAATATATTTTTCCGGGGCAGTTGAAATTATCCCCGATAAACAGGGAAGAATTTTAGTCCCGCAATACCTGAAAGATTTCGCCGGAATAAGGCGAGATGTAATTATTATTGGTGTATCAAATAGAATCGAAATCTGGAGCAAGGACTCCTGGGGGGAATTTTATAATTCATCCAAGGAATCTTTTGAGGATATAGCAGAGAAGTTGATTGAGTAGAAAGAAATGGAGCATAAGCCTGTTATGCGAGAAGAAATAGCAAACTATATGAATCTCAATCCGGGCCAAGTAGTCCTTGACTGTACGATAGGTACAGGTGGACACGCCCAGGAGATCCTCAAGAAAATTGCTCCTCAAGGGAGACTTATCGGCGTCGATAGAGATGCGGACTCCCTATCAATAGCTGACAAAAATTTAAAAGACTTTAATGGGTTTTATACTCTTGTCAAAGATGATTTTAGGCATTTGGACAGGATATTGGAGAATCTAAAAATACAAAATATAGATGGGATACTGTTTGATTTAGGTATTTCATCATTTCAGCTGGATAATGCCAAAAGAGGATTTAGCATAAGAGAAGATGGTCCGCTGGATATGCGCATGGATAAAGACAGCTATATTTCTGCTTACGATTTAGTTAACTCTTTGTCTGAAACAGAGATTTCGGGTATATTGAAGAACTTCGGTCAAGAGAGATGGCATAACCGTATCGCACATTACCTGGTTGAAGAAAGGAATAGGGCCCCGATTTCAACTACTAAACAACTTTCAGATCTAGTAATGAAAGCGGTAGGTTATAGATACGGCGCACAAAAGATACATCCGGCTACGCGGACTTTTCAAGCATTTCGGATTGCCGTCAATCGAGAGCTGGAGGCACTTGATATGGCCCTTGACAAGGCTGTACGATCCTTGAATAAAGGCGGCAGGATTTGTGTGATTTCTTTTCACTCTTTGGAAGACAAGATAGTTAAGGAAAGGTTCCGTAAGTTTTCGCGAGAAGGCATCTTAACGATTATTACTAAAAAACCTTTGAGGTCTTCTGAAAGTGAAATAGCAGAAAATATTCGCTCAAGAAGCGCCCGTTTGCGGGTAGCTGAAAGGATATAGATGAGGTTAAGCAGATTCTTTGTGATACTTATATTAGTGACAATGATCAGCCTGCTTTATGTGCAGATGCAGGTTGCCATTTTTCAGTCTGCCTATGCCGCAAGCGATAAAGAAAGCCAAGTGCGCGACTTGCTTGATACCAAAACCGTTCTAGTGTATAATATAAACCGATTAGAGTCGGCCCAAAATATAGGCAATAAAGTACTTTGTTCCAAAACCGACCTTCAGTTTACGGCCGAAGACCAGATAGCATCTTTAAAGTTGCCGGCTCAATTGGCTAAGTCTTGGAGAGTTAATTCATCAGTACGGCAGTCCCATCCAAGATATAATTTATTTGCTTATTTATTTAATTTAGGTTCTCAGGCAGAAGCTACAGAGAGAATCAGAAAGTAATATAAAATTGTGTTTATTAAGAAAACCCCCAACCGCCTCAGGGCGGTTATTTCCTTTCTTTTATTAGCCCTATTTTTTTTCTCAATTAAACTAATCCTCATACAGATTTTTAGGTCTGACCATCTTCGCAAGATTGCCCAGAAGCAACATAATTTGTTGTTGGAATTGGAGCCTGAAAGGGGCATAATCTACGACCGGCATATGAGGCCGCTTTCGACTAATCTTCCCGCGCAATCTTTATACGCCGTACCGTCTAAAATAAAAAATAAAAATGATTTGGCAGAAAAACTCGCCAGAATTACTGGCCAAAGCAAAGATTCATTTCTTGATAGATTAAACCGTAAGAAAGCTTTTATTTGGCTGGCAAGAAAATTGCCTGGCAGGCAATATGAAGAAATAAAGAAAATAAATTCAGATGGCTTGGGTTTTAGGCGCGAGACAAAAAGGTATTATCCGAATGCCCAATTAGCTTCGCAGATCATCGGCTTCGCAGGGCTGGATAATATCGGCCTCGAGGGGATTGAGCTTTCTTTCGATAAATATCTTAAAGGAAAACTTGGCTGGTGTTTGCTTCTTCGGGATGCGAAACAACGGGGGATAATGCTCGAAGAAGAATTTGTTCCTTCCCAAGATGGCAATGATATTGTTTTAACAATCGACGAAACAATCCAATTTATCGCCGAGAGAGCGCTTGACGAAACATTCAAAAAACACAATGCTAGGGGAGCGACTATCGTAGTAATTAATCCCAAAACAGGAGAGATATTAGCCTTGGCAAACCGGCCAACGTTCGATCTTAATAATTTTGATAATTCGATAGCAGAGTCTCATAGGAATAGGGCTATATGCGATTTCTACGAACCTGGTTCAGTATTTAAGATTGTCACCGCTTCAGCTGCTTTAGAGGAAAATAAGGTACAAGAGACAGATAAATTCTTCTGTGAGAATGGCTCATACAAAGTCGCTAATCACATATTACATGATTATCGTCCGCATGGCACTTTGACATTTAAAGAAGTTATGATGCAATCAAGCAATATTGGCGTTACAAAAGTGGCTCAGATTCTGGGTCCAGAGCTCGTATACAAATATGCTAAGCTTTTTGGTTTCGGTTCTCTGACAGGGATAGATTTGCCCGGAGAGGTACAAGGTCAGAATAAGCCTCCGGAAAAATGGTCCAAGACTTCTATCGGAGCTGTACCTATTGGACAAGAGGTATGCGTTACGGCAATTCAATTGGTTACCGCAATATCTGCTATAGCCAATGATGGGGTTCTGATGCGGCCTTTTGTGATTAAGCGCATACAAGATAAAAAGGGCGAGATAATTAAAGAGTTCCATCCGCAAGAAATAAGGAGAGTCATAACCGAAAAAACAGCGGCAAGAATGAAGGATATATTGGCTGCGGTAGTTGCTGAAGGAACAGGAAGGGGAGGTCAGATACCAGGATACAGAGCAGCCGGCAAAACCGGTACCGCCCAGAAAGTTGAAAATGGCGTGTATTCTCATTCGAAGTTCACGGCTACTTTTATGGGGTTTGTTCCAGTGGAAGATCCTAAACTTGCAATTGTAGTTTCTGTCGATGAGCCGCATCCTGCATATTTAGGAGGAACTGTTTCGGCGCCGGTTTTTAAGAGAGTTGCCGAGGATTCTTTGAAGTATTTGAAAAGCTTAGAAGAAATGGAATTGGTAGACTTAAATGAAAATAAAAGAGCTGCTCGATAATCTAGATAATATTCCGGATTTAGAAATTAATGAAATAAATACCGATTCAAATTTAGTTAAGCCAGGCGATATTTTTGTTGCGATCAAAGGTGCCGAGCAGGACGGTCATAAGTTCATAAAAGACGCGGTCA
>ENA-UOWG01001795-UOWG01001795.1-activated-sludge-metagenome-genome-assembly--contig:-NODE-1795-length-20090-cov-6.032194_pt1 | contig 20090 bp, 18 predicted proteins | sample MGYA00238147_ERZ761563 | MGnify/ENA primary metagenome ERZ761563 (study PRJEB28884, sample SAMN05720216) | anaerobic digester metagenome | isolation source: active sludge of municipal... | reverse complement strand
CAATCGCATTTCCGATGCCGGTCTTGCAGATTAAAATCCCAGCTGATTTCTTATTGCGCGCGACTGCCCTCGCTACTTCGTAGGCAATCTTGGGATAATCGCAAGAATCCTTAGAATAAGTTCCCTTATCAAAAACCTTATAACCCTTGGCTACCAGGAAATTAATTATTCCGGATTTTAGATTAAATCCCCGGTGATCAGAACCGACAAAAATTATTTTTTTTGAGACTTTCTTCATGATTATATTAATTGAGAAACCCTGTCTACGGCCTGCCTTATTAATTCAAAGATGGCCTTGTAATACTCTTCGGATTTGCCAATCGGATCGTAAATATCCAAATCGCCATCATCTATTTTAGCAAATTCCTTCAAAAGATATAACCTATTTTTTACAAATGGGTATTCGCGCAAAATCTTCTGCTCATGGGCCTTCTGCATGACCAGAATCAAGTCTGCCCTTTTGGCTATTTCCGCCGTCAATGGCCTTGCCCGATGTTTGGAAACATCTATGCCTTCTGCCTCAAGCAGCCTACGCGTCTCAAAGCTCGCCCCCATCCCCGGTAAAACCGCCAGGCCGGCGGCAGAAATATTAACGTCTTCTCTTTTAGCCATTTTCTTCTTTAATAATTCCATAGCCATGACCGAACGGCAGCTGTTTCCCGTACAGACAAAAAGAATATTCTTGGTGCGTAGCGCCTTATCTATGTCCGCCTTCTTTATGGCGCCTTCCCTTTTTATCTGCGGCTTCTCCAACGTAACATCCACCACCGTCGAGCTAACGCCTAAAGAAGTCTTGCCTCCGTCTAAGGCCATATCAATTTTGCCATCAAGACCTGATAGGACCTCTTCAATAGTTGTAGCAGGATTATCGCCGGATATATTTGCCGAAGGCGCAACAATGGGCACGGCTGTAATATTTATCAGTTCATGGGCGATTCTATTGCTGGGCATGCGCATTCCCACGGTCTGGTTATTATTCTTCTTGGATTTAAAAACCAATGTCAAAGGCCCGGGCCAGAATTTATCGATCAATTTATACGCCTCAAGTGAAATATCCTTGGCGAACTCTTCGACTTTATCTTTATCCGCGATATGAATGGTAAAAAGCTTCTCCGCCGGACGGTTTTTAACTTCCATGAGCCTGTCGATACTCTTTTGGTTGGTAAGACTGGCGGCCAGCCCATAAACCGTCTCAGTAGGAAATGCCACTAGCCCGCCTTTCCTTAAGATAACGGCTGCTTTCTGGATTTTGCTTCTATCCGGATTCTCCGGGTCAAGCTTGATAACTTCGGTATTAATCAAATTTTTACCTTTATCTTTTTAATTGCTGAAATCTGTTTTTTTCTAAAATTCACTAATTTTCTTTTTATATTTTTGTCTTTCAAAGCCAATATCTCCAATGCAAAAATGGCTGCGTTTTTGGCTCCGGATTTACCCACTGACATCGTCGCTACCGGAATCCCCCCGGGCATCTGGACTATGGAAAGAAGCGAATCAACGCCTTTGAAAGTTTTGGTTTCAATCGGAATACCTATAACGGGAATATTGGTATGAGATGCAATTACTCCCGGCAAGGCTGCGGCCATACCGGCTGCGGCGATAATAACCTCTATGCCATTTGATTCAGCGCGCTTAGCATATTGGCTGGTCAGATCAGGAGTGCGATGCGCGGATAAAACCTTAACATCATATCCGACAGAGAAATCCTTTAAAATCTTCAAGGCCTCTTCAACTATCGGCAGATCAGATTCGCTGCCCATGATTATCGCGATTTTTTTCTTCATTACTACATCCTCCTGATGGCTTTTGCCCCGATATCTTTGCGGAAATGCGCTTTTTCGAAACTAATCTTAGCTACCGCCTGGTATGTCTTGTCAATCGCGTCTGTTATGCCGTTTCCCAAACCGGTAACACCTAAAACTCTTCCGCCGGAAGTAAGGATTTTACCGTTTTCGCGTTTAGTTCCGGCGTGAAAAACCACGATATCTTTTAATTCTTTGGCTTTATCTAACCCTGAAATGAGCTTATTCTTCTCGTAATCGCCCGGATATCCACCTGCTGCCATAACCACGCAGACGCATGGACGACTATCCCATTCTAACTTAAAATCGGCTAATTTTCCATCTAAAGCTGCAAAAATTATTTCCACTAAATCTGATTTTAAACGCGGCAAAATCGCCTGGGTTTCGGGGTCGCCGAAGCGGACATTGAATTCCAAAACCTTGGGGCCTTCCTTGGTAATCATTAGTCCCGCGTAAAGAACGCCGCGAAATTCATGGCCCTCTTTCTTCATGCCGTCAATTACCGGTTTTAGGATTTCTTGAGCGATTTCTTGCTTTAAATTTTCCGAGACAACCGGCGCCGGCGAATATGCGCCCATCCCTCCGGTATTAGGGCCTTGGTCATTATCAAAAATCCTTTTATGGTCCTGCGATGATTCCAAAACCACGAAATTTTCTCCGTCGGAAATCGCTAAAATCGATGCCTCTTCGCCTTCAAGATATTCTTCGATGACTACCCGGTTTCCCGCTTCTTTAAAAACCTTTTCTTCCATGATTAAATCTATGGCACTTTCCGCTTCGGTTTCGCTTGAGCAAATTATTACGCCCTTGCCGGAAGCCAGGCCTTCGGCCTTTACAACTAATGGGGCACCGACTTCATCGATATAATCCTTGGCATTTAAGCTGTCGTCAAAAGACTTGAATTTTGCCGTAGGGATATTATTCCTTACCATAAATTCTTTGGCAAAAACCTTACTGCCTTCCAATTGTGCGGCGAATTTATTAGGGCCGAAAATCTTTAGTCCTTTAGCCTGGAATTTATCCACAATGCCCGCTACCAATGGTATCTCTGGCCCGACCACAGTAAGATCGATTTTTTTCTCGATAGCGAATTTCAAAAGCCCAGCGATATCATCAACCTTGATATTCACGCACTCTGCTATTTCGGCGATACCGCCGTTACCCGGCGCGCAAAAAATCTTATCAACTAGCTTTGATTGCGCAATCTTCCAAACCAAAGCATGTTCCCTGCCGCCTGAACCAATGACTAAAATCTTCACCCCGCTATTCCTTCCATTTATAAACCCAGCCTTTTTTAGGAAAGGCGGGGTTCATTTTACTAAATATTTATTCCTTATGTTCTTTTTCTGCCTCTTGATGTTCGCCATGATGCGAAACCTCGCCTAAAATATCTTTATGCAGCCTTTCCACATAATGCGTAAATTCTACGTAGGCCTCGACAAATTCCCGACCTAGTTCAACGCTTTCATCCTTGTGTTTTTTCTTCTCCAGGGCATTGTCAAAACGTTGTTTTATCCCGGCGGCAGCATCATCTGTAACTAATTTAATCAAATTATCGGCCTTACCCTCTTCCAAAGCTTTATCTGCTTCTACTATCGCCGGTTCAACCTCGCTACCCGCAGGCTTTATTCCTTCAAAACCCGCGCCTTCACCTTCTCGGTGGATACGGATTAAAGTTTCAAAAAATCCCATATCTGATTTTTCTTTATCTTGCGTTTTTCTTCCCGACAAAGCCTTTTCAAAAGCAATAATAACTTCTGCCTCGCGATCCGGTTTTACCCATTTTAGGACCGGAGTAATATCGGATTTCTCCAAGGCAATTTTTGCGTCTTTAACTACCGGCCCTTCCATAGTATCACAATGGGCAAAAGCAAAACGCGCTAAAAAAATAGCTGCAACAACAAACAAGAAAATAAGTACTCTCTGTTTATTATTTTTCATTTTACTTCGCTCCTTCTAAACTATACGCGTTTCTTTATTTCCTTTTACGATTCTACCGATGACCCAGGATTTCAATCTGTATTTTGCCAATATCCTTTTGGCTTTGGGAATTTCTTTGGCCGACATTACCAAAACCATGCCAATGCCCATATTAAAAGTCCTGAACATCTCTTTTTCCTCAACATTGCCGTTTTTTTGAATCATCTTGAAAATCTTGGGCACCGGCCAGGATTTTTTATAAACCAAGGCCGCCATACCGCGAGGAATGATCCGCGGGATTTTTCCGTAAAATGCGCCGCCAGTAATATGCGATATGCCTTTAATGTTTACATTTTTGATAATATCCAAAACCGGACGGACATAGACTCTGGTGGGCTTAAGCAATTCACGGGCCAATCTTTTCTGTTGTGCAGCAGAAAAAACTTTTCTCACTAAAGAATAACCGTTAGAATGAATTCCGTTTGATTCAAGGCCTAAGATTACATCGCCGACTTTAATCTTTGAGCCGTTAATAATCTTGGCCTTATCCACTACTCCCACGGTAAATCCGCCCAAATCGTAATCGCCTGGCTTATACATTCCCGGCAGCTCCGCGGTCTCGCCGCCGATTAAACTGCAGGCCGACTGCTTGCAGCCATCGGCAATACCTTTAACCACATCTCTTAAAACCTGCGGCTCTAATTTGCCCGATGCGATATAATCCAGAAAGAAAATCGGTTTTGCGCCCAGGCACAAAATATCATTGGTATTCATCGCCACTAAATCAATGCCCACGGTATCGTGTTTATTCACCAATTTGGCGATTAAAAGCTTTGTCCCTACTCCGTCGGAAGATGAAACCAAAATCGGATGTTTATATTGGGCGGATGAGAAATCATAGAGGCTGCCAAAACCGCCGATTCCGCCCATGACTTCGCGCGTAAAGGTCTTAGCCACTAAAGTTTTGATTTCTTTCTTAAACTTATTTGCCTTGGCAATATCTACTCCGCTTGATTTATACGTCAGCCGCTTGACCATTTTTTATCCTTTCTCGCATTTGTTTTCTAGTGATAATTTAGTATTCTTTTTATCAAATTTCGTGGGGTATTTTCCGCTAAAACATGCAGTACAATAATTAGCTTTATCTTTCACGCAAGCTAGCATTCCCTCAACGCTTAAATAACCCAGGCTATCAACTCCTAAAAACTCTTTAATTTTATTAATGCTGTATTTGTGGGCGATTAATTCGGACTGTGTGGGAAAATCTATACCATAAAAACAGGCGAAGCGATGCGGCGGACAGGCGATCCTTAAATGTACCTCTTTGGCCCCTGCCTCGCGGAATCCTCTTATACGTTTCTTAGAAGTTGTCCCGCGCACAATCGAATCATCTACGATCACAATATTTTTTCCCTTGACCACTTCTTTTAGAAGATTAAACTTAACTTTTACTCCCAGGTCTCTTATCTCCTGATGCGGCTGGATAAAAGTCCTGCCTACATAATGGTTACGGATAATCCCCCATTCAAGCGGAATCCCGGAAGCATGGGAAAATCCCAAAGCACAAGACATCCCGGAATCCGGCACCGGAATCACCAAATCCGCTTTTACCGGATGTTCTTTGGCTAATCTCTCGCCTAAGCTTTGCCTGACCAAATGCACGGTCTGGCCGAAGATAAATGAATCTGGACGGGAAAAATAGATATGTTCAAAAATACACTGGGCCTTCTTTTTTTGCGCGGCGAATCTATACGATTTAATCCCGTTTTTATCAATGACCACGATTTCTCCGGCCTGGATTTCGCGGATATATTTTGCTTCAATCAAATCAAAGGCGCAAGTTTCGGAGGCTAAGCAATAGGCATTGCCGATTTTGCCCAAAACCAGCGGACGGAATCCCAATGGATCGCGTACGCCGATAAGTTTATCCTGGGTCATTAAAATCAAAGAATACGCGCCCTCAACCGATTTTAGTGCGCCCTTTAATTTCTCCACGATATCCGGAGATTTTTCTCTCGCCATCAGATGAATGATGATCTCGCTATCGCAGGATGATTGGAATATCGAGCCTTGCGATTCCAATTTCTTCTTTAAGGCAAAGCTATTGGTCAGGTTTCCATTATGGGCAATGGCTAAAGATTTATCGCGATGATTGGCAAAAAGCGGCTGGACGTTTTTAATCACGCTTGAACCGGTAGTGGAATATCGGGTATGTCCCACGGCGATATCGCCTTTTAATTTAGCCAGGATTTCCCGGTTAAAGACGTCGCCGACTAAACCCATTTCTTTGTGCAGATAAAAATCCTTGCCGTCGCTTGAGACAATACCGCAGGATTCTTCTCCACGATGCTGCAGCGCATAAAGGCCAAGATAGGTAAGATCAGTGGCATTTTTATGGCCAAAAATGCCGAAAAGTCCGCAATATTCTTTAGGCCTGTCTTTACTCATCTTCATTGAAAGTCTATAGGCTACGGTTACGATGCCCGTTTCGTCTTTAGGTTACGTCTGGCGTCTTTTAAAATTCGTCCAACTATCGCCTAATTTATAAAGTTGCCTGCCTGTTTTATCGTAAATATCAATTAACCCATCACAAAAACTATTATTGACCTGTGCAGAATAAATATCTCTAGCCTGACTTAAACTAACAACCATCTCATTACATTCTCCCATTGCATCGTCAATATATTTCTGAAAACCGAACTTTTGATGACGCTTAGCATAACCTTCAGCTATCAATCTGGGAATCGCCTTACATGCTCGGCTCAATTGGTCTTTTAAATCGTATTTTTCGCTATCCGGTAGCTTAGGCACAACCTCTTTCATAACTTCAAGCATAGCCTTATATGAATTCTGATAAACTTCTAAGTCTTTAAAACTTGTTATTCTCTTTTTCTCTTCCATTACGCCACCGTTACCTTAACCGATACGGGCTTCGTTACCCTGACCGTAACCTATTTATGATAAAACTTCTTTATCTCCTCCACAACTTGCTGCGGTGTATCCACAACTTTCATAATCGCCAGCTCTTCCTTCTTTAAGCAACCTTCCTTGATGACGGAATTTTTAAGATGGTCGAACAGCCCTTTCCAGTATTTTGCTCCCACTAAAACTACGGGGAATTTGGGGATTTTTAGCGTCTCAATCAAATTTAAGGACTCAAACAATTCATCATGCGTGCCGTATCCGCCGGGGAAAATCACGAATGCCTTGGCGTAGCGCACAAACATGACTTTTCGCACAAAGAAATAATGAAAATCTAAAAGGATATCCACATAGGAATTCGGCCTCTGCTCTGACGGAACTTCGATATTTAAGCCCACGGATTGGCCTTTGGCGGCTTTGGCGCCTTTGTTGGCTGCCTCCATGATGCCCGGGCCGGCGCCGGAGATAATCGCATAGCCCTCTTTAACCAGAAGCTTGGCAGTTTCAACCGCAAGTTTATAATACTGGTTTGTGGGCTTTAGCCTTGCCGAGCCAAAAATGGAAACCGCCGGCCCGATTTTGGATAAAACCTCAAAACCTTCCACAAACTCGGCCATAATCCTAAAAATCCGCCAAGTCTCTTCCGTGGTAAAATCATCCTTTAAAACTTTCTTCATTTTCAACTCCTTAGTTGAGCAGACGACTTACGGAAGCTTTAGCGACGTAAGTCGTAGGCCAAAGGCCGTCTGCGAATTTAACCCCGCCCTTTCTTACTGCAAAGAATCGCTCCTACGGGTGAAAGGGCGCGGGTGAGTACTTTATTTTTTGCCATATAACCTCCGAAATATAATTGCCCTACATTCTACCTACTAACCCCTACCTACTGAACGGGGACACTTCTATCAAAACTTATTAAATTACAATTACTTATCTGGAAACGGTCCTATGTTTTAGTGAAGATAGCTTTCATTTTGCGTAGAATCCAACTGCTTCAGTTTATTTTCAAGCTCAAGCACTCTATCCTGAAGTTCTTTGTTCTCCTTTATAATATCAATTCCGAGAAATTGTAATGTTTTTATCACTAAATATCGGACCCACTTTACCATTTCATCTCCCTAAATTTATCAATAGACAATCTTGTTATTTTTTGTGATGAATTTTATTATGGCATTTAAAATGCACCATTGCGCCCTTAGATATTCTTGTCTTGCCACCTTTTGAATATTCGTCTTTATGATGACAATGAGCCTCTTCATAAACTAAGGGTTGTTTACAAAAAGCACACAAGCATTTTTGTTTAAAATATATTTGTATTTTCTGTCTTTCTTCAAATAATCTATTCTTATCTTTAAATTTAATATTTGGGAATAAGCGCTTATATTCAGAAAGTATGAACTTAAACCGTCTTTCAAATGATTCTGCCGTTGTTGCTTGCCTAGCATATTGTTTATACTCTACATATCTATTAAATATTTTTTTATTCAAATTTTTTGGCTTTATTGGTTTATATATACTAAAACTTTCCAAATTATTAATAAATTCTATTGCAAATTTTCTGATATAAAGCGAGAGATCACCTTTATTTACGCTTGTTTTACTTAGAAAAGAAACTAATAGATACAACGAAATCAAGTCTCTAAAATTAATCGCCCTTAATTCTTTTTGCAATCTAAATCCTAAGAAATTTAAATAATTATTATAGTCTTTTATTTTTTGCGAAGAAATATTTCTTTGAGAATATTTATTATTTATGCTTTTAAAGTCTTCGTATTCTGCGTTAGGAAACATTTTCTTATTAAAATTTGTTTCGAGTTCTAATAATAAAAGTTGCGCTGCTAATAATCGAGCTCGGAATCTATGATTATTTAATTTTTCAAAAAAAATCTTATTTCTAATGTATGCTTGCATAAAAAAATCTCTAAATAGACCTCTAAGTGCGTTAACTTTTTCAGCAGGATTTAAAGGTATCCCTTCTTGCAATCTAGTGAAGATATCTGAAATCTCATCTTCTTTTAAAGTAGTTTTAAGCTCAAGGTAATAAATACTGTATCCTTCTATTTCTGATTGTTCTGTAACGGAAAGTTCGTCAAATTGCTTGTTTTCATCATTAGTAAATTTTTTGTCAAGAAACTTTATTATTGTAATTATTCTTTGTTGGCCATCTAAGATTTCGTATTTGCCCTGCTTATTTTTCCATATCACTAATACACCCATTGATTTTCCATTTTGAATGGAAGTAATCAAATTTCTTTGATGGGTAGGTTTCCAAACAAAACTTCTTTGATATTCTGGATTAATATAAATTTCTCCATTATCATAATATCTTTTCAGTTGTTTAACTGAAAAATGAGAAAAACCTAAATCTGGGTTCTTTGACATACATTTCTCCTGTTAATTTAGGGACCTTCTCCGATTTATTCCTAAGCCTGTCCCCTATTTATTTTGTTCTACGCCCTCTGGCGGAATAATTTGCGTCAAGCCAACAGCGCCACTAGGAGTAAATAGAAACACGATAGTCTTATTATCTTCTCTATTTTTATAAATCCATTTTTCTGATTTATCTTCGTAAACTTCTTTTGAATCAGGCTCTCCGAACATCATTTTTACTCTCGATTTTGATGCGCCACCGATAGCGATATTGGAAACTTTCATATAATCGGATTGGCTTCTCATATATGCCGGGCACAATCCGCATCCAACCAACACCAAACACACCAAAACAATCAAAATCTTTTTCATCTTACCACCTCAACAACCGAAAATAAAGAAGTCCTTCGATGGATCCGGGATCTGTCGAAGGACTTCTTACATTTCGCTATATTCCTAGCTATTATATTCCTTCTCTATCGCCGTTCTCCAGGTGTTGGATAATTCATCAGTGGTGAGATTAATCAAGTCGTTGATAACCAGTTTGTTTCCACCGACTTTACCGATAATCTTTGCCGAGAGTTTATTTTTCTTAGCGATATCCAGGATTTTATCTGCGTCTTGGGGTTTGGCGCTTACGATGACCCGCGATTGTGTCTCGCCGAATAAAAGCGCGTCTTTACGCATATTCTTATCATCTAATTTTACGCTCGCGCCGATTTTCTTATCAGTGATGCAGCTTTCCGCCAAAGCCACGGCGATTCCGCCTTCAGAACAATCATGGGCTGATACAACCAGGCCCTTGTCAATCGCTGAAAGCAAAGTATCCACCAGCGCCTTTTCCTGTTTCAAATCCAGGCTTGGCACATCGCCTTTCTTTAAATTGTAGAGAGTCTTTAGATATTCTGATGCGCCCAGCTCATTTTTATTTTCACCCAAAAGGATGATTGTGTCGCCTTCGGACTTGAAGCTTTGCTTGACGACCTTTCCTACATCCTCAACCACTCCCACCATGCCGATTGCCGGGGTAGGATCAACTGTGCCTTTAGGATTCTCATTGTGGAAACTGACGTTTCCGCTAACTACCGCCACATCCAGAGCTTTGCAGGCATCCGAGATTCCTTCGCAGGATTTCCTGAATCCCCAGAAAACTTCCGGATTAAAAGGATTGCCGAAATTCAAACAGTCGGTGAGTCCCAGTGGTTTTGCGCCAACGCAAGCCAGGTTTCTCGCTGATTCAGCGACGGCAATCTGTCCGCCTAAACGCGGATTAATCCGACAGTAGGTGCCGTTGCAATTTGCGGTGGCGGCAAATCCTCTTTTGCCGACAACTTTAATTACTGCGGCATCAGCTTCGCCGGGTTTTACCACGACGTTACCGAATAACTTGGGGTCGCTCTTAGAATAAACCATGCTCTTATCGGCAATAGTCGATGAACTCAGCAACTTTAAGAACGTCTGGTTGTAATCCTTAGGTTCCTTTATGTCGCCAAGATTTAATTTGTATTGGGAAAAATCTGGCTCTTTTTCTTCGCGGATGTAAACCGGGGCATCTTCGGTCAAGGCTCTTGCCGGAACTTCCGCCACCACGGTGTCGCCTTCTTTGACCGTGAGCTTATCGCCTTTTTTCACAAAGCCGATGATGTCTAAGGGCACGCCGTGTTTTGAGCAGATTTTCTTGGCGTCTTCGATTTTATCCTTTTCCAAAATGACCAACATTCTCTCCTGGCTTTCGGAAAGCATCATCTGATAGGCATTCATATCAGGAGTTCTTTTTCTTACCTTATTTAAGTCAATTTCAATTCCCACTCCGCCTTTGGTGGCAGTCTCGGAAGTTGAACACACTAAACCGGCTGCGCCCATGTCCTGCATTCCTACGACGACGCCTGCTCTGATAAGTTCCAGGCTGGCCCGTCTTAGTTTTAATCCCATTACCGGATCACCGATAGCAACTGATGAAGTATCTTCTTCTGCACCTTCGGCAATAGCGCCGGATGCGAATGCTGCGCCGCCTACACCGTCTTTACCGGTATCTCCGCCGATCATGGCTACGATATTTCCGATTCCTGCGGCTTTGGCGCGGGTAATTTCATTGTGTTTTACCACGCCAACAGTCATAGCATTGACTAAGGGATTTCCCTCATAGCTTTCATCAAAATAAATTTCTCCGCCCACGATAGGAACCAAGGCAACATTAGCGTAGCTGCTGAAACCGCGTCCGATTTCTTTGAATAACCATTTTACTTTTTTATCGGTGAGCCTTCCTAATCTTAAGGAACCAAGCAAACCCACGGTATCTGCACCCATGGTGAAGATATCGCGAAGACATCCGCCGCCGCCGGTGGCCGATGCTTCGTAAGGCTCGACAGCCGAGGGATGATTATGCGATTCCATTTTGAAAGCCACACCGTATCCTTCGCCGATATCCACGATACCGGCATTCTCTCCCGGGCCTTGAAGAACTTGTTTTCCCTTAGTGGGGAACAATTTCAAAACGGGGCGGGAATTTTTATAGGAACAGTGCTCGCTCCACATGGCAGAAAAAAGGCCGAGTTCCGTATAATTTGGCTCTCGACCGATCAGCTTCTTTAGCCGATCATATTCCTCCATGGTTAAACCTTCTTTTTCAATTATCTCTTTAGTGATTTTCACGTCTTTGACGCTTACGGTAGGCATTTTATTCTCCCTTTTATAAATGTTTAAAAATGAGGACTTCTTTGCAGCTTAACAAAAAACACTTCATCCAAGCCACTGCGTCAATGCAGCTTCTAGCTCCTCTGCGCCATTGCAGAAATTTGTCCTAAAATCTTTTCTAATGCGATTTTAAATCTAAATTTGTGTTCCGGTAGGCTTCTTTGGCTACACTTCAATCGCAACGTAATCAATCCTTGTTTACCCCACTATTATAAACTAAAGTCCTAATCTTTTGTAGACTTTTTCTATATTTCTTAAATAGTATTTTACGTTGAAACAGGCGTCAATTTCATCGGAGCTTAAGTATCTGCGCACTTTTCTATCGCGCAAGAGCGCTTCCTTAAACTCCGAGCCGCTCTGCCAAGTAAGTATCGCACATTTCTGGATGGTATCGTAAGCATCGGTGCGCGGCAGGCCTTTTTTCATAAGCTCCAAGAGAATCCTCTGGGAATAAATCAGGCCTCTAGTCTTGGCAAGATTAAGGATCATGTTCTTACTGTGCACGGTCAAATTATCCATTATCTGGATGAATTTATTCAACATATAATCGAGCATCATGGTGCTGTCAGGCAAAATCACGCGCTCAACCGATGAATGGCTGATATCTCTTTCATGCCAGAGGTTGACATTTTCTAAAGCTGAGGCGGCATTGGTCCTTAATAACCGCGCCAGACCGCAAATTCTCTCGCAGGTAACCGGATTCTTCTTATGTGGCATGGCGGATGAACCGATCTGGCCCTTAAAAAACGTCTCTTCCACTTCCAAGACTTCGGTTTTCTGTAGATGCCTGATTTCGGTGGCGAATTTTTCCAAGGATGAACCGACAATCGCTAAAATCACCATGAATTGGGCGTGCAGGTCTCTTTGAACTATCTGAGTGGATATGGCTGCGGGTTTAAGCCCTAGTTTTTCACAGACAAATTCCTCAACTGAAGGCTCAATGTGGGCAAAGGTCCCCACTGCCCCGGAGATCTTACCGAATCTAATGATTTCTTTTGCCTGCTGAAGCCTCTCTAAGTTGCGTTTGGTCTCATCATACCAGACGGCAAGCTTGAATCCAAAGGTTGTAGGCTCAGCATGCACTCCGTGGGTGCGGGCAACGCATATAGTATCTTTATATTTCTTGACCTTGTCAGCCATAACCGCCAATAATTTATTGGTATCATCGATAAGAATATCGGCAGATTGAACGCATTGCACGGCTAAAGTGGTATCCAATAAATCGGAAGATGTCATGCCAAAATGGATGTAGCGCGCTTCGGGCCCGAGCCTTTCGGCGACATCGGCCACAAAGGCAGCGACATCGTGCTTGGTCTTTTCTTCCAGTTTTAAGATGTTTTCTAAATCGAATTTGGCCTTTTTTCTGATTTTCACCATTGCGGGCTTAGGAATCTTGCCTAGCTTGGTCAAGGCCTCGCAGACTAACAGTTCAATTTTCAGGAAAATAGAGAATTTGTTTTCGTCGTTCCAGATGTTACTCATTTTTGGCAGGACGTAGCGTTCTATCATGATTACCGCTCCTTTTTTAAAAGAATTATTACGTTTCAGGAATGAGGGAGTAGTATAACAAAAATAAATAATTTAGTCAATGAAAATCATGCGGAAAATGCAAAAAAATAGCACTTTTTTTCGCGATAAAAATAGTTTATAACCCACTGATATTATGTAGGTTATAGGAATCTAGGGATATTGGAAGGCTAAAATGGATAAAAAAATTGTGGTTTTCAAAAGAAATACCTAAACTAGAACCGAATTTTTGAAGTCTGCCAAAACCTTATCCAGCTGCTCAACATTGATTACCCCCATGTTAATTAATACCTCACCAAGGCGTTTACTGGAAAGCCAATGCTTTTTTAGAGCTTCGCTAAGTTGTTCATGGGTAATCAATTGGTTCTCTAATAAAATTTGTCCCAACGGCTTAAAATATTTAGACTTTTGCGTCTGGTGAATCTTTAATTGCTCCTGGATAAGAGCAAGGTTCTCCTGCCTTTTATACATTCCATGGTCCTGGCTTCTTCTATCAATGAGGTAACTACTCTTGGATACGGTTTTAAGGTACTTTTTAATCTCAAAGGCAATCTCGGTAAGCTGAATGATATTATGAATTTTACGGATTTTATTATTAATCACCGCAATACAGACACTCATTAAAGGAATATTCCGGGCTTTGCCGGATCTATCTTCTACCCTGATGAATCCTTTATCCCGGTCTTCCTTATTATAATGAAGCGGAATCAGTCTATCAAAAGATTTGATTATTTCTTTGGCGATTATCTCCTCTTTTTCTGGATTAGTGATGATGACAAAGTCATCTCCTCCGATATGACCGACAAAATCCGATTTATTACCGAAACGTTTAACTGTGCTACTTATTATATGGGCGGTCTGCAAGATAAGGCTATCGCCTTTTAAGTAACCATATTTATCATTGAAAGATTTGAAATTGTTTATGTCTAAATAGGCAAAGGAAAACAAATGGTTTCCGTGTAATTTTTCCTTAATGAGCTTTTCTATCTCTCTTGAGCCGGGAAGCTTGGTAAGGGCATTGGCATGGACCTGATGTTCGGTGCGTCTGAGCGCCATATCGATTCTTACTTCCAAATCAATTGGGTCGGGGGGTTTCACAATATAATCATCAATGCCCTGTTCAATCTGCAGCATCTTTTTGCGGATTTGCTTTTTGTCGATTAAAATTATCAGGGGGATGTATGAAGTTAAAAAATCTGTCTTTAAATCCTTGGTAACATTAAAACCGTCTATCTGCGGGACATCGCAATCAACCATGATAAGGTCCGGATGCTCTTTAGAGGCGGTCTCAATCAAGCTATGGCTGTCGCCGACGACAGTCACCTTGGTACCCATAGCCAAAAGCAAAGTCTTTAGGATCTCGACCAGCGCATGATCAGTCTCGGCCAATAATATTCTTTTGTCTTTAAGCATATTATCCAAACTTTAATTTTGCCGCTATTACTATCGCCACTAAGACCAAAGTAATTCCGTTTGCCAGTATCACCGGAAACTCTTTTATCATTATTCCGTAGATAAACCAGAAAAATACTCCCGAGGCGAATACGGAAAAAGTAATCAGAGATAAATCTTTAGCCTGCCTGGTTTTAAAAATCTTTACTATCTGCGGGATAAAAGATATGGTGCACAGTGTTCCCGCAAGTATTCCTACGGCAAAACTTGACATCTTATTTAGACCGCCTCAATGGTTGATGGTGGCTTTGTGGCAATATTGTAAGTCACGCTTACTACTCCGGGCACTTCTGTAGTTATTCTCTGGGACAATCTTTCTAAGATATCAAAAGATAGCCGCGTCGGTTTAGCGGTTACAGCATCACTGCTGTCCCAGCACCTTACTTCAATCTGAAAGCCAAAGTCTCTTTTATTGTTTCTTACGCCGGTAACTTTATCTTCATGCAAAATCGCCAGATACTGAAAAGCTTTTGTATTCGATAATTCCTCCTCGACAACCTTTGTAGCCAGCCTAACCAATTCCACTCTGTCGGGGGTAACTTCGCCGATTACTCTAGCTGCCAACGCCGGCCCGGGAAAAGGCGGACGGTTGTATAATTCTTCGGGCAGGCCGAGCGCTCTAGCGACTGAGCGCACGCCGGTTTTTCTCAGCTGGATTATCGGCTCTATAACTTTATAGCCGAATTCTTTTTGAGTATCAATTCCTAATTGCTCCAAAATATTATGTTGCCTCTTCACTCCGGCAACCGTCTCTTCGACATCAGTATAATTTGTCCCCTGCAATAGGTATTTTGCTCTTCCTTCCCTGACTAATCTACCAAAGACGGTTTTATAAAATGTCTGGGTGATAGCCTCTCTTTTCTCTTCGGGGTCGATTAAACCTTTAAGAGCGCCAAAAAATTCTTTTCTGGCATCGACTATTTCAACCGGAACTCCCAGATTCTTAAAAAGCGATACTATCCTCTGCGGCTCGCCCTCTCTCATAATTCCGTTCTCAATAAAATAAGTTTTTAATCTGCTGCCGAGCGCCTTGTGGCCTAATAATGTAACGGCTGATGAGTCTACGCCGCCGGAAAGCGCGTTAATCGCCAATTCTTTTCCCACTGCCGAAGAAATTGCCTTTACTTGCTCATCGATAAATTCTGTAGGTTTTAAATCCTCTAGTTTTATTTCAGCGACCTTCATTGCTCTCCTCCTTTAGTTTAACCTTATCTTTCCAAATCCTTGACTATTTTTTTATACTTGTCCTGGATAGTTTCTCCATCAAAGGCATAAAATTCCTCCAGCATCCTGGCTTGCCCTTCTTTATCAAAATAACCCATGCAAGGCAGGAAGAATTGTTTATCTTCCTTGGCGATATGCTTAGGATAAAATTCAATGAGCCATTTTATATTTTTCTCTATCTCGGCTGTGCTTTTGGTTTTTGAGGATGCGTATTCTTCCTTAGCGCTGACTAACCTGACAACGGTCTGCCTACCAATTACATGCTCCTGGATAAGCTCCTCCATTATCTTTTTGTGTTCAGCGGACATATTCTTCTTGGTGAGGTCTCTAAACAAAATGTCTTCCTCTTTTCCATGGTGGCATTTATCGGCGTAGTTCTTGATAAAATCTATCGCGGCATCGATAAAGCTTAAATTTACTTTACCATTTTTGATATTTAGCACAAGCTCATCTGCCATGAGCTTGATCATCCGTTCGATAAGCCTGTGCTCAATCATCAAATAGCCGACCGGCATCATATGGAGATTCCATCCGGATTTATTGTAAGCAAATTCCTCGTTTTTCATTTTCTTATTTTTAAAAATTTAGGAAGTAAGTAATTTCTTTATATCTTCAAGTTTAGCCAAGGCGGCCTTTTCCCCGCGCCTGATAAAATCTTCCACTTTTTCGAATTCCATCCAGCCGATACCTTCGAAATCAGGATGGATAACCACGTCGGAGATCTTGATGGCTTCATCGATAAACTCTCTCTGCATGGTTTCGATACTGCCGAAGATAAAATCAAATATATGTAATTTATCTCTTGTTTTGTATTGGCGGTTGATCTCTTCCTTGGTAGGAGTAATATTGACGGCAATAATTTTCTTGGCGCCGTAACTTACCAGTATGTTCGAAGGAAGCGGCTTTAGTATCCCGCCGTCCAAAAGAATCTCCGCCTTAAAATTCACCGGCTCAAAAACTCCGGGCATAGCGCAACTTGCGGCAACGGCTTTATAAAGCAAGCCCTCTTCCAGAATCTTAGGTTCCCTTTTTATAAAATCAAAGGTGACGATTTTAAGGCTGTGTTTTAAATCATAGAAGGTTTTATCCTGGAATATCTTCCTGAATGTATTTTCAAGTCGCTTAGCACGCAATACCCCCTTAAAAGGAAAAGCCAGGCCGCGCAGGGAGAATAAACTAAACTTTTTTGCTACGTTAATCACTGTTTTTTCTATCTCTTCAACTTTATATCCCAAGGCCCACATCGCAGCCACAAGCGCCCCGGTGCTTGAGCCGCAAACCATATCTATGGGGATATTATTTTTCTCAAAAACTTTCAAGACCCCTACATGGGCAAAACCGTAAGCGGCTCCACTTCCCAGCGCTAGGCCCGTAGTAAGCTCTCCTAATTCGCGGGCTATCCTCCTTAAAACCTTGAAATAATTCTCTTCGCTGTACTTAGGCAAGGTAGCGTATATCGGGCAATCCACAATTTCGCTTTTTGCCTCCAGAGATGAACCATCCGATTGGATAAACTCATTTATAATAACTTTTATCTTGTCTTTGTTAGAGGCTTCTTTCTGCTTTAGGTTATCAATAAGGAATGCATATCTTTCCAGCTCTTCTTTTATAGGAGGAAAAACGAAATGGATATAGTGCGCCAAAGATACAAACTCCAGGATATAACTGTCTTTTATATCGAATGGAATCTCGTATAGAACAAAATGATAATTTTCCGACAAGAAATTAAGCAAAGAAACCAGATTCGTCCTCTCGTCGATTCTTACTAAAAGAAAATCAATCGCATCCGGTAAGATGAATGCGCTGATGGTTTCCTCTTTAAACTCTGAAAGCCTTAAGACTTTGACATCTTTCCTGATAAATGATGGCAGGCTAAAATCTCCTCTTAGAGAAAATTCAATGCAAACAAGCGTCTTTTTGGTCTGCTCTTTTATTTTGAGGCCCAGGCTATACATATAGGTGGTTTTCCCTGAGCTTCTGGTGCCAAGGATGGAAACTCTCTTACTCTGGAATATCTTCTTGGGCTGGAATCGGCTCTTCACCCTTTCGGAAAGAAGACGGGAGAATTCCAGGGATATCGCCGGATGCCTTTTTAAGAAATCCTTAAATTTCTCCTTTTTTACTCTTAAGATTACAGAGTGCTCAATTGATTTTGAGGTAACTGAATGCAGCTCCTCATTAAAAAGAGAAATTATTCCAAAACTTGTGCCTCTCTTTAGAAGCTCTATTTCGTGGTCATAACCTGCCTGCTTAGTCAAGACTAATACCCTGCCCTTTAATATAAGGTTAAAATAATCCGGAGGGTCTCCTTCCTTATAGATAATCTCCTGATTTCTATATTCCCTTATTTCGGATATCGACAGGAACCTATCAATATCATTATCTCTTAACTTATTAAAGGGATAGATATTGCTGAGAATAAACTTTATCTCTGTTTTATTTAACGCTTCCTTCATTTGTCTGCTCTTTATTCGCGGAGATGGTGGCTACCGCATCTTCGATCTGCTGTTCAAAATTTCTTTCCATGCCCGCAGGCATCAATTTCTGCAGGCCTTTTTTAAAATCGGACTGTAGCCATTTGAAATTTATACTCTGGTATAGCCCGGAGAGCTGAAAATCAAAATTCACAGCCAAAGCGTCTTTATCCAAAAGATTGAGCAATTTCTTGAATTTTTCTGAAGTATCAAGGAGCAGCCTTGAAAATGTCAAAGAGAGATTTCCTGAGGTCAAATCTTTTGCCGAAAGTTCGAAAGATCCATACAGCTTGATATCTTTTGAATCCAAAGCTATGTCTTTTAAAGTTGACGCTTGGTCGTTAACCAGAAAATTGGCCGAGATTTTATCAAAGTCCACCTTTTTTAACTGCGGCAGGCTGAAAAAATCGGCTAACCAGCCGAAAAAACTCAAATTATCTAAATAGCCTTCGCTTATCGAGAGCTTCCCCTCTAAATTATTCGCAGGATAATTTCGGTAAGATATTTCGCTAGACAACTTGCCATAAACCCTGGAAAGAAAAACCAGGGCAGAACTCAGCTTATTGGCTTCGACATCGGCTATATTGAGTTTTAGGCTGGTCTTGAATGGTATCTGGCTTGCATTGAGACTTCCTGCGCCTTTGATTGATCCGTCAAATAAACCGGACAGAAATTCAACGGATAATATATTCTTATTTTCAATACTAACCAGACCATTAAAATTATCTAGAAAGACATTATACAAATTATTGTTTGCCAAGCATGATACATTGGCTTCTTTAAAGCTAAGGCCCAGGCGGTTTTTGCTGACAGGATAGAATGAAAAATCTTTTAATTTCGCCTCTAAAGTCTCCTGGGATTTATTTGCCCTTATTTCTGCCAAGAAATCCAGGCTGATTCTTCCGTTGAACCTATTATCTTCCAAATCTCCGTCCAGCTCCAAGTCAAACCTCCTGGAATTTTGCAATCTCTCGGCTTGCGGCTGAGACGGAAAAGATGAAACCTGCAGGTTTAAATGGATAGGCTCAAGAAACAGGATATCCCCTTTAATGCGTAGCGGCATATCCTGCAAAGAAAAATTTAAGTTTTCTATCGAAAGGCCGTTGGGGATGAATTTTATAAGGCAACTCAAATCAAAAACATTCAATCCTGACAAGCTGGGTAAGATAATCTGGGTTTCGGGCTTTGCCTTGCGGCCAAGAATCTTTTCCAACTTATCTATAAATTTAGGCTTCCTGAGATAATATGTGCCCATCGGCCTAACCGAAAAGATGCTACCGCTTAATCGGAATAAATCGCCATCCAATTCGCCCCAGGATTTAAAATATAAGTTTTCCTTCTCGATCTCTAAATTATCTACCAAGATCCCACTCTTGGTAAAATTTCCGCTGAAATTGTAATCTAATTTATCTTCTTGCGCAGCCGGGGAACCCGAAGCAATCCGAAAATCAATTGAGCCATTGCTGGAGACAACTCCCTTGCTCTTTATCTTTATTTTGCTATCTATAACAACGTAATCGGATAAATCTTTCTGTTCATATAGAGGCAGGATACCTTCTTCAATCTTAATATTCAAAGATTGGTTCTTAAACAACGCGTTAACCACGCCGATAAATTGGTAGAGGCCTGTTTTGGTGAAGAATTTGTAATCGACAATCTTGCTTACCGGCTTAGTCAAGCAAATATCGGTTAAGACAAACTTCCCTTT
>ENA-UOWG01001785-UOWG01001785.1-activated-sludge-metagenome-genome-assembly--contig:-NODE-1785-length-20153-cov-4.707434_pt1 | contig 20153 bp, 16 predicted proteins | sample MGYA00238147_ERZ761563 | MGnify/ENA primary metagenome ERZ761563 (study PRJEB28884, sample SAMN05720216) | anaerobic digester metagenome | isolation source: active sludge of municipal... | reverse complement strand
CGGCCAGGGTCTTGCCGCTCCCCGTAGGGGCCAGGGCCAGGACGTGCTCCCCCGCGGCGATCCGGCGCCAGGCCGCCGCCTGGACGGCCGTGGGCTCCCCGTAGGTTTCCCGGAACCAGGAAGGGATGAGAGGGTGGAAGCTCGGGGGGAAGGGTTCGTCCATGCCGGTCATGGTACCCCGGCGGCCGCGGGGCTTCAAGTTCTAGGTCGAGGACCGGACGCGGACCCGGGCGGCCCGGGTCCGCAGCAGCCCGGCGTAGTCCTCCAGGAGGCGTTCCGGCGTGGCGGGCAGGGTCTCCCAGAGGGGATCCAGGACCCGCAGTGGACGGAAGCCCTGGAGGACCACGGAATCCTCGGGCTCCAGGAGTTCGGCGAGGCTCCGGATCTCCCCGGTCTCGGCGATGCCGGGGGCGCAGGTGATGCGGAGCTCGTAGGGCACCCCGAGGGAGCGCACGACCCGGAGGGATTCCAGGACCCGTTCCCCCGCGTCCGGAACCCCCGGCGCGACACGGTCGTAGCGGTCCGGGGTCGTCTTCAGGTCCAGGGCGACGAAGTCCGCCCCCACCCCCTCGATCCGGTCCGGGAACGAGCCGTTGGTGTCCAGCTTGACCTTGAAGCCCCGGTCCCGCAGCTCCCGGGCCAGGAGGGGCAGGTCCTCCCGCAGGAGGGGCTCCCCCCCGGAGAGGACCACACCGGACAGGACCCTCCTCCGGGTGTCCAGGAAGGCCAGGGCATCCCCGGCGGTGGACAGGTCCTCCGGGAAGGGGGGAAGGACCAGGTCGGGATTGTGGCAGTACGGACAGCGGAAGTTGCAGCCCGCCAGGAAGAGCACGGCGGAGACCCGGCCGGGATAGTCGATGAGGCTGGTCTTCTGGACGGCTACCCCCCAGGCCGCCGTCCGCTCCGCCGCCGGGGCTTCCACGGTGCCTAGGCCGTCTCGGGGACCGTCTCCAGGAAGGCACGGAGCTCCGTGACGCTGTACGCCCGGTAGACCTCCCGGTCCTCGAGGTCCCGGAGCACCGCGGTCGGACAGGAGAGCACCCCGTAGGCCCGGGCCAGTTCCAGGCCCTGGGGCGAATCGACGTCCGCCTCCCTCCCCAGCAGCCCCGTGCCCTCCAGGTAGTCCCGGACGGCCGGGCAGTTGGGACAGGAACGGCGGGTGAACAGGATGTACGAGGCCGGCCCCATGACGTCGCTCAGGGTCGGCGCCTGTTCCCCGGTGAAGAGGTCGGGATGCTCCGCCGGGGCTTCCCAGAGGAGGGCGTGGCCGGAGACCGGCGCGGGCGGCTGAGGGGCGTCCCCCAGGGCCGAGGGGATCCCGGAGGGCAGGCGGTAGGTCGCCCGATGGGAAAACTCCTCCCGCTTGCCCGCGTTCCAATTTTTGACGGAGCGATAGTATCCCACGATCCGGCTGTACACCTCCGTGGGGGTGCCCTGGACGGAAGCGAGGTCCGCCTTCAGGCCGGCCAGCCTTTTTTCGATCGTTGCCGTATCCATGTACCCTCCTGTGAGGTAAATCGGTGAAGGGGTGAATCGTGAATACGTGATTCCTGAATTCGATTCTCGACGCGTTCAGGACCTCAAGCGGCTACAGCCGCTCCATTCACCCATTCACCCATTCACCCATTCACTTATTCTCTTCCTTCCGCCAACTCCCTCTCCAGCGCCCGGATCTCCTCCCGGAGCCGGGCCTCCTTCTCCTCCTTGCACCGGGGGCAGGCGAAGTGCTTGCCCGAGAGGTAGCCGTGCACGGGGCAGACCGAGAAGGTCGGGGAGATCGTGAAGTACGGAATGCGGTAACCGCCCGCTACGGCCTTCACCAGGTCCCGGACCGCCTCCCATTCCTCCACCGCCTCACCCAGGAAAATGTGGAAGACTGTACCGCCGGTGTACTGGGTCTGGAGCTCCTCCTGGTGGTCCAGGGCGTCGAAGAGGTCCTCCGTGAACTCCGCGGGCAGCTGGGAGGAGTTCGTGTAGTAGGGTTCCTCCCGGCCGGAGGTGACGATCTCGGGGTACTGCTTCTTGTCGTGCTTGGCCAGGCGGTAGGAGGTGCTCTCCGCGGGGGTCGCCTCCAGGTTGAAGAGCTCCCCGGTCTCCTCCTGGAAGTCCTGGAGCCGCTTGCGCATGTAGCCCAGGACCTCCAGGGAGAAGGCCTTGCCGTCCGGGGTCTCGATCCCCTTTCCCAGGAAGTTCAGGCAGCACTCATGCATCCCCACGAGGCCGATGGTGGAGAAGTGGTTGTCGAAGGACCGAAGGTAGCGCCGGGTGTAGGGGAAGAGCCCCGCCTCCAGGAGCCGGGAGCAGACCTTCCGCTTGATCCGGAGGCTTTGGGCGGCCAGGTCCAGGAGCCGGTCCAGACGGCGGAAGAAGTCCGTCCGGGAATCGGCCAGGTAGCCGATGCGGGGGAGGTTCAGGGTGACCACCCCGATGGATCCCGTGAGCTCGTCGCTCCCGAACAGGCCCCCTCCCCGCTTGCGGAGCTCCCGCTTGTCCAGCTGGAGGCGGCAGCACATGGACCTAACGTCCCCGGGATCCAGGTCGGAGTTGATGAAGTTCTGGAAGTACGGGGTTCCGTACTTGGCGGTCATCTCGAAGAGGCGCCGGGCGTTGGGGGTGTCCCAGTTGAAGTCCCGGGTCACGTTGTAGGTCGGGATGGGGTACTGGAAGCCCCGGCCCTCGGCGTCGCCCTCCAGCAGAAGGTCGATGAAGACCTTGTTGATCAGGTCCATCTCCGCCTGGCAGTCCCCGTAGGTGAAGGGCTGTTCGGTCCCGCCGACCACGGCGGGGAGCTTGGCCAGGTCCGCGGGTACCGTCCAGTCCAGGGTGACGTTCGTGAAGGGCGCCTGGCTGCCCCAGCGGCTGGGGGTGTTCACCCCGAACAGGAAGCTCTGGATGCACTGCTTGACCTCCGACTCCGGCAGGGAGTCGGCCTTGACGAAGGGCGCCAGGTAGGTGTCGAAGGAGGAAAGGGCCTGGGCCCCCGCCCACTCGTTCTGGAGGACCCCCAGGAAGTTCACCATCTGCTGGACCAGGGTGGACAGGTGCTTGGCGGGGGTGGAGGAGATCTTGTCGGGCACCCCGCCGAAGCCCTCCTTGATCAGGGCGCGGAGGGACCAGCCGGCGCAGTACCCGGAGAACATGGACAGGTCGTGGATGTGGAAGTCCGCCGACCGGTGGGCCCGGGCTATCTCCTCGGGGTAGATGTTCTTGAGCCAGTAGTTGGCGGTGATGGAGCCCGAGTTGTGGAGGATCAGTCCCCCCAGGGAGTAGTTGACGTTGGCGTTCTCCTTGACCCGCCAGTCCGCCTGGGCCAGGTACCCGTCCATGGTGGAGTTGATGTCCAGCATGAGGGTTTTGGTGTCCCGGAGGACCTCGTGACGGGCCCGGTAGAGGATGTAGGCCTTGGCGACCTCCACCTCCCGGGCCTCCACCAGGACCGTCTCCACCACGTCCTGGATCTCCTCGATGGCGGGGATGGAGTTGCGGTGTCTGCCCGCCAGGATCAGGCGGAGCCGGTCCTCGACGGCGTCGGCCAGGCGGCCCACGGTGTCCTTTTCCGCGACACCGGAAACGGCCCGGAAGGCCTTGGCTATGGCCTCCTCGATCTTGGCCCGGTCGTACTTCTCGACCTGCCCGGAGCGTTTGACCACGGATTTGACAAAAGCGGTTCCGCCCTCCCCGGCCGGGGAGCCCAGAAAGCTCCTCCATTCGGGAAAGACATGCTGGTCCGACATAGTCCCCTCCCAGGACCGGGAACGGGGGCGGCCGGATACCGGCCGCCCCGGGCGGCTCTCCGGCCCGGGGCCGCGACCCCGGGCCTCGGAACCTCCGCCGCCGCCCGGCCGCGCGCCGTCTCCCAAGCCGGCGCGCGGCCCGTTCCCTAGTTCACGATACCTTCACGACCTTCACAGGGCAGGCCCTTTTCTCTCCGACTCGATCTGCTCGACCACCTTCAGAAACTCGTCCACGCTCTCGAAACTTCGATACACCGCCATGAACCGGACGTACGCCACCTTGTCGATGTCGTAGAGCCGGTGCAGGACCATGTCCCCCAGGACGGAGCTCGCGATCTCGTTGCCGCCCTTGCCCCGCACGGCGGCCTCGTCCTCGATCTCGTTCACGATATTCTCGATCGAGAGCTGGGATATGGGACGCTTTTCCACGGCCCTCTGGACGCCCCGCTCGAGCTTGGCCCGCTCGAAGGGCTCCCGGCGGCCGTCCCGCTTCACGACCATGAGGGGTTTTTCCTCGATCCGCTCGTAGCTGGTGAACCGGAACTCGCAGGCCAGGCACTCCCGGCGCCTGCGGATACTCTCCCCGTTGGCCAGGGTCCTGGAATCGATGACCCGGTCGTCCAGGCTGCCGCAGTGGGGACACCTCACGCGGCGCTCCGGCTTTTTCGGTTTTTTTTCGTCCCAGATCCCCGATCCGACATCCCCTTGGTATCCTTTTTGCAATCAGACTATACAACAAGTAGTAGTATCTATCACGATCGACTACAGGATATAGTGGCGGAACGGACGGATGTCAAGGCTTTGCGGTTTTTTTTCGTCCGTGCGGGAAAAGCTTCCCCCGGGCCGCTAAAGAGGCTATGTTATAAAGGACGGAATTTCATATTCGATCGGCCGTAGGGGGTATCATGACGTTTTCCGAGAAGATCAAGAACCTGGTCAACACGGGCCTGGACACGTCCCGGGACATCCTTTCCAAGGCGGGGGGCAAGGCCCAGCAGTGGGGCGAGATGGGGGTGCTCAAGGTCGAGATCGTCCAACTCCGGGGACAGGCGGAGAAGATGACCGCCCGTCTGGGCGCCGAGGTCTACGAGACCCTGGTGGAGAAGGGCCAGAAGACGGTCAGCCGGGACACCCCCTCCATCCGGGATATCCTGGGGAAGATCGAGGAACTGGGAAAGACCGTGGAGGAGAAGGAAGCCCAGTTCCGGAAGCTCGGGGGCAAGGAAGAGGACCTAACCAAGGCCTGATTACCGACATCGTCTCCGAAGCCCCGCCGGATCCCGGGCCTGAACGGCCCGCGCTTACCGAAGCCTTCAGTCCTTGCGGACCCTGCAGACGTACATGGGTCCCGCCCCCCGGGCGGCGTCGGGTAGGACCAGGATTCCGAACTCGGTTCCCTCGAACACGGGAGCCTCCGGTCCCGCATCCTCGGCCGACGGCGGCTCGTACGAGACTCGGTCCCCGTACTTGGCGCCCAGGCGGCCCGCCACCCCGTCGTTCTCCTCCGGGGACAGGGCGCATGTGGAATAGACCAGGGCTCCCCCGGGCTTGAGCAGGAGGAAGGCCGCGGAGAGCAGGGACCACTGCCGGGCGGCCAGGTTCCGCACCCGGGCCTCCGACCAGGCCGCCAAGTGGGCGGGGGAAGCCAGGACGTGCCGCTCGCTGGAGCAGGGTGCGTCCAGGAGGATCGCGTCCCAGGCTTCCCGCTCCCTCCGGGCGCGGGAGGCCGCGTCGAAGCCCGATACGGCCACCCTTCCCGCGAGCTCCGGGGGCAGGTGAATGGCCAAAACGTCCCGCAGACGCCTCCTCCGGTCCGCGGAAAGCTCGTTGGAGGTCAGGGTCACCCCCGGCCGGTCCGCCATCCGGGAGGCCAGGACCAGGGACTTTCCGCCCGGGGCCGCGCAGGCGTCCAGGACCCGGCCCTCCTCCGGGAGGGGCAGGGACCGCGCGGCCAGGACGGAGGCCCGGTCCATGCGGTAGGGCCGGGCCAGGCCTTCCGCGTACTCCACGCTGTCCGGCGGCCCTTCCAAGGCGGCTTTCAGGCCCGGGAACCGGTCCCCGAATATGCGTTCGTACCTCTGCAGGAAGGCTTCCTTCCCCCGTGCGGACGGTTCCCGGCCCATGCGGAATTGACACTCCCTTCCGGTGCGGCTAGACTCGGCGGCGCCGCGGATACCCCATACCCTACACCGGCCGGCGGCGGAGCGGATAGAACCCCATGCCCCCAGCCCTCATCTTCGACCTGGACGGCACTCTCGTCGACACCCTTCCGGACATCGCGGCGGCCATGAACGCCGCCCTGGAGACACGGGGCTTCCCCACCCTGCCCCGGGACGCCTACCGCTCCCGGGTGGGCTGGGGATCCCGGGAGCTCTCCCGGCTCTGCCTGCCCGAGGCCCGCGGGACCGACGAGGAGATCCGCTTCCTGGACCGGGAATTCCGGCGGCGCTACGAGGCGGCCCCCGCGGTCCGATCCGTCCCCTTCCCGGAGATCCCCGCGGTCCTGGCGGAGCTCCAAGACCGGGGGATACACCTTTCCATACTCACGAACAAACCCGAGGAGGCCGTACAGCCCCTCTTGGCCGCCCTCTTCCCGGACATCCGGTTCTTCCGGACCCTGGGCGCCGCGGACGGACGCCCCCGCAAGCCCGATCCCGCTGCGGCCCTGGGGATAGCCCGGGACCTCGGCGTGCCGCCCGAAGGGGTCTACTTCGTCGGGGACTCCGCCGTGGACATGAGGACGGCCCGGAACGCCGGGATGGTGCCCATCGGCGTCGCCTGGGGCTATCGGGACGTCCCGGAGCTCGAGGCGGAGGGGGCCGCTCGGATACTGCGGAGCCCCCGGGACCTCCTGGCCATCCTGTCCGAACCTTGATTATACTGGAAGCATAGCGTCGGCCGGTCGGCCTTCCGACCCGCCGTGCGACATGTACCAACCGCCGGGAGGAAGCCATGGACAGGAAGGAACTGCAGGACCGGGCCCGAGCCTATATAGACCAGGAAACCGAGGTCGCCTTCCGGAGAGAGATCGAGGACCTCCTTTCAAGGGAGGACTGGAAGGAGCTGGAGGACCGGTTCTACCGGGACCTCGAGTTCGGGACCGGGGGCCTCCGGGGCAAGATCGGCGGGGGCACCAACCGCATGAACCTTTTGGTGGTACGGAAGGCCACCCAGGGGCTCTGCGACTACCTCAAGTCCGCCCTGCCGGGGAAAAAGCTCTCCGCCTGCATCGCCTACGATTCCCGGCGCTACTCCGCGGCCTTCGCGGAGGCGACGGCCCTGGTCTTCGCGGCCAACGGGATCAAGGCCTGGCTCTTCAGCGCCCTCCGGCCCACCCCGGAACTCTCCTTCGCGATCCGGCTCCTGGGGGCGGACACGGGCGTGGTGGTCACCGCCAGCCACAATCCCCCGGCGTACAACGGCTACAAGGCCTACTGGGGGGACGGGGCCCAGGTGATCGCCCCCCACGACGAGGGGATCATAGCCCGGGTGAATTCCGTGGGAACCGTCCGCACGATGGGCCGCGCCGAGGCCCTGGCCGCCGGACTGCTGGCGGTGATCGACAAGGAAGTGGACGAGCCCTACGTCGCCATGGTCAAATCCCGACTCTTCCGGCCCGCGCTGATCCGGGAGATGGCCGGGAGCGTGAAGATCGTCTACTCCCCCCTGCACGGCACGGGGGCCCTGCACTTCGAGCGCGTCCTGGGGGACCTGGGCCTCAAGGTCGTGACGGTCCCGGAGCAGAGGGATCCGGACGGGGAGTTCCCCACCGTGGCCTTCCCCAACCCCGAGGAGGCCGCGGCCCTCAAGATGGCCCTGGACCTGGGGAAGTCCGTGAAGGCCGACGTGGTCATGGCCACGGACCCCGACGCGGACCGCCTGGGCATCGCGGTGCCCGACGGGGCGGGCGGATTCGCCCTGATCACGGGCAACCAGCTGGGCGCCCTCCTGGCGGACTACATCCTTCTTACCCGGAAGGAGCTCGGCACCCTGCCCCGCAAGCCCGCCACCATCAAGAGCATCGTGACCACGGAGCTCCAGGCCCGGATCGCCGAGGCCTACGGGGCGACCTGCTTCGACTGCCTTACGGGCTTCAAGTGGATCGCCGACCTCATGCGGAGGTTCGAGACCGACGGCCGAGGATATGAATTCGTGTACGGCACCGAGGAGAGCTACGGCTACCTGGTGGAGAACGAGGTGCGGGACAAGGACGGGATCTCCGCGGCGGCCGTGACCGCGGAGATGACCCTGTACTGGCGCGGCAAGGGGAAGAGCCTCCTTCAGCGCCTGGACGACCTCTACCGGACCCACGGCTTCTACGAGGAAAAGGGCATCAGCAAGTATTTCGAGGGAGCCTCAGGCATGGCCCTCATGGGGGGCATCATGGAGGCCTACCGTAAGGCCCAGCCCTCGGCCTTCGGAGGGGTTCCCGTGGCTCGGATCCGGGACCTCAAGGCCGGCAAGGTCTGGGAGCCCGCCCGGCCCGGATCGGAAGCCCCCGCGGGGCTCCCGGCCAGCGACGTCCTCCAGTGGTGGCTGGCGGACGGGACCCTGGTCACCGTTCGGCCCAGCGGTACGGAGCCCAAGATCAAGTACTACATCCTGGCCCGCACCGAGGTTCCCGGAGGGTCCCTGGAAGCCGCCCGGGCGGAGAGCGCCCGGAAGGTCAAGGCCATCGAGGCCGACATCCGGGCGGTCGTGGATTCTAAGTGAACCGGTACGGATACCTCCGAAGGATCCGGGCCCGGGGAAGTCGATCGGGGACCGCCCCCGCGTCCTCCCGCGGCCGCCTGGACCTTGCCCGGCTTCGGGAGCTCTGGGGCCGGGCGTCCTTCGCGGTTTTGGACTTCGAGACCACCGGGCTGGACAGCCGCGCGGACCGGATCTGCGAGATCGGGGCCCTCCGGCTCTCGGAGACGGGAGTCGAGGCCGCTAGCCTGGACCTCCTGGTGAACCCCGGCTTGCCCATCCGGCCGGAGGCCTCCCGGGTCAGCGGCATCACCGACGAGATGGTGAGGAACGCCCGGCCCGTGGAAGACGCTCTCCCGGAACTGCTGGCCTTCCTGGGGGACTCGGTGATCGTCGCCCACAACGCCTCCTTCGACCTGGGCTTCCTCAAGGCCGCGGCGGAGCGGGCGGGTCTGCCCGCCCCGGCAAACCCCGTGGCGGACACCCGGGACTTGGCCCGGGAGGCCTTCCCGGGCCTGCCTTCCTATGCCCTCCAGAACCTGGCCCGCTCCTTCGGCCTGTCCCCCGGAAACGCCCACCGGGCCTGCGACGACGCCCGCACCTGCGCCCGCCTCCTGGCCCTCTGCGTACAGGCGGCCCCGGCCGCGGCCGTAGGCTCCGGAACGGAGAGCCCCCCGACGCCATGAACCCGAGTCCCGCCCCGGAAGCCGCGGACCGCCGCGCCTTCGCCCTCGTCCTCGTATCCTGCCTCCTCCTGCTGATCGAGGGGGCCCTGGTCCTTTCCGCCGCGTCCCCGGGTTCCCGCGGAACGCGGTCCGCGGCGGCCGCCGCTCCGGCCGGACGGGACAGAGCGGCCGCGGGCCCCGTCTCCGCCGGCCGCCTCGAGACCGCCGCCCTAGACCTCGACGCCCTCCGCCGGCTCTCCCTGGAGGAGGCCGCCGAGGCGGGAAGGGCCTGGGCCCGGGCGGCCGCGGCGGACGGGCTCATCTCCGAGCGGGAATTGGCCGCTGTCCTCCCCTCCCCGGCCTTCATCCTGGCCCGCACCTCCCCGGACGAGTACGCGGACGACATCCGGCTGTCCGCCGAGGGCGCAGGCGCCTTTGCCCGGGCGTACGGGCCCATCGACGAGGCCATGCCCGGATCGAACGCCGCGGGAGCCCGGCTGGAGGCCGCCCTGGGCTCGATCCACGAGGTCCGGGTCTCCCTGGGCGCGGCTCCGGGTCCCGCCGGGCTCCGGGCTCCCCTGCCCCGGGGACAGAGGTGGATCGCCTCCGCCGAGGACCTCAAGAAGACCCACCGCCACGCCCTGGACATCTTCTTCGTCGGGGAAGGGGAACGCGGGAGCGTCGAAAAGGGCCCGTTGATCCGGTCCATGAGCCCCGGGGTCGTGGTGGCCGCCGCGGACGACTGGGTCGGGGGCGAGGGCGCCGCCAAGTACCGGCGGGGCGGCCTCACCCCCCGGGCCGGAAACGGGGCGGTGGTCTACGACCCCGGGACCCGGCGGTACTACACGTATTTCCATATGCACGACGTCTCCGTCCGGCCCGGCCAGTGGGTGGATGCCGGCGAGGTCCTGGGCCGGGGCGGGAACACCGGAACCAACGCCCGCAAGCGGGGCCACGGCGGTCACCTCCACCTGGAGATCTACGAGGCCTCCGAGGACCGGGCCCTGGACTGCTGGGAACTCCGGGACCTGGTGTTGTCGCTTTGACCCCTTCCAGAACGTGGAACCAGAGTAAGGACAGGATTAACAAGATGATAAACAGATGAACAAGATAGAGAATAACTATTTTATATATATACATTTATCCTGTATATCCGAATTCCATCCTGTCCATCCTGTCAAATATTTCTGAAAAACCCGACCGGCGCGCTATACTTAGAGGGCGACCCAAGGAGGTTTCACGATGAAACGGTTTGTTCTAGTCCTTGCGGCCCTGTCGATCCTCGCCGCGGGCGTGTCGGCCCAGACTCTCGACGGATTCCAGACCGCCTTCCAGACCTTCGCGGAGGACATGGCCGGGGTCCTGGCCGCCAACTCCACGGTCGGGAACGTCTGGTCCCACGCCTACGTGGGGGGCTTCCCCCGCTTCGGCGCCGGACTGGCCGTGGGCGCCAACTTCGTGCCCGCGGATTCCGCGGAGCCTCTCTTCGCTGCGGCGGGCGAGACTCTGCCCGCTGAGCTCGCGAATCTCGGCATTCCCATCCCCGCCGCGGCCCTGTCCTTCAAGATCGGGCTTCCATTCCTGAACATGGACGTGGGTGTCAAGGGCGGCCTCATCCCGGACTCGGCTTCCGGAGTATTGTCGGGGCAGGGAATCGAGGCTACTTACGAAACATTGGGAATCAATGTAAGGTATGCGATTCTCAAGGATCGCTTGATGATTCCGGCCGTATCCATCGGGGCGAGCTGGAATTATCTTAAGGGATCTATAGCCACGGGATTAGGCGCAGGAGATACTACATACACAGACGGTGCAACATATTCAGTTACTGTCTCGGATCCCGATCTAACACTTGACTGGCAGGCGAACACATTCGATTTCACCCTTCAAGCCTCAAAGAACCTTTTAATCTTCACGCCGTATGTCGGCGCAGGTTTTACCATTGGTGTTGCCAGTACGAGCGGAGGTATGGCAGCAACAACGACTGTAGCAGATTATAATACGAGTGGTAGCAATGCGGATGAAATCGCTGCTTTGGAAGCTGCTGGAATTTCCGTTTCTGATCAAGGGTTTTCCGTCTCTTCAGAGGTGACCACCCCGACGATCCGTATTTACGGCGGCACCAGCATCAACATCCTGATCCTCAAGCTGGACCTCATGGCCTCCTACGTCCCGGCCACCCAGGCCCTGGGCGCCCAGGTGATGGCCCGGATCCAGCTCTAGATCCCGACTCGAACGATTCGGTGCGCGGCCGCCCTCCAGGGCGGCCGCTTCCAATTTTCACGCCCCCGCACCCGACGAGACCGCCTCGGTACGCCCCGGTTTGACAGGATCGGTTCCCCGTATATGATGTACCCATGAGCACCACGCGCGTGAGCTACGACCTGGTCGTCCTGGCCGGGGACGTGGGCGGCACCAACACCAACCTGGCCCTGATCGGCAAGAAGGGCGGAACCTTCTCCACCCTGATCGAACGGCATTATGCCACGAAGGGCGAGACCTCCTTCCTGGCCCCCCTGGGCCGCTTCCTGGAGGAGGCCCGGATCGAGGTCCCCGGCTTCCGGCCCGACCTGGCCTGCGTCTCCGGGGCCGGGCCCGTGGAGGGCGACCGGATCCGCCTGACCAACGCCCCCTGGGACATCGACGCCCAGGCGATTAACCGGGAATTCGGGCTCCGGACCTTCCTGATCAACGACTTCACCGCCGTGTCCTACGGCGTCCTCCTCCTGGATCCTGCGGACGAGTCCCAGCTCCGCCCCCTGGCCGGCCGGAATGCGGCGTTCCCCGAACCGGTCCCCGGCGGGGTCAAGGCCGTCATCGGGGCGGGCACGGGGCTGGGGGTGGGCTATATCGTACGCGTGGGGGACCGGACGACGGCCTTCCCCTCGGAGGGGGGGCACGTATGTCTCCCGGTCTACGACGAGGAGACCCGGGCCTTCTCCCGGTGGCTCGAGGACAAGTACGGCTTCCCGCCCGGGGCGGAGGCGGGGGTCTCCGGGCAGGGTATCGGCCACCTCTTCGCCTTCCTGGCGGAGCGGGACGCGGCCGCCGGCCGGGCCCTCTCCGCGGCGGACGCGGCCGTGCTGGCCCTTCCGGAGGCGGAGCGTCCGGCCCGGGTCGCGGCGGCCTCCCGGGTGAGTCTGCTCTGCGGGCGATCCATGGAGATCTTCGTGAAGCTCTACGCCCGCTGCGCCGCGGACGCCTCGGCCTCCTTCCTTCCCTACGGGGGCCTCTACCTGGCAGGGGGCATCGCCTCGAAGAACGAGGCGTGGTTCCTGGAGGACTTCCGGTTCATGGACATGTTCCTCCGGAGCTACCGTTCCCACATCCGGGCGATCCTGGCCCGGGTACCCGTGTATATCGTGAAGGACTACGGCATCTCCCTGTACGGAGCGGCGAACGCCGCGGCTTCCCTGATGTGAACACGGCCGGATCCGCGGCCATGGAGGAACCAGGATGATCAACGAGGCACTGCGCCGGGACATGGAATCCAAGGGCATCGACGTGGACCTGACCCTTTCGATCCTCAAGGACTTCAACGAGGGCTTCTACGACTCCGTTCGGCCGGTCAAGGCCGCGGGGGTCCCCGCGGTGGACAACCGCACGGTCATCTCCCTGGACAAGGGGCTGTCCTTCGATCTCCCCGCGGAGGAGGCCCGGCGCCGCCTTTCGGACCTGGACCTGCCCCTGCCCGCCGCCGTCCTGGACGAGGGCGGACGGCTCCGCTTCCCCCAGGCCGCCCTGGCCGAACTGGGGGAGCGGCTCCTCCCCAGGACGGCCTACGGGATCCTGAACGGCGGATCCGCCACCAGCTACGCGGACCGAAAGAAGAACCAGGCCTTCGGGGACGACGTCTTCGCCGCCCTGGAGGGCCCCTTCGAGGAGCTGGCTCCCCTCTGCGAGGGCCGACCCAAGGGGATCACCCCGGCCTACATCAACCCCGACGGAACCCCCGGTGCGTCCTTCCTCCAGCTGAAGCTCCGGGCCCGGCTCCTGGCGGCCCTGGCCTATCGCCGCCGCTACGGAGACCCGGGGCGGCCCGTCCTGCCCCTCTACCAGATGACCAGCGCCGGGACCGACGCCGAGCTGGCCCGGGCCTACGAGGCCTACGAGGAGGAGGAGATCCTGCGCCCCCTGGCCGAGGCCCTCGGCGCCCCGGCCTGCTCCTTCCGGACCGGGATCCAGCCCATGATCGGGGCCTATTCCCACTCCGCATCGGGGCGCCCCAGGACGGTCTTCGACCGGGCCTACGGGAAGCCGGACAACGCCCTCCCCCTGCCCGGCGGCCACGGCCAGTGCTTCCGGGTCCTAGCGCCGGCCCTCCGGGACCTGAGGGACTCGGGGACGCGCTACGCCTACCTGGGGAACGTGGACAACCTCGGCTATCTGCCGGACCCGGTGGAGATCGGCCTTCTGGCCCTGTCCGGGCAGCCCGCGGCCTTCGATTTCTCGGTGCGGACCCCCGTGGACGTGAAGGGAGGGATCCTGGTGGTGACCGCGGAGGGCCGGCGTCTGGTCGCGGACATCGGTCCGGCCATCCCCTTCGCGGAGCTCCAGCGCCTGGAGGACCAGGGTGCCACGGTCCTGTTCAACTGCGCCACGGGGCTCTTCGACCTGGACTGGCTGGTACCCCGCCTGGACGAGGTGGCCCGGGCCCTTCCGGTCCGGTTCACGGACCAGGACAAGGACGCGGGCCGCTACTCCCAGGCCGAGCAGGTCACCTGGGAAGTCACCGGGCTCCTGCCGTCCTTCCTGGCCTTCGCGGTGAACAAGTACGACCGCTTCATAGCGGCCAAGATGTTGGCGGAGACCCTGCTGACCAGCGGCGTGGGGGCGGACGACCCGAGGCTGCCCGCCGACCTGGCGGCTACCTCCAGCCTCCTCCGGGCGGGACTGGAATGGAAACTGGCGGGCTCCTACGGGATGGAGCTCTGGGACGGACGCTGGACGCCCCGGGACGCCGCCTACTAGGTTCCGGACCGGCCGACCGGACCTGTCGGACCCGATCGTTCCACCTCCACCGGTATCCCGTGCATCACGCAGGCCGTGGAGGGAGGGCTGCCCTCCGTCCCGGTCAGGACGTTCGCGGACCCGCCCAGGTCCGAGACCGCCGTGGCGAAGGATTCCGACGCGCCGGATTCCGCCTCGAACCAGGAGCCCTCGTACAGGCTGACGGTACCCGGAAGGATGGATTCCGTGAGCTCTGCGACGGCCCGGGTCGACCCCCGGCCGTTTCGGATCCTCACTTCCGCGCCCGGCAGGATGCCCCGGGCCGCGGCGTCCCGGGGGTGCAGGCTCAGGACGACCCCTCCCCGGGCGGCCGGGGAGCCGGGGTCCCCGCCCTGGGAGTGGGTGCGGAGCGGCGACTTGGGGGTCACGAGGAGGAGGGGACGGCCGGGCTCCTCGGGCGCCGGCCTCCAGACGGGGATCGGCGGCAGTCCCGTGTCCCGGGCCCAAGCCCGGCTTGAGAGCTCGACAAGGCCCGAGGGGGTGCCCAGGGGACGGGCCCGGGGGCTCTCCGCGAAGTCCGCCAGCCCCGTCCGCTCCTGGTCCGGGGCAAGATAGACTCCCGTTTCCCGGAAGGCCTCCGGGTCGGGTACCTCCGACTCCGCCAGGAAGGAGTCCAGCCAGTCCCGGGCGGACCTTCCCTCCGTGAACGCATCCCCGAAGCCCAGGCGCTCCGCCAGGTCCGAGAATATGTCGTAGTCCGTCCGGGCCGAGCCCCGGAATGGACAGGCGGCGCGCTTGTAGGCCAACCAGTTGCCGGCCCAGGGGATACCGATGTCCTCCTTCTCCAGGGGAGAGGCCGCGGGCAGGACCACGTCGCAGTGCCGGGCCGTGGGGGTCAGGAACATCTCGTGGCAGACCGCGAAGTCCAGGGCCCGGAAGGCCCGGACGTTCTTTCCGATGTCGCCGCCCTGGTTCAGGAAGTTCGAGCCGCAGACGTAGGCGGCCCGGATGTCCGAAGGATAGCCCCCGGAGCGTCCCTCCAGGATCGCGTCGGGCCAGCGCAGGACGGGCACCCCGGGGTTCTCCGGCCTGCGGAGCTCGTCCAGGCTGCCGACCCGGGGTCCCGGCAGGCGGTTGTTGATGGAGCCCGTGGAACCGCCCGGTCTCCCGAAGTTGCCCGTGGCCAGCTGGAGGGCGACGGAGAGGCGGAAGGGATCCTCTCCGGCATAGACCCGCTGGATCGAGTACCCCGGGAGGAGGAGGGCCGGCTTGGTCCGCCCGTACTCCCGGGCCAGTCGCCGGATCTCCGCCGCGGGGACCCCGCAGACGCCCTCGGCCCAGGCCGGATCCCGAGAGGGTCCGCCGTCCCCTCCCAGGACATAGGCGGACAGCTCGTCGAAACCCAGGGACCGGGAGCGTGCGAAGTCCGCGTCCGCCAGTCCCTCCGACAGAAGGACGTGGAGTATCGCAAGCATCAGGGCGGCGTCCGTGCCCGGACGGACGGGAATCCACCAGGCGTCCGTCCGGCGGGCGGTGTCCGTGTACCGGGGGTCGATGCAGACGACCCTCGCGCCGTTCCGCCGGGCCTCCAGGAGCCGGGCGGGAAGCTCGGTCCCCAGCCGGGCCTCCAGGACGTTGGCGCCCCATAGGAGGATCAGCCGGGAATGCCGCAGGGTCGCCGGATCGAATCCGTACCGGGCGGCGTCCGGTCCGAAGAGGTAGGGCAAAACGAACCGCGCCGCCCCGTTGGAGTAGTTGCCCGTGAGGACCGTCGAGCCCCCCCCGGCGTTCAGGAACCTCGTCGTCAGGGTCTGGGTGTCGTGGAGGGCCCCGGTGGATCCCGAGCTGGAGAGGTTCAGGATCGAGGCGGGACCGTGCCGGGTCCGTATCTCGTCCAGGCGCCGGGCGACCAGGGTCAGGGCCTCCTCCCAGGAGGCGGCGCGGAAGTCCCGGGAACCCCGATCCCCGACGCGGATCAAGGGCTCCAGTATGCGGTCGGAAGAGAGGTGGAAGGCCGGCAGGTCCAGGCCCCGGCGGCACCCCGCCAGCTCGGGGGGGGCCGCGGGGTTGCGGAGGATCCGCACCGGTCGGCCGTCCTCTACCTCCACCGCCAGGGGGCAGGCGTTGCCCCCGCAGTCCTTCCCGCAGAAGGTGGGCAGGATCATACCGGTCCCGTCACGACGGCAGGGCTATGGCTATGACTTCCTCCATGGTCTCCACGGGGTGGAAGGCGATACCCTTCTTCACGTGCTCGGGGATCTCGTCCAGGTCCTTCTCGTTGGCCTTGGGGATGATGATCTCCCGGATCTTGTTCCTCCGGGCGGCCACGGTCTTCTCCTTGAGGCCCCCGATGGGCAGGACCTGGCCGGTCAGGGAAAGCTCCCCGGTCATCGCCAGGCGGTCCTTGATCTTCCGGCCCAGGACCAGGGACAGGAGGGCCGTGGCCATGGTGATCCCCGCGGAGGGTCCGTCCTTCGGGGTGGCCCCCTCGGGGATGTGGAGGTGGATCTGCCGGCCCTCGAAATAGTCCGCCCCCACCCCATAGGACTCCGCGGCCAGGTGCCGCACGTGGGTGTATGCGATGCCGGCGGATTCCTGCATGACCGCCCCCATCTGGCCGGTCAGCTTGAAGCCTTCCTTTCCGGGATTGGCCACCGCCTCGATGATCAGGGTATCCCCGCCCATGCTGGTCCACGCCAGGCCCACGGACATCCCGGGCCGGGTGGCCCGCTTGACCTCGTCCTCCCGGAACAGGGGCTTGCCCAGGTACTTCTGGACCGCGGGCTTGTCCACCTCGAATTTCGTCCCCCCCTTGTCCTCCAGGACGATGGACTTGGCGATCTTGCGGTGGATCTTGTCCAGGTACTTCTCGAAGTTGCGGACCCCGGCCTCCCGGGCGTAGGACTCGGCGATGAACATCAGGGCGTCCCGGGTGTAGCGGACGGTGCCCTTCTTCATGCCGTTCTTCTCCATGGACTTGGGGATCAGGTAGTGCCGGGCGATCTCCAGCTTCTCGGTGTCCACATAGCCCGGCAGCTGGATGACCTCCATCCGGTCGATCAGGGGACCCGGGATGGAATCCAGGGTGTTGGCCGTGACGATGAAGAAGACGTGGGAGATGTCGAAGGGAAGGTCCAGGTAGTGGTCCCGGAAGGCGAAATTCTGCTCGGGGTCCAGGGCCTCCAGGAGGGCGCTGGAAGGATCCCCCTGGTAGCTGACCCCCATCTTGTCGATCTCGTCGATCATGAAGACCGGATCCCGGCTCTTGGTGATCTTGAGTCCCTGGACGATCTTCCCGGGCAGGGCCCCCACGTAGGTCCGGCGGTGCCCCTTGATCTCCGCCTCGTCCCGCATCCCGCCCACGGAGAATCGGAAGAACTCCTTGCCCAGGGCCCGGGCGATGGACCGTCCCACGCTGGTCTTCCCGACCCCCGGAGGTCCCACCAGGCAGAGGATGGAGCCCTTGGCGTCCTTCTTGAGCTTCCGGACCGCCAGGTATTCGATGATGCGGTCCTTCACGTCCTTGAGGCCGTAGTGGTCGGATTCCAGGATGTCCTGGGCCTTCTTGAGGTCGAAATCCCCGTTGACCGCCGCCTTCCAGGGCAGGTTGCTGATCAGGTCCAGCCAGTTCCGGGTGACGATGAACTCCGAGGAGTTGGGGTCCATGAGGTTGAACTTCTCGAGCTCCTGCTCCACCAGCTCCTTGACCTCCCCCTGGAAGGCGAAGCCCTCGATCTTGTCCTTGAACCTCTGGTAGTCCGAGCTCTTGGAGTCCGTGGGCATGCCCAGCTCGCCCTTGATGGCCTTGAGCTCCTCCTTGAGGAAGTATTCCCGCTGGTTCTTCTCGATCCGTTCGTTGATCTCCTGCTGGACCCGCTTCTGGATCTTGAGGAGCTCCTGTTCCTTCTTGATGAACAGGAGGACCCGCTCCATCCGGTCCTTGACGTCGAGCATCTCCAGGATCTTCTGCTGCTCGTTCTTGTCCAGGTTCAGGATGCTGGCGATGAAATCCGCGATCTTGCCCGGATGGTCGATGTTGACCATGTTGAGCCGCATCTCCTCGGAGAAGAGGGGATTGTTCTCGGAAACCTGTTTCATCTCCGACAGGAGGGCCCGGGTCAGGGCCTTGACCTCGTCGGCGTCCTCGATCTCCTCGTCCAGGTATTCGACCGCGGCCACGATGGGACTCTGTTTCGTCAGGTACTTCTTGACCTTGAAGCGCTTCAGCGTGGAGATGAAGATGTTGACCGAGCCGTCCGGGAGGTTGATCCGCTTGACGATCTTGGCCACCGTCCCGACCTGGTGAAGGTCCTGGGAGGTGGGCTTGTCGAACTCGTTCTTGATCATCACGAGTCCTACGATCCCGTCGGCCTGCATGGCCTCGTCCACGGTGCCGACGTCGTCCCCGTTCCCCACCATGATGGGGGTGAAGATTCCGGGGAATATGGGTTTTCCCATGAGGGGAATGATCGGGATCTTGGCGGGCAGAAGTTGATCGATGGGGATGATCTCGTTGTCCGGCATTGCAGGCTCCTTTCACAGGGTTACGACCTATAAAATACGAGGTTTGACCGATACGGGCAAGATTCCGCAAGCGTTTTAGGGAAGTTTGACGGGATTTCAGGGTTGTTGGACAGGTTCGGCGGACTTATACCAGGACGGACTGGCGGGCTTTCCGGATCCGGGAAGGGTCCAACCGGCAGCCGGGCACCTGGATGATCTCCTCGGCCACCCGATTGCCCATCCGCAAGCAGACCTCGGGGGGCTTGCCTTCCAGGACCGCGGCCAGGAAGCCCGCCGCGAAGGCGTCCCCCGCCCCGGTCTCGTCCATCGGGGTGAAGGCCCGGACCGGGCTGTCGATCCTGCGGTCTCCGTAGCACCAGATGGCGCCCCGCTCGGCGCGCTTCACGATCATCTCGAACCGGGAGGCCGCGAAGAGGGACAGGGCCTCGTCCAGGGGCAGCCCCGCCAGGGCGCGGAGCTCGTCCTCGTTCATGAAGACCCAATCGCAGTACTCCTCGAAGGCGTCCAGGAAAAATGCGGCGTTCCGGTTGGCCAGGGAGAAGCTGGCGGCGTCCACGGCCACCCGCATCCCCGCGCGTCGGTCGCGTTCCAGGATGTGGATGAACAGCTCCCTTCGGGAGGCGATGAAGCCGTCCACGTACAGGATCGCCCCGGGCACGAAGGTACGGTCGGGGATCTCGGAGACGGACAGCTCCCCCGCTGCGCCGGGGGAGACGACGATGGCTCGGGAACCGTCCTCCCCCACCAGGGCCAGGAAGATGCCCGTGGGCTGGCTCTTCTCCACGGCCAGGAATTCGGCCCCCGCCTCCTCCATGTCCCGCCGGAATAGGTCCCCGAAACGGTCCCTGCCCACGGCGCCTACGAAACGGCCCTGGAGTCCCAGGAGGGCCGCCACGCGGATCGTGTTGGCCGCGCCGCCCCCTGCCACGAAGATGGGGTCCGGAACGGCCAGGAGGAGGTCCTCCATCCGGTCGTAGGGGACGTGGTTGGTGGTGGAGTTGTGAACGCCCAGGTAGGGCGGGTAGTCGGGTTCCACGAAGGAGATCACATCCAGCAAGGCGTTGCCGATTCCGACGAGTTCCATGGATTCTCCCGGCTCGAAGGACACGATGGGATCTAGAACTTTACCGAGGCCTTTAAGGCAGTTTATCACGGTTGGCGGGAGGCGGCAACGGTTGTCGGCCCGGCGCGGTGACGTGCGGATCAGGCCGCCTCCTTCCCGGACGGATCCGGATCGTCCGCAAGACCCTCCGATTGACGAAGCCGGCCCCCCGTGCTAATGTCCGGCGACGCGGGCGCTTGGCTCAGCTGGTCAGAGCGCCTGGTTTACACCCAGGATGTCGGGGGTTCAAATCCCTCAGCGCCCATACGAAACCCCGATCGGCCTTCGGCCGGTCGGGGTTTCGTACTTGGGGGGCGCTGAGGGATTTGAACCGAAGCACCGTGGCGAGCGAATGCGAGCCCGAGGCGCAGGGATGCGCCGAGAGGTGCGGAGGCGGGTCCGAGCCTCGAGACAGGAAGTCGAGAGGTGAGGACCAAATCCCTCAGCGCCCATACGAAACCCCGATCGGCCTTCGGCCGGTCGGGGTTT
>ENA-UOWG01001780-UOWG01001780.1-activated-sludge-metagenome-genome-assembly--contig:-NODE-1780-length-20200-cov-6.260511_pt1 | contig 20200 bp, 27 predicted proteins | sample MGYA00238147_ERZ761563 | MGnify/ENA primary metagenome ERZ761563 (study PRJEB28884, sample SAMN05720216) | anaerobic digester metagenome | isolation source: active sludge of municipal... | reverse complement strand
CAGCCTGAGAGACAACATGAAGCTCGGGAAGTTCTTCCGGGGCGGCTCTACCCTCACAATGCAGCTCGCAAAGAACCTCTGGCTCTCTCGGACTCGAACCATCGGGAGGAAGGTCCAAGAAGCGATCCTCACCGTGGCTCTTGAAAGCACCCTACCCAAGGACAAAATCCTGGAGCTGTATCTCAATGTAGTCGAGTTCGGCCCGGACATCTACGGGATTGGTCCGGCAAGTCGGACCCTCCTGCACAAGGAGCCGATGACCCTCTCTATCCCGGAGTCCTTGTACTTGGTGCTTCGGCTCCCGGCCCCCAACAACTCAGCCTCCTACGAGCAGAAGAAGGGCCTTATCAAGCGATTGATGGACAACATCGCTGCTTCAGGGAAGGTCCCTGCTGAACTCATCGAGGTTGAGAAGGGCCTTCTTGACTCAGACACTCAGGAGATCCCATGAAAGACCCGCTAGCTTGGAAAGCAGACCGAGGACCAATGACCGTCGTCTATGCCAGGGAAGCGCTCCCCACTTCAGTGGTCAAGAGCATCTTCTTGGCTGGTCCCACCCCAAGGGACAAGAGCGTCCCCTCCTGGCGCCCTGATGCCCTGAAGGCTCTTAGTGACCTCGGGTTCAACGGTCACGTCTTCGTGCCCGAACCCAGGGAAGGGGTCTTCACCGAGGACTACGTAGAACAGGTTGAGTGGGAGAGTGATGCCCTCAACATGGCTGACGTGGTCGTGTTCTGGGTTCCCAGGGAGATGAAGACGATGCCAGCTCTCACCACGAACGTTGAGTTCGGGGTCTGGGCGGATAGCGGCAAGGCAATCCTAGGGTACCCTGAGGGGGCTGAGAGCGTTCGTTACCTTCAGCACATGGCGGACAAGCTGAAGATACCCTCGGTCAAGACCCTCCCCGATACTATGACCCGAGCCCTGGAGATTCTTGGTGAGGGTGCCCCCCGAGTGGACGGTGAGGCCAAGGTCCCCCTCCTGATCTGGAACCACCCAACGTTCCAGAGGTGGTATGCAGCCCAACGGAAGGTTGGGAACCGTCTCGACTCCGCCAAGTTGCTCTGGACCTTCCGAGTGGGGCCAAACCGGGACAAGGTGTTTTGCTGGGTGCTCCATGTCAACGTCTGGATCCGCTCTGAGGGCCGGGTGAAGTCCAACGAGTTCGTTTTCGGGAGGACGGACATCTCTTCAATCGCCCTTTTCTACCGGCCTGAGGAGAAGGTTGGCACGTCGGACTACCTCTTCGATACAGAGGTTCTCCTGGTTCGGGAGTTTCGGAGCCCGGCTCGAACTCCCTCGGGGGACATCATGGAGCTGCCTGGAGGGTCCTCCAAGACGGACACGGGGGAGACTCTTCGGGTTGCGGTGGAGGAGCTGAAGGAGGAGACCTCCTTCGGGATCGATCCTGCCAGGATGACTGAGTTGGGTACCCTTCAGATAGCTGGCACCCTCTCTGCTCACACGAGCACGCTCTTCGCTAGTCGCCTCACGAAAGAGGAGCGGGACCAGATTTGGAAGATCGCTTCGTCTGGAAAGACCTTCGGTGTTGAAGAGGATACGGAGAAGACCTACGTCGAGATTCGGACCCTTCGCCAGATCATGGAGCACAACATGGTGGACTGGTCCACTCTCGGCATGATCCTCACCTCGATACTGACCGACGGGACCCACACATGACCTCTGACGTGAGCCGACCCCCAAGAGCTGTCACCTACTGCTCCTTCGCCACCGATGAGGCTGGTTGCCTTGGGGTGTGCATTCTGGAGGGGAGCCTGGACCCGGTAGCCGCCTCGAAGATGGCCTGGGGCCTGAAGATCAACCCAGGGGGTCAGCTCATGGCGATCTCTTGCCAGGAGACCGACGAAGATGTCCCCTTGAGCATCTTCGAGGCCATGTGGGCCAACCGAGGGAGGCTCATCTCAGGAGCAGAGGCCCGAGACCTGTTCGAGGCCAAGAGCGTCCGGGAACTTGATGAGGAGAGGGAGGGAGCACCCAAGGGCACCCCCTCCGCTCAGGTCAGTTGACTTCGTGCTCTGGGCTCCAGGCCAGGACAATCTCAGTCGTCTCCCCGAAGTAGACCTTCTCGCCCCGGCATCGAACGTAGAGCCGCTTCAGGAGGTACTCGGGCAGGTCCTCGATAATCCCCAGGAAGGTGGCCCAGAAGGCACGGAAGGCGTCATCTGGGAGGCGTGGGAGGAAGCAGATGGCCTGCCCTCCCAGCTTGGTCGTGAACTTCGCCTGGAACCCCTTGTCCGGGCGACGCCAGAGGACCGTGTGAACCCTACCAATGAGCTGATCACCCTGGTGGAGGTCCACCAGGCCCGTCGAGTGAAGGGTCACCCTGTAGGAGTTTCCATCACTTGCAAATGTGGACACACGAAGAATTGAGTTGAACTTCTTCTCTTCGCTTTTCTTGTTGCGCAAACCGTTATTTGGTCTTATCATTATCTTGACTTTCTGATCTGTGATTTGGTGTTACATCAGAAAGTGGTGTTCCTAGCGCCACTTTCGGACCCTCTACTGTACACCAGGATCGGGGTGAGTCAACGGACCCCTGGGGTGGATTTCCACTTTGGGGGTCTCGCCTTTTCTGGTGTATGCCTCGGGGATGAACGACGCCTACCTTGCAGAAGAGATCATCCAACGCCTCAACCGCCTCATCCAAGATCCCAACGTCAGGGATGACATTGGCAAACTTCTTGAGGTTCGGGTCAATGCAAGCCCAGAGACCTGCAACCACCCAACCATCCAGGTGCAGTCCGACCTTTTGGGGACCCTGGGGCTCCTGAATGGAATCGTTGGGTCCATCAACTCCGGCTCCAAGCAGGGCTGGGGGTACATCGCTGCTGTCTTCGATGATAACGGGGTGCTGAAGATCTTCACAAGGATCGGGGCATGATCGTAGGGATTTCGGGTCTCACCATCGAGAGGGGGATCTTCGGGTTCTGGTCTCGACGGGGCAACGCTGGGGCTGGGAAGGACGAAGCCGCCAAGAGGCTCATTCAGGAGCATGGGTTCGTTCCCCTGGCCTTTGCCGACCCGATGAAGCGAATCATCAAGGAGGTCTACGCCTTCAGTGATGACCAGCTCTGGGGTCCGAGTGAGATGAGGAACCAGCCAGACCAGAGGTACCCTCAGCACATGTCCCATGGCCCGGCCATTGTGGATGTGGTGGACGGCAAGACGGTCCCTCACTGCCTGACCCCCAGGTTTGCCCTCCAGACGCTTGGGGAGGAATGGGGCCGGAACTGCTATCGAAACACCTGGGCAGAGTATGCTCTGCGGATAGCTAAGCTCATCGAAGCTGGGGGTTGGGACTACGACCAGAAGACTGGGCTCACCCGGCGAGATGGGGCTCCATCTCGGAACGTGGTCATCACGGACCTTCGCTACAAGAACGAGGCGGAAGCAGTCCAGCTTGGAGATGGTTATCTCGTTCGGTGCAAGCGGGTGGTCCCCAAGCTGAAGGTGGTCCCCAACCACAAGAGCGAGGTGGATCTGCTCTCCGTCCACGATGACGACTTTAACTGGATCCTCAACAACGACGGGACAGTTCAAGACCTCTGGAACAAGGTGGACGAGATGGTTCGAGTCTGGCTGGCGAGGGGCAAGTGAGCTGCCAGACCTGTGGCGGGTACCGTTGGTTCGATGACCGAGGGTTCCCTGCCTCAGGTCAGCCTGCCTTCGACTTCACCCCCTGTAAGACCTGCAACCCCGAAGGGAAGCGGGAGATGTGGGGGAACGAGCCAGGGGACCCAGGGTACAAGCCAGGACCCGATCATCGGTTCGTCATGGTCCTAAGGCCCGACGAACCGGTCTAGATCACCTGACGAACCTCCCTGACAAGATCCATGTATTCCCCGATCAAGTCAACTCGTTCGGCCTGGTCTGGGGTCTCGACCGTCCACTGGCCGAACATTTCAGCAAACCTGTCGAGTCTCTCCGCAAGACGAAGTGACTCAAGGGTCCTCTGCTGACGGAGCTTGGCAGCGAGCCCTTCAGCGCTCTTTTGGAAGGAAGAGGCTAGGAGTGCTTCGCCCAAGACTCATGAACTCTCACAGGATCTTGGCAAGCTCGAAGTGCATCCCATCTTTTCGTGGGAAGTGTCCGCCCCAGTAGAACCCATGTTCGTTGGCAAGGGGTACGAGCTTTCGGACGGAGCCTTCCTTGCCAGCAAGTGCTGGAACAGCACCAAGGTAGTTCCAGGCCACATTGATGTCGAAGGCTGTCCCGAATGCGTGGTTGGACAAGATGGTCCGGCTTCCTCGGATGAACCTTGGGGCATAGGAACCACCCCAGGACTTCACGAGCGGTAGCAGACCAGCGTCTTCCCATGCCTTGAAGAGGGCTGTGAGTTGGTCAGCCCCCTTGCGGTGGAAGAGGATGCTGTTCCGGATTGGACCACCTTGAACACCTTGGAGCTGTGGGACAACCACGGTCACCATGTTCTTCGACACCCAACTGTCGGTGATCCGAATGCACTCAGGGTTGCTCGGAATTGAAGCCGGAATGAAGCTGAAACGCCCAAACAAGTCCTCCCTGGTCTTCTGACTCGGGGGGTTGAAGTTCGGAGGGATAGGCCACCGCTCATCAAGGTCCTCAGGGTTCTCCGTAGGTGGGTTGAAGCCCAACTCCTTGGCCTTCCCCAAGGTCTGTGGCCCCACCTTACCGTCTACATCCAGATTGAAGTCCTCCTGGAACTGGCTGGTGGCAGCTTCAGTAGCTTCACAGAAGAGCCCAAACCGGTTGACTGCCTTCAGGTAATCCTTGGCAATGAGGAAGTTCTGCCAGTCAACGACAGGTTGCCCGGTGGAGCCCTTGAGGAGGATGTCCATGCCTACTCTGGCTGATAAGTGGACTCGCAACCCTAAGATTCCGGGTGGTTGCAAAAAAGATCGGGGTTCGGTCGATTTGTGTTCGACAGACACAATCCCGTGGTGTAGATGACTGTGTAGGACGGACACAGTCATCCCTGAGGCCCACATGGTTGCACCCTTTGATCACGAAGAAGCTGAGGACAGGCGACTCAAGTATCGGTACGAGTTTCCGATGGCAGCCCTCACCGTGGATGGGGTCGTATTCGGGTTCGACCCGGACGACGTTGACGACCCGCTCAAGGTTCTGCTGATCTTCCGTGGAGAGGAGCCCTTCAAGGATTGCTGGGCGATTCCAGGTGGGCACGTTAAGATCATCAACGATGAGGGCCTAGAAGATGCCGTTCGTCGGGAGCTTCGTGAGGAGACCGGGGCTACGATTTCCCACCTCGAACAGCTCTACACCTTTGCGGCCCCTCACCGGGACCCCCGTGGACGTGTTGTTTCGGTGGCCTACCTGGCCCTTGTTCGAGCTTCCGACTTCGATGTGAAGGGCGGGGACGATGCCACAGAGGCCCGGTGGGTCTCTGTCAACGACCTCAACTTCTCCGGCCAGCAGGTACCGCCCCTTCAACTGGCCTTTGACCATGCGGAAATCCTGCTGACGGCCCTGACCCGGCTCCAAGGCAAGATCCGGTATGCCCCCATCGGGTTCAACCTCTTGCCCCCAAGGTTCACCCTCGCTCAGTTGCAACAACTGTACGAGGCAGTCCTTCAGAGGAAACTCGACAAGAGAAACTTCCGTAAGAGGATCCTCTCAATGGGAATCCTTGTTGAGGTCGGTGTCAATGAGGAACGTAAGCCGGGTCCGGCTGCCCGCCTCTATCGTTTCGACAAGCGGGCCTATGACCAGGCAGTGAAGCGTGGTTTCAACTTTGAGATGTAACATCAGGAAAGGTAGGTAAACTATGGGAAGCAGTCATTGGAGTGATGATTTCTACGCTCAACGTGAGCAAGTTCGGAAGAGCACTGGGACCTCGGCCTTCGCTCACGATGCCGCTGTGAAGCGGGCGGCACCGAAGGACCAGAAGGTTCACGAGAAGTTGGACCCCAAGGGGGTCAAGTTCCGTGAGGCTCGGGACTCTCTGGCCCATCCGGAGTCGCTGCCCATCATGGTGATGCTGGACGTGACCGGGTCGATGCAGAACTCGCCCAGGGTGATCCAGGCAGCCCTCCCTAAGCTGATGGGGAGCATCACGACCTTGGGCGGGACCCAGCACCCTCAGATCCTCTTCGGGGCCATTGGGGATTCCAGGTCGGATCGAGGGTCCCTCCAGGTCGGCCAGTTCGAGAGTGGGATCGAGATGGATGACGACCTCGGTCGGTTCTGGCTCGAAGGTGGCGGTGGTGGTTCGGGCGAGGAGTCCTACCAGAACGCCATCTACTTTGCGGCTCGCCACACGGTCACGGACCATTGGGAGAAGCGCCAGAAGAAAGGCTACCTCTTCATGATCGGGGATGAACTCCCCTACCCTCAGGTCAGTGCTTCCGAGATCATGACCCTCTGTGACAAGAGCCTCGAAGGGGTGAACATCCCGACGGAGCAGATCGTCAAGGAGGCCCAGGAGCGGTACAACGTCTTCTTCATCATCCCACGTCACGCTGACCATGGGTCGGATCCCCGTCTCCGTCAGAGGTGGAGTGACCTTCTTGGGGAAGACCATGTCATCCTGATGGACCGGGAAGACTTGATCTCCGAGACCATCGCCCTGGCAATCGGCCTGTGTGAGGGGAACGTGAACCTCGAATCGGAGAAGGTTGATGCCTCGGTGGCGCTCTCCCTCCGGACCCTCGCTGCAAGCCTCGGGAAGAAGATCCCGACCCCCAAGACCGTTCGCCTGTAACTCGTTCACGAAGCCGGGGAGGAGGGGTCCTCCCCGGTTCTGAGGTTGTCATGTCAAAGGTCATCTTGGTTGCTGGAGCAGGCTTCGGAGACGAGGGCAAGGGGTCGATTGTAGACCACCTGACCCGCAAGCACTCGGCCCAAACCATCGTTCGCTACAACGGGGGAGCCCAAGCAGCCCACAACGTTGTGGACCCCGACGGGAGGCACCACACCTTCTCCCAGTTCGGGTCGGGTACCCTTGCTGGGGCCAAGACCCACCTCAGTCGATTCATGCTGGTGAACCCCATCTCGATGATCTCCGAGGGCAATCACCTGGTCTCCCTGGGGGTCTCAGACGCCTTCCAGAGGGTGACAGTAGATGGTGAAGCCCTGGTCACCACACCCTTCCACGTCTCCCTCAACCGAATCCGGGAGTTGTGCCGGGATGCTGGGGAGGGGCGGCACGGGTCCTGTGGAATGGGAATCGGAGAGACTGTGGCCTATGCAGTAGCCAACCCTGAGGGGGCTATCAGGTTCAAGGACCTTTCCAATCCAGGGACCCTGATGGTGAAGCTCGGGGACCTCCAGGACTACATGGTCACGGAGGCCAGCAAACTGGTGGGCAAGGTTCCCCTCAATGATGGCTTGGAGAAGGAGTGCAAGCTCATTTGCCAAGATGAGTTGGCGTCAATCTGCTTGGAGTGGTTCGCTAAGCTCCTGAGTCTTGGGGTCAGATCAGTAGGCCCTGAGTATCTGTCGGCAGTCCTCACCAAAGGGACAACCATCTTCGAGGGAGCCCAAGGGGTTCTCTTGGATGAGGAGTGGGGCTTCCATCCCTTCACGACCCGGAGCAACTGTACCTTCGAGAACGCCCTCCAGCTCATCGAGGGCTTCAATGGTGAGGTCACCAAGGTAGGGGTCCTTCGAGCCTACCACACTCGGCACGGGGCTGGCCCCTTCCCAACTGAGAGCCCAGAGGTCAAGGCTACAGGAGACCACAATGGGGTCGGACCTTGGCAGAAAGGATTCCGAGCCGGGTACTTCGACTTCGTGTTGGCCCGGTATGCTCGTCTGGCCCTCGGGGGCGTCGATGAGGTGGCCCTCTGCCATCTCGACCACGTCCAGGGACCCCAGAAGGTCTGCCTCGCCTACGCATGGCCCCACTGGTATGGCCCTCAAGGCCCGAACCAGTACAAGATCCACAAGATACCCAGGGCAGACTACGAGCGGCTGAAGGCAATGTTCGATGAAGAGGGGAGCACGTATCAGCACCCCTACGACGGGACGATAGAGCCTGTCTACACGACACTTCCGAGCGTTGACCGTCTGATCTCCGGTGTAGAGAAGGCTATGAGAGCACCTGTGACGATTCGATCCTATGGGACTAGAGCTGGAGACAAGCGATGAGCGTCAAGGCGGTCCTGGCTCAGACGGAGCACCTGAACAGGCTGGTGGCTTCGATTCGGTTCGACAAGCCTGGGGTGAAGTCCGTCAAGTTCGGGGACAAGACCCTGGTCGTTCAGGGGCGGGTGCTTCAGGGGGACCTCTGCGACATCTACGAGGGTACCTACACAGACCCGAAGCCCGTGGATGAGACCGCCAAGACTGTCGGCACCCGGTTCGACCGGATCCTTGACGATGAAGACGAGGTTGAAGGTGGGATTCCTGTGCTGGTCAAGGTAGCGAGGAGCGACCTCGACAACGACCTGGTTGAGAACGAGGCCAACAACCTGGGTGTCCTCTACCCTCTCACCGAGAAGGACGAGAAGTTCTACCGGTACCTCCCCCGAAGCTATGGGGGGTTCAAGACCAAGAACGAGCTTCAAGCCCACATCCTTGGCAGGATCGATGGGTTCGTCACCTTGGCTGACATCTTGAAAGCCTACCCGAAGGGACTGGACTTCCGGGACATGGTCTGGATGTTCAAGCGGACCCTGGCCGGGATCGGGTTCGCTCACGAGAACAAGTTCGTCCACGGGGCGATCCTGCCACCTCACCTGATGTTCCACCCGACCGACCACGGGGCAAAGATCATCGACTGGTCCTACTCGATTCGGATGACCAGCTCCAAGGGGGGTCGGCTCAAGGCCATGGTGGCAGGGTACGAGGATTTCTACGCTCCGGAGATTCCTGACCGGAGAGACACCAACCAGACGGCAGACCTGTACATGGTTGCCAAGTGCATGATGGCGACCTTGGGGGCGGACCTGAAGACGAACGCCATGCCGGACTCGGTACCCAAGCCTCTTCAGGACTTCCTTCGTCGCTTTATCGACCCCCAGCCTGGGATGAGGGTCTCCGATGCGTGGGCACTCCACGATGTCCTTGACGGGATCCTGCTGGACCTCGTTGGGAAGCCCAAGTACCGACCGCTCAAGATGCCATCCCACACGGCCCCCTAAAGCCCTTTTCAAGTCTGTAGGGTATGGCCGACAGACTACCCGATCAGAAAACGCCCTCAACCAAAGAAGAGCTGCTCGAAGCCCTCTGGAGGGCCTGGCTTCACCTGTTTGGGGAGCCTCCCAAGAAGGAATCCATCTGGATCCTGATGGCACAATGGGCCTTGGAAACCGGATGGGGCAAGTATTGCCACAACTACAACCTCGGGAACGTGAAGTCCTCGAACGGGGACGGGTACGACTACACCTACTTCGCTTGCAACGAGATCCTGAAGACAGCTCAGGCTCAAGCCTATGCTGCGAAGAGTCCGGACACAGCCAAGATCACCGTCTACCGGAAGGATGGAACGGCCATCATCTGGTTCTATCCGGACCACCCTGGTTGCCGGTTCCGAGCCTTCCACACGCTCCTGGAAGGGGCTACTGACCACATCAGTATCGTTCACAAGCGGTTCTCGAAGGCATGGCCTGCTGTGATTGCTGGCAATCCAGCTCAGTATTCCCACATGCTTCGGCAGCAGGGGTACTACACGGCTGACGAGTCCAGCTACACGAAGACCCTGGTGTCGGTCTACAACACCATCAAGGCGGTCAAGTTCGATTACGACTCTCTCCCCGTGGTGAACGAGGAACAGAGTGAACGGATCATGAACTTGGTTGCTCTGACCATGCAGCAAAGCATCGAGGAGAGCACCCGATTCACACGGGTGCTATTCGATGATGAGGACGAGAATCCAACAGTGGATGAGTCGGGGAAAGCGAACGCCTGAGGGCGCTCAGTTCTTCCCTTTCCTGCCACTTTTCTTGGTCCAGTTCTCTGGCGGGGCCGGAGTCGGAGCGGGAGCCGGGGCTTCCTCAACGGGGGCCTCGGGCTCAGCCTTGACAGGCTCCTCTGCTTTGACAGGCTCGGGGGCTGGGACAGCCTTCCGGACCTCCATCTCTCCAACGATCAGGGTGCCCTTGGAGGATGAGGCAGACTCTACCTGAGTGACAACCGGCTTCCGAAGCTCCTGGACCTCTTCGATGAGTTCCAGAATGTAGTTGGTCGCATTTCCGAGGGTTGCACCAGAGCCCATGGCCTGGATTGCCCGAGCCCTGAGGTCGATGAGTTCCTGATCTGTCATTCGAGCCATTCTAGTCCTCCAGTCTGTCTCCTTGATAAGTAGATCCAGCCACTACTCAGAAGGAGAAGCGTTCTGCCCGACGGGTCATCCGAATGTTGGAGAGCATGTAGCTGGTCCTGAATGGTAGGACCTGCGGGCTGGTCTCCAACTGGAACAACGGACCCCCTCGAAGTACGAGGGACGAGACCAGGAAATCTGGGGGTGTGTCTGAAGGGTCTTCCTTGGGGGGAGGTGCCAGCCAGGCAACCACGTCAGCATCCTTGAAGGTTGGTGCCTTAGTCTGCATCCACCGAAGAGCAAGACCCATCCTACGACGGCTCTCGGTCTCACCCTTGTCACAGGACCCGCTAGCATAGACCTTCAGCTTGTCCTGGAGGGGTGTCATGCCACAAGAGGCAAAAGAGGTTCGTAGAACAGCCAGAGCTGCATGGAAGCACTTCTTCCGGTCGGACACTAGGTCTTCCCCACCCCAACCCTCATCTGCTTTGGTGGTGAAACGGTAACCTCCTCCGATGTTCACCACGATCCGGGTAGGAGTTTTCCCTTGGGTATTGGCCTTCCCAAGGTTGAGCTGATTCAGGCACCAACTCTTGCCACCGTCTCCTCTTGAGAGTTTCCCTTCACCGTAGTCAACGTCCTTGCGAAAACCACTCTCAAACGTGGCAACAGCGAGCAAGACGTTGATGGTCTTGATCCTGGCAGTATCCCCTGAGAACAAGGGTTTCTCCGAAGGATCATAGACTACTTCGATTGCGTCACGGGCGATTGACTCATACCGCTCCTGAGCTTCTTCAGCCGTCTCCTTAGCCTCTGGGATGTACTGAGGCCGTCCCATAGGGGCAACGGCAGACATGAGCGACAGAATCCATGCGATTACTAGGTCCAAGGCGTATCCTCCTTCTTAGGGGGGCGTCTTCACTTCTGGTGATAGGTCCTCTTCCACTTGGCTTTTAGACGCTATCCCACTTGATTTGGTCGGGGCGTTTCGGTGGCTGTCATCCTATTAGGAGGTGGGGTCAGACGATACCGCTCCTAACATTCGGGTCAATCAAAAAGTAACCGATGACCGCTACCACCTAGACTTGATCCATCTGTACACTTTCAACGTGATTTGCAGCGTTACACACCTCTTTTGACAGTAGTTCCCACACCCACACTCAAGGGGTCAACACAGGGTCGAGTCTCCTTGAGCCTGGAGGGTTACGACCTGGTCTAGCTCTCGGTTTTCAGGGGTAGTCTGGCTGACCAACAGGGTCCATCTATCGACATGGCCCTTCCAGTTACACCGGCAGCGGAACCTACACCTGGACCACACTGAAGGTGCTGGTAGCAGATTCCCATGTGGGGTGATCTACACCGGAACCCGATTTCACAGAATGAGCTTATCCAATCAGCTAAAGTGAGAACATGTCAACCCGCTGGTCTACTAAGAGGGTCCCTTTGGACTTCGACTGGCCCCTGGGCCAAGTGTGGCATGGGTATGTCAACCCATGGCCTGGCCCTGTCATTTGCGGTCAGTGCTTAGGGACTGGGTTGAGTACCGAGGGGAAGAGGCTCTACGACTCTTTTCGTAGTTGGTCATTTCGGATGACGGATGTGGAGGCCACCTTGCTCCGGGCGGGAGGGGTCTCTGCTCGGGACGTTACTAGACTCCGAAACCGAAACTGGACGGCAGACACTCCAAGCGTTCGGATCCTCTTGGTGGAGATCCGAACCAAGAGGAAGGGTACCTGGAAAGCCTGTGACACTTGTGCTGGGTCTCTGATGGTACCCAACCCAAACCCAGCCGTTCAACAGCTCTACGAGGGTGTGGATCTCTACGAGGAGTGGACCCCCATTGAACCCCCGAAAGGAGATGGCTGGCAACTCTGGACCGGAGAGGCCCCTGATGGTCGGCCCTACTCCCCAGTGTTCTCTTCCTGTGAGGACCTAGCCAAGTGGTGCTCCAAGAAGTTCAAGACGGCCTATCAGGACTGGCTTGTGTGGGCTCAACGAGAATGCCTTATCACTGACGAGCCCAAGGACCCAGTGTTCCAGCTCAAGAGTGACAGCTTGCGAGTCTACATGGCACCCCCCACCCCAACCAAGAGAACCTGATGCTCTTCACCCAATGGTTGGACACCCAGAGGTACCGAGGGGACCTGGTAGGGGAACTGGCCGAACAGGTACACTGTAGGAGATGGCCCCACACGGACGACCTGAGGGTACTTCGAGTTCGGATGACCTTGGAACGGGCCACCCCCTTGGCAGTGAAAGCGCTTCACCTGGCCCATGAAGAGTGGGTCCTAACCAGGCATCTGCCGCCATTGACGGTCGTCCCCTCCTATCCACTCCCTCTCAACTGACGGCAGTTCTCTCTTCCTGGTGTAGTCCGGGTGGCCTGGACGGAGGTCGAGTGCCCTTCCGTTCGGTAGCTTGAGAAACATCAGGATCTCGGTGGATCCTCGGTGTATTTGATCATGTGCCCCGATCATCCCCTGGAAGTCGAGAGAACTAAGCGATGGCTAACCCTGTAGGAGTCCACGGTACTTTCCTTGGTCGGTCGGTGACTGACCAGCAAAAAGCCCTTTACGAGAGCACCTCGGGCAGGGGTTTTTCCTCGAAGGAGAGGGACCCATCCCTGACCGATGCCACCCTGATCATGGCCCTAGCCCTGGCAAAGGTGGAGGGCACCACAGTCTTCTCCCCGGTCTACATCTTCTCCCCGTCGAACATGCACCAGTGGGTGTTCGAGCGAATCCATCACTTGGCGCTCAACTTGACGGCCAGGGTCAAGGGTTCCATGGACTTGGAGAAAAAGAAGAGGTCCCTTGGGATAGCCCGACAGTGGCTCGAAGTCCTCAAGGTGGGGGCACCCAAGCTGGCAGACCTTCAGAGTGAGCCAGAGAGGTGGGTGTCCGTCGGGTACACGAAAGAGGACGCCCTTCCCGAGTGGTTCAAGAGAGCCCTGCTGTGAACCAGAAGGACCCGAAGAAGTTTCCGATGCAGGTTGCGAACGAAGTGCATCGGATGATGGTGGGTGAGATCCCAGAAAACTACTGCCCCCCAGTCATGAGCAACGACCAGCTCATGGGACTCGGGAAGATGATCTGGGAGCACACTTACAAGCTAACCCAGCGGGATGATGACGCCTTCAACCTGGCATTCAACCTGGCTGAGGCTCTTACCAGGGTGAACCCGGATATGGGTTTGGCCTATCGGTCTGCCCTTGTCATCCCCCATGAACAGATGAGGATCATGTGGGCAGCTCGTTGGGTAGATCAGGGTTGCCCCAGGTTCGTGGTGGATGGGCCATTCGCTGCCCTCCTCATGTCCACGGACGCAGGTCCCGAAGTAGCTGAACTGGTGGTACCACCCTGGAAGGCATTCCTCATCGAGATCCCCTTGGGGATTCTCCCCTGTCACAACGACAGGACTGGGAAGACCGTCTATCTTCGGAGAGTCTTCGCCCAACACGTTATCACAACGGATGGGAATCCCGTGTGGAATCTTGTTGCAGAGGGAGAGGATGGGCTCCAACTGTGGCGTCATGGGGTTCGCACTGAACAGCTCCTCTACGTTGACAAGGGGGACGCCTGGCAGAAGGAGGACGCTTCTGAGTTCCTTCAGGATATGGAGTCACAGGATGAGCGAAACCTGCTGATGGTTGGACGGCTCATTGTGTCCATGTGCCTCTCCCTAAGCGACCCCACCGTCCAAAGGGAGCAGAAGAAGACGAAGGGCAGGGGTGCCAGCAAGTTCCGGCTCAACAAGGACGGACCCGAGATTCGGACGTTCGTGATCGGTAGGCCAGTCAGTATCGACTGTCGTCAAACCGTTCGGGACTATGTTGAGGGCAAGAAGCGTGGAGGTCGAGTCACCGTCCAGTTCTTGGTTCGGGGTCACTGGCGTAACCAGCCCCATGGGCCTGGGAACTCGCTCCGGAAGGTCATCCACATTGAGCCCTATTGGAAGGGACCCGAGGACGGGAAGCTGGTGGCAAAAGCCATGAACGTGACAGGTGGTGTAGGTAGGTGAGGATGCCGAATGGTTCTGACAGCCATACAAGACCTGGAGGAGTTCTGGGATGCGGTCAAAGTGGACCGGGTCCAAGTTCGCCCAGAGGAAGCTGACGGACCTGAGACGGTCATAGACCGAGCCTTGTCTAGGCTTAGCCGGGATCTCCCGGAAATTCTCACGAAAGAGCACACCGGCAAGTCCTTTCAGGTGCCCGAGCACCTGACTGAGATCCTGGTGACCTTTGCCAGAGAGCTACTTCACAACCTCTATCTGGAGCAACAGAAGCAGGATGTTAGCGTATTGATTCAACTATTCCTTGAGGTACCGGGTCTTCCGGCCCTCGATGTGAAGGGTTTCGTTCGGACACTCCCACAAGACCTTCTGAACAGGATCCTAGTACGTCTGGAAGAGCGACGTAGAAGGACTGGTCTCCAGGCTCTACTGAGCATTGAGGCCATGTGGAGGGATAGATCCCTACACCAGGACTACGAAGTGCAGAAGGATACGGACGGAAAGTTGGTCATCACATTCTTCCCCTTGGAGCATCCAGGGCCATTGAGCTTCCGTTTGAGAGAGCTGTTCGTAGGTGAGAGATGAGAACCCAAGACCCCAGAGGAGGATAGCCATGGAGTCTGCTATCGAGGAGTATTGGGTCGATTTACGGCGTGGGCGATCCAAGGCAAAGCGTCTTGCACCTAGCTTCTGTTCCCCCGCCATGTTGAGCCCCCTAGTTTCATGGGCCAAGCAGCTCTACCAGCCAGACCGGGTGACTACTCAAGTTCTTCCTGGGGACTACAGGGAGGGCTCACTGAAGCTCATCATCGACGAACTTCCACAGGAAGTCCTGGTTCGAGCTGGCTCACTTCAACGTGGGGATGACCCGATGAAGATGGTCCTGCATACGATTCGGGATATGAAGGTACCATCCAGGAACCGAACTATGTCCCAGTTCGAGTTCCTCCCGCCGCACCCAGCAGAGAACCCCTTCGGGTGGGACCTCCTCTGGTGTCTTGTAGCTTGCAACGAGGTTACCCTCCCGGCACACCTCCGAGACCTCGTGAATCGGAGATCCAGGATGTCCGATTTCTATCGAGCCCTCGTTGAGATTCGGTTCGAGGCGCGAGAGAAGCACTTCTTTCCAGCCATCGAAGAGAACGTCATCGCCCTCAGCCAGTGGGTAGAGGGACAGTACAAGGAAGATGATGATCACCTCTCAGCCTTGCTTCAGAAGGCCAACATCAAGTCACCTGTTCGGACAGAGGAGCGGTTCGAGCTTCTCCTCTTCATCCTTACCCTTGCTCAGCACAATCGGCTCCTTGATGACCTCATTGTCTACCTTGACCAACTGGACCAGCTATCCACAGATGGCTGCGAGCAGTTGCTCAAGATGGTCGGGGCGGTAGACCGATGGGCGCACTACGGCTGTCCGATGAATCTTCTTCTAGGGTGGAGGGGATCGAAAGAGGACTTGAGGATGCTCCGAAGTCAACACGCACGCCTTGCCGCTCGTCTTCGAGAGGGCATGGAGTGGACCCAGAGGGTGTGATGGTTGACCGCCATCGTATATTCGGGGACTACCTCCGAAAGGCCAGAGAGAAGAAGGGGGTGACCCTTTCGGCCCTTGCTCGCCTCCTCGGGTGCTCGGTACCCTATCTTTCAGACGTGGAGACCGGAAGACGGAACCCCCTGACCGAGAAGAAGCTGGTACAAACGGCTGAGTTCCTCGGACTTCAGCCAGAGAGCCTCAAGATCAAGGCTGCCATGAGCCTTGGTCAGTTCAACCTGCCTGCTGGGTCCCCCAAGGCTGACCGCCTTGCCGTCAAACTAGCCAAGGCATGGCCGGACCTGGAAGAGGAAGACCTTCAGGCCATCGAGAAAATCATCGAGAAGGTTTCTGCGTGATTTGCATTGACCTTTCCCAGGTCGAGGCCCGAATAGACCTGGCACCTGCCTCGAAGGTGCCCTTGGTCATTCTTGGGTGTGGCCCGGAAGAGGTCTGGAAGCCGGGGCTCTTCAAGGTCCTGAAGGAGCCGACCCGAAGGTGGAGAGTTGCCTGCAACTTCACTGCGGGTGGAATGACTGACCTGCTTCGAGTGTCTGACGGTTGCTTCTCAGCTCACTCTTTCCCCGGAGCCCGAAGGGGCAATGCCCTGGTGTTCGACTTCACCCTCACGAAGATCGGGGACACCTGGGAAGACCTCATCCTGGACATCACCAACGTCAACGAACCCCTGAACCTCTGGGGGCTTGGGGTCCGGATCGCTCTGGAGGCGAACTCACCTTCTGTCCGGTTGACGGCCAAGGGACTCAGCCGCCAGCTCAGAGACATCACCTGGGAAGGCGCCACCATCCCGACCACCAGGTTCGACCGACTCGATTCCATGGATCTGTAGCCCTTGGTGTAGATCCTTACATGGGCGATCCCCTAGATATCGACGATTCCATCGGCCTGGATGACAACCCCCTAGCGGCCAACTTCCGAAGCACCTCGATGCTGAGGTCCAGGGAAGAGTTGGAGGCAGAGTTCCCTCGTCAGCGAAGGGACCTCAGATGCCCGGACTGTGGGGGTTTTCTGATACTGAAGGACAGCAAGTTCGGGATCTTCTACGGCTGTGAGAGTTGGCACTCGACGGGCTGTAGGGGTGCCCACAACTGCCACAAGACCACAGCAGAGCCCTTGGGCTTCCCGGCCAACGCTGAGACCCGAGCCCTCCGGAAGAAGGCTCACGAAGCCTTAGACAAGCTCTGGAAGCGGGCCGACCAGGATGACAGGGACGAGAGGAAGGCTGGACGACCCTTGATGGACCGAAGGCAAGCCTACGACTGGCTGTCCAAGGAACTGGAGATGCGGGTGGGGGACACCCACATCTCCAGATTCACCAAGGACCAGTGCCTTGAGGTTCTCCGAATCGTCAAGCGCTTCACTGGGGAGAACACCCGCTTCGACCGAGTCCTGGAAGACGACTAGGCTGGGTACCGAGCCTCCTTCTCAGAGGCGTCCAGGCGCTCCTTCTCCCTGAAGTCTCTGGCACGCAAGGCTTTCAACGAGTCCTTGAACTCGTTGCACTTGTGCCACTTGCACAGCTTGCAGCCAGCCCTACGAGACCTAGGCTTCCCACGCTTGTGATGTCCCATGATTCCTCCATTCCGGCGGAGGCGGGATGCCTCGGGTGCCGGGTGTGAGGCTCAGGGATTCTGGCGGGGTCCTGGTGTTCATGGTCCCAGCATGACGCAACTGGGACCTCAGATCAATCAGTTGACCGGACCACCCTTGGGCTCTTTCCCTGGGATGGGGATTGGGATGAGCACGGCACCCTTGAGATGTTCACGGATGGCGGTTGTCTGCCCCATCTCCGAGAGGTTCCGGATGACCAGGCGCCCTACCCGAAGGAGGCGCTTTTCGTACTTCACCCGAGCCTTCTCGACCTCCTCAACCATGTCGTGAGCCCACTCGGGGAGTTCGGGGTCTGTCTCGTCCAGCTCATCAAGGAACCTGGACCCAAGTTCCTGAAGGAGGGCGAACCGCTCTTGGTCATCCTCGCTCTTGGTGAACCGGTCGTAGATCGAGATCATCTCCGGGGTGAACGGGTTGGTCCCGTGGTGCTCCCCGCACGAGGGGCACTTCCCAGCAGCATCACCCGCAAGGAAGTCCTTCTGGGTGGGGACCGTGGTACCGTCCGAGAAGACCTTGTCCCATAGAGCTGGGGTGGTCTCATGCAAGTGGGGCTCGACCACTCGCCCATCGGTTCGGTCCACCAGAACCCGAAGAATCGGAGCCGGACCCGCCTCGGTGACCCCAAGGGCAATGGATTGAACCACGCCCTCATGGGGGGTTGGGGCATAGGTCGAGGAACTCCTCACTCGATCACCCACTTCAATGCGAACACCCTTGTTGGTCATGTCTTCACCATACACCGACGACGCTCCATCTCCGACTTTCTGACGGATCGGAGGTCGATGTCCTTGCTTGTGAAAGGTCCTGGGTTCCTCAACTCGTAGACTTCCTGCTGGGCCACGTACCGGTCTGAAGTCTCAACGGTCTTCAGTACACGGTCGTACATCCAGAGGTAAAGGTCGTAGGCCACGATGGGGTCCTCAGGCTCCGGCTGGGCCTTCTTCCTCGAACGGGACACCCGAGGGGTGAGCTTGAGGGTCATCACTTGCGTTGGCCTTTCTTGCCCTTGGTTGCCTTCAGGACGGCTTGCGCTTCAGCCTGGGCTCGGAGCCTGGCCCTATCAGCTTCAAACTCCTGGAGGGCCTTCTGGATGGGTTCCCGGTCCAACCTGGACTGAGCTTGGATCTCCTCCGGACTCGGAGCCTGGTACTCCGGCTTGCCCAGGATGAGACCCTTGACCCGGTTGATTTCCTCATCCGTGTGGATGGTCCCACCGGCATTCAGGTCGATGTACCACTGAAGCACCTCGGGATAGGTTTCCAGGTCGTTGACGTGCCACTTGAAGTTGGCCTTGAGCATGTCCGGGTGGTCTGTGTAGTCCCGTCGGTAGTGCCCTCCGAAGATCGGGACCTCGTTGTTCAGGAACCCCAGGACGGCATCGAGCCTCTGTTTCCCGTCCACCAGGACGTACCAGCCCTCGGGGTAGTTCCGACCAACCCGACCCATCCGCCACCCTGGGCAGTTGAGGTAAAGGTCCCGTCCAGTCATCCCACCCTGGAGGATGAACTCGATGTACCGAACCTTCTGCTCTGGGGTCCAGACATAGGCCCTCTGGAAGTCCGGGTTGATGTCGAGTTGGTCCTCTACAATGGCCCTCGTGTAGTGGAGGTGTAGATACTCCCAGGAGATGTCCACCGCATAGGGGGCACTCCGGGTGAACTGGGGGATGTCTTGGAAACGGGGCATGGTGATCCTACAACGCCTGGGCGTTGAAACTTTCAACCAGGAACCGGACGGACTTCTCCAGGTTGTCGAGAGCTTCTTGTTCGGTCAGCTCCACATGAGAGTGAATCCTACCCGTCTCGAAGGTGATGTAGGCGGTCCATCCGAAGGTCGAGTGAAGGAGCCCCAGCATGAAGGGGGTCGGGGGGTCACCCTTCCAGGACAGATGACCCCATCCGGTATAGCCCTCCTTGCACCTGAAGGGACGGCTGCGCCCCATGAAGTTGAAAAGCTCGACCCTACCGGTTGTCATAGGGGGCACTTCCCGATCTGACGGTGGTACTTCTTGCAGAGGGAGACTGCCGTTGCCCACTCCTCATCGGTGAGACCCACCTCGGTCATGACTGCAAGGGCGTGACCGGTGCTTCCGTCACCAGCGTTGAAGCCCACATCGTTCTTCTCCCGAGCACGGTCGGGGTCGAGGTCGGCCAGGGTCACGAGGGCCTTGGCAGCCCACTCCTCAGCGGCATCCTTGGCAGCCCGACGCTCGGTGATGTTGACCTGGGCACGGGCCAGGATCCGGGCACGCTTGGCCTGGCGCTTGCGCTCCTTGGTGGCCTTCTCGTTCTCGGCCCGGATACGCTCCTGGTCGGCAGCGAACTCGGTCTCCCGACGCTTGGCCTCGGCCTGAGCCTCAGCCAGCTTGCGGGCCTCCTCCTCAGCGATCCTCTGGGCAGCAGCCAGGTCCACCTCAGGGATGACGATCTCGGGGGCCACGTTGGCAGCCGCTTCGACCGAACCCCTGATGATGGTCCTCTTGGCGGAAAGAAGCTCAGTGACCCGGCGGTCGAGGAAGACGTTGCCCACCAGGGTGGTGATGCAGACGCCACGGGTCTGGCCGATACGGCAGAGGCGGTCCTCGGCCTGGGAGTTGAGGGCCGGGGTCCACTCCAGGTCCACGAAGATGGCCTGAGAGGCACGGGTCAGGGTGATGGCAACACCCATGGCCTTGATGGTCCCGGCAACACCCTTGAGCTTGCCAGCCTGGAAGTCGTTCTCGATCCGGGTACGCTCCTCGGTGGGGGTGTCCCCGGTGATGACGGCCCGAGAGCCGAAACCCAGCCGGGTGAGGAACATTT
>ENA-UOWG01001774-UOWG01001774.1-activated-sludge-metagenome-genome-assembly--contig:-NODE-1774-length-20238-cov-16.330328_pt1 | contig 20238 bp, 24 predicted proteins | sample MGYA00238147_ERZ761563 | MGnify/ENA primary metagenome ERZ761563 (study PRJEB28884, sample SAMN05720216) | anaerobic digester metagenome | isolation source: active sludge of municipal... | reverse complement strand
TCCTGATTCAACAAGCGTTCCAGCGCAGCGACGGCAGCCTGGGTGGCCGCATCCTGTTTCCAGACGATGCTGCGGGTACGCGCCGTGTAGCGCATGTGCAGGTTACCGCCGTCATCCAGCGAAAACACCGGACCGCCTTGGGCGGCGCGCACACCGTCCGTTTCGTCCACCCGTTCAGGAATGACCATCGCGTCAGGCTGCATCAATGCGTGGATATGCTCCGGCGACTCTTCACGAAGCAGCAGATAAGCCATCTCGTGATCCATCAGACGATTCTCGCCGCCACTCGCCGCACGGCGCACGCAATGCAGCACCATGCCGCGAATCTGCCACTCGGGTGAATTGTAGTAACCGTCGCTGTGCCATTTGATCGGACGATCGGTGTAGGGGATGTAGTGCTTCTGCGTACCATCGTCGAATACGCGAATCTCGGAAATACCATCTTCACCAGCCAGCCAGTTTGCATCGAGCCGGTTCAGGCCGAACTGCTCGCCGAGCCGGCGCGGGATCTCGGTATCCTCGTCAAGCATGGCGCCCGCGTAGATCGCCATGTTGCAGCGCCGGACGCGCGCCATCAGCGCGGCATGTTCGGCAGTTGAAAGCGCTCGCGGATCACCAACCTCGACGATCAGTTCCCCAGCGCTTGCTGGCGCCTCGGCTAGCTTGCGGTCGCGCCAGCGCTCGTACGCGGCTTTGTCATCGAGAGCGAACGGGTTGCCGGTCATTCAGTCTCCACCCTCGGATGCACGACGACGCGCCGGACGGGGCGCCTCATCGAGGAGATTGCTCATCGTCTTTTCGATCATCTTGACCGCCTCAGGCGCCTGTATTCCCATGATTTGATCGATGATCCAGCCACTGTCCTTTTCATCCATGATCCCGCTCAGGCAAAAGGCCAGGTAGCGCGTGAACCTGAACGACGGCCCGTCATCACCGTAGTCGAATTCCGCATAACCGCTTGAACGCTGGTTGAACTGGTCAATGAAGGCTTGTTTGTACGTGGCCGCCGTACCGCCTAGCAGCCGGCTCTGGTTTTCTGCCTGGGTTTCCGCCACACGATTCGCCAGCGTGCCGGTGAATGCAGCCCGCGCCTCGGCGGGAAGACGGCGATAGGCAATACGATCTGCAACCTGCAACAGAAAGACCAGGAACTCGTTGAAAAAGGCAAAGTACTGAGGGCCGACAGCGACGTTGAAGTCTGCCTTGCGCGTGTTCTTGAGCGCGTCATCGGCAATCCGCCATGCAACAAAAGACACTGCACCCGCAAGCTCCTGCGGAGTGTGTTTGCGCCCTTCCTTGAACCACTGACTCTTGATCCGCATTTACGATGCCGCTCCAGACGGGCGTATGACCTTACCCCTTGCGGACGAAAAACTCATGGACGCCGGGCGAAACCTCGGCCGTATCCAGCAGGGTCATGCCGGTGGCTGCTGCCCAGTCGCGAATGTCGGCTAGTACGCCGGGGCAATCGCTAATCAGTTTCAGCACCTCGCCGGACTGCATCCCATTCAGCAACTTCTTCGCCTCGACAATCGGGCCCGGGCAGGTCGCGCCACAAATGTCGAGCACGACATTGGCTTCCGGAAATTTTCTCGACGACTGGCCCTTCTGGATGTAATAGCCAACGCCGCCATCCGGCATGTCCTCGTGTTTCAGAATCTGATTACCCGTCAATTTCGCCCATGCGAACAGATCGTCCAGCGTACCGGGACAATTCGACACCAGCAACAGGATCTGCCCCGCAGCGAGTTCGTCCACCATGCGCTTGGCGCCGATCAGCGGCTTGGGGCACGACAGCCCCTTCATGTCGAGTACTACGTTGGCGTTATCCATATTCTTCTCCTTAATAGCCGCCCTTGCCATAAGGCTGCGGCAACCCGGCAATCTTCGCACCCTGCTTCGCCGGGCCCACCGGGAACAGATCGTACAAGGCTTTACTGTCAGCTTCAGGCCAGAACTCGTTCACCCCTTTCAGCATATTGCGGAAATTGGGCGTGTGGCCATGCTCACGGTACTCATCGCGCAGATAATTGATGACCTCCCAGTGTTTGGGTGTCAACTCGATGTTTTCGGCGGCAGCGATCACATTGACCACCTCCTCGCTGTAATCCGGTTCCAGCAGGTAACCATCGGCGTCAGTCTCAAGTTCATTGCCAGATACTACATATCCCATCATTTTCTCCTTTTTGATCAAAGACGATTCCCCTACGGTCCATTCAGTTCAAATCCGAGATGGCCTTGTAGGGAACAAAAATTCCGCAACCGAATTTACGGTCGCTGCCCAACCCATTGTATTGCAAGCGAAGGGAATCCTCCGGCTTGAGATCGTGAATCACCAGACTGAACCCTTGGACGCATTGGTCGCCATCGAGCAGGCTGTTTTGCCTGCCGCAGATGAGACTAGCGGTAATGCCAAGGTCCGCAAGGCGTGCCGACACATTTTCAACGAACGCTACCTCGTCGTCGGTGGCAACTACGAGATGTGCATGTATTGTTGAGTAAGGCTGTATCTCACGCAGCTTGGCCTTGCCTATTTTCAGCTGGCTGCCCCCAATATTCAGTTCCTGCCCGGAAAGTGGTGTCGTTTGTGTGGCAAGCGATCTGGGAAGCCGCACGACCAGCTTCGCGCGTTTGGGCAACAACATGCCGCAATCACTCCCGGTGGTGCGCAATGGCAAGACGCCAACGGAGGATTCCCCCTCCAGTTCCGGAACGAGTCGAACCAGTTCCCTCCAGAGTTCAAACGGATAATTTACCGGGACGCTATCGCCGCTAATGTCGAAAACCACGTCGACCATCTCGGAAATAGTCATCGTCATTTGGCAGTCATATTCTGTGTTGCCGCCCAATCTTTCATGGCTTCAGCCCATTGAAGGGCAGTCGCGGGATCGATATCAAAGATGGTAAACCGCTTACCTTCGCGAATGCGCACGCGCAGAAGGCTCATGCCGCCTTCGACGTGATCGATATGTTGCAGTTCGATATGTTGCCCGCCCAGCGGCACATCGAATTTTGCCAGTTCCTTGATTTGTGCCATTTTGATTCTCGATTCAAGCTACTATTATTGCAATTTTGCGAGTCTATGGCTAATGTGCGGGGGAATGAAATACCACCGGCGGAAGCCGCCACCCCACCCGTAAGAGTTATAGAAAATAACCGCTAAGGGTGATGGTTAGCTTGCAACTTGAACCGTAACATCGCTCCATTAAGAAACTGGGCGCGGAGGCATGTTATTGCCTGCAGAGTCCAGACTCATCCGTCCCATTGCTGCGAGAGTCCCAGCCTTTAGCGGGGACATTGAAAACGAGATATGGGTGTGATGTTCTCTCATCCAACCGAAAGGAAAAAACATGGCAAAGAAGATGCATGACACTCCGAACCTTGATGAACTCGAAAAAGGCCCGTGGCCGAGCTTCGTTACCGGCCTGAAGGATCTGGCGAAAGACAAGGACTTGGTTGTTGACCTGCTGGGCCAACTGGAGACCTCCTACAAGACTCGCAAGGGTTATTGGAAGGGCGGCACCGTCGGCGTCTACGGTTATGGCGGCGGCGTTATTCCCCGCTTTACCGAGCTCAAGGACGAAAATGGCGAGCCGATCTACAAGGATGCTGCGGAATTCCACACGCTACGCGTCATGCCCCCTCCGGGCATGCACTATGACACCGATACCCTGCGTCAGTTCTGTGACATTTGGGAAAAGTACGGTTCCGGTCTGATTGCTTTCCATGGCCAGTCTGGCGACATCATGTTCCAGGGCGCGACCACCGAGAATGTGCAGCACGCGTTCGACGAAATCAACGAGATGGGCTTCGACCTCGGCGGTGCCGGGCCGGCCGTGCGTACCTCGATGTCCTGCGTCGGCGCTGCCCGCTGTGAGCAGTCATGCTACGACGAGGGCAAGGCACACCGCGCAGTGTTGAACACCTTCCTCGACGACCTCCACCGTCCGTCTCTGCCCTACAAGTTCAAATTCAAGTTTTCCGGCTGCCCGAACGACTGCATGAACTCTATCCAGCGCTCGGACATGGGCGTGATCGGCACGTGGCGCGACAACATCCGCACCGACGATGAACTGGGCAAGAAATGGTTCGCCAAGCATGGCATGAACGAACTGGTCAACGACGTCGTGGCGCGCTGCCCGACCAAGGCGATCCAGATCAAGGAGATCAAGGATGTCCGCAAGGACGGCCATATTTCTGCCGTCGCGCTCAACGACACGCAGGCACTGGAAATCGACAACAAGGATTGCGTGCGCTGCATGCACTGCATCAACGTAATGACCGGCGCGCTGGCACCTGGCAAAGACAAGGGCGCAACCGTGCTGATTGGCGGCAAGAGCCATTTGAAAATTGGCGGCCTGATGGGTACCGTCATCATTCCGTTCATGAAGCTGGAAACGGAAGAGGACAGGGAAAAGCTGGTTGACTTCGCCCAGCGCACCATCGACTTCTTTGCCGAAAATGCACTTGAGCATGAGCGCACCGGCGAAATGATCGAGCGTATCGGTCTTGCCACCTTCCTTGAGGCGATGGAAATCGACGCTGATGCCGCGATGATCAGCTCGCCACGCATGAATCCGTACGTCCGTACCGACGGCTGGGATGACGAAGTCGCCAAGATCAACGCCAAAAAACAAGTCGCCTGAGGAGATCCAAGATGAATGCACCTGCACCCGCACAGATGCGCCGCCCGAAAGAAACCGGCGTACCAGAAAACACGAAGTACTTGCATCCGACCTTGGCCAAAAACCACGGGAACTGGAAGTATCATGACCGTCCGCGCCCTGGCGTATTGCACCACGTATCGCACAGTGGCGACGAAATCTGGTCGGTGCGTGCCGGTACGGCACGCCAGATGGACGTGCACACCATCCGCAAGCTCTGTTCCATTGCCGACAACTTCGCTGAAGGGCGCGTGCGTTTCACCATTCGCTCCAACATCGAGTTCATGGTGGCGGACGAAAGCAAGGTTGCGCCGCTGATCACTGAACTGGAGCGTAACGGCTTCCCGGTTGGCGGCACCGGAAACTCGGTAACCATGATTGCGCACACTCAAGGCTGGTTGCACTGTGACATCCCCGGCACCGATGCGTCGGGCGTGGTCAAGGCGCTGATGGACGAGTTGTACGACGAATTCAGGCGCGAAGAGATGCCCAACCGCGTTCACCTGTCGACCTCCTGCTGCGAGATCAACTGTGGTGGCCAGGCTGACATCGCCATCATCGTCCAGCACACCAAGCCGCCGGTCATCAATCATGACCTGGTCGCAAATGTCTGCGAACGTCCGACGGTAGTAGCGCGTTGTCCGGTTGCGGCGATCCGTCCCGCGATGGTCAATGGCAAGCCCTCCCTGGAGATCGACGAATCCAAGTGCATGTGCTGCGGCGCCTGCTATCCCCCGTGCCCGCCGATGCAGATCAATGACCCGGAAAATTCGAAACTGGCCATCTGGGTTGGCGGCAAGAATTCCAATGCGCGTGGCAAGCCGACGTTCATGAAGATGGTTGCCTCGGGCCTGCCCAACAATCCACCGCGCTGGCCGGAAGTTAGCGCGGCTGTCAAGAACATCATCAGTGTCTACAAGGACGATGCCCGCCCATGGGAGCGCATGGCTGACTGGATCGACCGTATCGGCTGGCCGCGGTTCTTCGAGAAGACCGGGTTGCCGTTTACCAAGTATTTGATCGATGACTGGACCGGTTCGCGTGCCAACCTGAACGCATCGACGCACATTCGTTTCTGATCAAGAGGATAGCTGAATGAAGTTCGGTATCGTAGTCAACGAGGGGCCGTACCAGCATCAGGCAAGCGACTCGGCTTACTTGTTTGCCAAGGCGGCCATCGCCAAGGGACATGAGGTGTGGCGGGTTTTTTTCTACCACGATGGTGTCAACAATGCGTCCAAGCTCACCGAGCCGCCACAGGATGACCGCCACATCGTGAACCGTTGGGCCAAGCTGGCTGAGGAACACAAAGTGGATCTCGTCGTGTGTGTCGCTGCAGCGCTCCGTCGCGGCATCAAGGAAGAAAACCTGGCCCAGGGGTTCCGCATCTCCGGCTTGGGGCAACTTGTGGAAGCCGGCATCAAGTCTGACCGTTTGGTCACCTTCGGCGATTAAGGAGGACGAAATGAGCGACATCAAGAAATTCATGTTCGTCAACCGCAAGGCACCCTACGGAACGGTCTATGCGCTGGAATCGCTGGAAGTCGTGTTGATCACTGCCGCATTCGACCAGGATGTCTCACTGGCCTTTCTCGACGATGGTGTGTATCAGTTGAAGAAGGGTCAGCAGACCAAAGGCATCGAAACCAAGAACTTCTCGCCGACTTATCGCGCGCTGGAGGACTATGACGTTGAGAAGCTCTACGTCATGAAGGAATCTCTGGATGAGCGCGGCCTGGTCGAAGACGATTTGCTGGTTCCTGTCAAAGTGCTTAGCCGTGCCGAGATGGGCGCACTCATGAACCAGCAAGACGTCGTCTTGAGTTTCTGAGGAGAACGCAGTGCTACATATCGTCAACAAATCACCCATGGTGAATAGCGCCCTGGAAAACTGCTTGAACGCTGCCGCATCGGGCGACATCTTGCTGATCGAAGATGCGGTATACGCTGCTACGGTCGGCAGTGCCTTCGAGCCAAAGTTGCGCGAAGCATTGGGCAGCTTCAAGGTTTACGTGCTGCAGTCCGATCTGGATGCACGTGGCATGAGCGACAAACTCATGGCGGGCGTTTCCACCGTCGATTATGGCGGCTTCGTCGACCTTACGATCACCAACAATTCCTGCCAATCCTGGCTGTAACATCTATTAATACAAGGAGAACTTGCATGGCCAATATTGAAGTCAATGGCAAATCTTATGAGACCGATGAAGAAGGCTACCTGGTCAATCTGGGCGAGTGGGATGTCGACGTGGCGAATTACATTGCCGGTACCGAGAATATCACCATGACCGACCAGCACTGGGAAGTGGTCAATTTCCTGCGCGAATATTTCGAGGAATACCAGATTGCCCCGGCAGTGCGCGTATTGACCAAGGCTATCGGCAAGAAGCTTGGCCCCGAGAAGGGAACGAGCGAGTATCTGTACGGCCTGTATCCCTATGGTCCGGGCAAGCAGGCGTGCAAGATCGCCGGCCTGCCGAAGCCCACTGGCTGTATTTAAGCCAAACGCCGGTAGAACATGAACATGGCCAGTATCCTGATTGCGATTCTGTTTTACTTCGCGACTCTGATGTTCGTCGTGGGGTTGTTCTACCGGATCAACACTTATGCGCGTACGCCAGCACCGCTGAAGATTCCCACGACACCGGCGCCAATTTCGCAGTCGGGCGTTGTCTTGCGTATGGCACGGGAAGTTGTGTTCTTCGAGAGCCTGTTCAAGGCAAATCTCTGGATCTGGAGCATGGGTTGGCTGTTTCATGCCAGCCTCGCGCTGGTATTGATGCGTCATCTGCGCTATTTCACCGAACCGGTTTGGGGTTGGGTCGCCCTCATCCAGCCCTTCGGGATGTATGCAGGACTGACCATGCTTCTGGGATTGCTTGGACTTTGGGCGCGTCGTCTGTTCGTTGAGCGCATACGCTACATTTCCACCCCCTCCGATCATTTGATGTTGCTGTTGCTAATCGGTATCGCCGCCTCAGGTCTGGTGATGAAGTTCCTGGTGCATACCGACGTGATCGCGGTCAAGAATTTCTTCCTCGGCTGGATGCAACTGAGTATTGGCTCCTTGCCGGGGGATTTCGTTCTCTATGTTCACCTGCTGTCGGTTATTGCGCTCTTGGCAATCTTCCCGATCAGCAAGCTCCTTCATGCCCCGGGAGTCTTTTTCTCACCTTCCCGCAATCAGGCTGACAATCCTCGCGAGAAGCGCCATATCGCGCCCTGGGCAGCGGGGCTGGAGAAATAAATGGCTGACGTCGCTGCACCACCCTATCGTACTATTCCCATCATCCCGGCCCTCAAGCCTGGTTCGATGGAGGGCGTCAAATCTTTCGTCGCCAACGACAAGATCAATGAAGCCCTTGGCTTCCCCGGTCAGTTGGTGGACGATTGGCATGACAAAGCAATCGCCAAAATGGGCGAACTGCTGACGAAGTACCGTTCGCTCAAAGTCTATATGGATGCCTGCGTACATTGCGGCGCCTGTTCCGACAAATGCCACTACTTCATTGGCACGCAAGACCCGAAAAACATGCCGGTGGCGCGCCAGGATCTGATGCGCAGCGTCTATCGCCGCTATTTCACTTTGCCTGGAAAGCTGTTTCCCAAGCTGGTCGGGGCACGTGATCTGACGCGGGATGTTCTGGACGAGTGGTATACCTATTTTCACCAGTGTTCCGAATGCCGCCGTTGCTCAGTGTTCTGTCCCTACGGAATCGACACCGCAGAAGTCACCATGGCAGCGCGCGAAATCCTCGATTCCGTCGGCTACGGGCAAAAGTATGCCAATGAGATCATCGGCAAGGTGCATCGCATTGGTAACAACCTTGGCCTGCCAGGCCCGGCGCTGAACGATACACTTGAAGGTTTGGAAGAGGACGTTAAGGAAGCGACCGGCATCGATGTGCGTTTCCCCATCGATGTGAAGGGTGCTGAAGTATTGCTGATCACCCCGTCGGCCGATTTCTTCGCCGAACCGCACATCGATAGCCTGATCGGATACGCCAAGGTATTTCACGCCACCGGCACCAGTTGGACGCTGTCCTCGATGGCCTCCGAGGCAGGCAACTTCGGCATGTTCATCGGCAACTACGATCAGTTGCGGAAGATTGCGCTACGCATTCGCGAAGCTGCTCTGGAATTGGGCGTAAAGCGTATCGTGGTCGGCGAGTGCGGCCATGCCTGGCGTGTCGCCTACAGTTTCTGGAATACCCTCACCGGCGTCGGTGGTGGTGCGGATGAGACCGACCGTTTCGCGCAGATGCTGCAAAAGCAGCTCGACCATCGCTACAAACAGCCGATGCATATTTGCGAATTCACCTGGGACTTGATCGAGCGTGGCGCGCTGTCCTTCAACAAGGAAGCCAACGACAAGCACATCATCACCTTCCATGACTCCTGTAACGTGGCGCGTGGTTCGCGCATGGGTGATTTCGCCGGCGGTCAGTTCGAAATCCCGCGCAACATCATCAAGGCAGTCGCTAATAACTTCGTCGAAATGGCGCCGGAAACAACGCGAGAGCAGACCTTCTGCTGCGGGGGCGGGGGCGGCCTGCTTACTGATGACCTGATGGATTTGCGTGTAAAGGGCGCGTTGCCGCGCATGGAAGTATTGCAGCAAGTAGTGGATGAACACGGCGTCAATTTCATGGCGACCATCTGTGCCATCTGCAAGGCGCAGTTCACCAAAGTTATGCCCATCTATGGTTTCGATCGCAGAATGGTTGGCGGAGTACACCAACTGGTAAGCAACGCGATCATCCTGGGCGATAAGTAACAATTTATTCGGAGACGAGCGATGTCAGCAACAACTGAGACTTCCAAAAATATCACCTTCCGCCGCTTCAAAGATGGCGACAACCGTGTTCGCCGCCTGAATGAAAAGATTTTCCAGGCCTCTCATTCCTACAAGTGCCCGACCTATATCCAGTCTACGCCGCCTTGCCAGGGCAGTTGCCCGGCCGGCGAAGATATCCGGGGCTATCTGGCCATCGTCCGCGGCACCGAGAAGCCCCCGGTCGGTGCCGATGGCAAGCCCGTCATGCCGTGGCAGGAATATGCGTGGCGTCGTTTGACCGAAGCCAATCCGTTTCCATCGGTAATGGGTCGCGTATGCCCGGCGCCCTGCGAATCCGGTTGCAACCGCAATGAAGTGGAGGATCACGTTGGCATCAACTCGGTCGAGCACTTCCTCGGCGAATATGCCATCGCCAACAATCTGAAATTCGTCAAGCCGCCGGTTGCGCCCTCCGGAAAATCGGTCGCCATTCTCGGTGGCGGCCCGGCCGGCCTTTCGTGTGCCTATCAGCTCGCACTGAAAGGGCATGACGTAACAATTTTCGACGAGCGTGAATTTCTTGGCGGCATGATGCGCTACGGTATTCCGGGATTCCGCACTCCGCGTGATGTGCTGGACGCAGAGATCCAGCGCATTCTGGATGTAGGCGTCAAGACACGCATGCGCACCCGCGTCGGCACGGACATCTCGCTCGAGGATATCCGCAAGGAATTCGATGCAGTATTCCTCGGCTTGGGTGCCCAGGCAGGACGCGCTCTGCCCATCGCCGAGAGCGATGCACCGAACGTGGTAACGGCGACCGCCTTCCTGAAAGCTTTCAACGATGGTCGCCTGCAGCACGTGGGCAAGCGCGTGGTGGTGGTTGGCGGCGGTGACACTTCCATCGACGTGGCAACCGTGGCGCGTCGTCTTGGCCACATAAAGAACGCAAAACCAACTGATGCCGAAGCTGCCATCGCCGGACACCTGGCGCACGATGTAGCGACGATCTCGGCCAAGGAAGGAGCGGAAGTCACGCTCACCTCGGTCTTCAACATCGACAAGATGCAGGCCAACAAGCATGAAATCGATCAGGCGCTTGCCGAAGGAATCCACATTTTCGGCAGCCTGATGCCGATTGGCGTCGTGCGTGACGCGAACGGGCGAGCCACGGCACTGCGTGTTCAGCAGTGTGAAGCCAAGGTGACTGGCGGCAAGCTTGAAATCAAGCCAGTCGAAGGTACCGAACGGGACATCGAAGCCGACCTGATCGTTTCCGCCATCGGCCAAGCAGTCGATTTCACCGGCCTGGAACAATTCAACAACGGCAAGGGCGCAGTCAGCACCGACCGCAACTATGTTGTCGCAGGACAGCAAGGCGTATTCGCTGGCGGCGACGTAATCCGCCCGCACCTCCTGACCACCGCGATCGGCCACGGTTCGATCGCCGCCGACGGCATTCACAACTATCTGCTCGGCCAGGATCTGGAAAAGCGTCCCAAGATCGACGCACACCAGTTCGACCTGATTCGCAAGTTGGCTGAAAAAGGTCTCGAACCGAAGGAAACGCACGAACCATTGCGTGGTACCTGCAATTCAAATGTTGCGGTGCATAATTTCGACGACCGTTCGGACCGTTACATCATTCCGCACGACAAGCTATTCCTCGGCCACTTTTCCTATGTAGACCGCAACAAGCGCGATGTGATCACGCTTGACAAGGAGAGCGCGCTCGACAATTTCCAGGACCGTCTCGGAAAGCTCGACGAGAAAACTGCGGTTGCCGAAGCCAAACGTTGCATGAGTTGCGGCATGTGCTTCGAGTGCGACAACTGCGTGGTTTATTGCCCGCAAACCGCTGTTTACCGCGTCAAGAAAGGTGAATCGACCACCGGGCGTTATGTCGCGACGGACTACAGCAAGTGTATCGGTTGCCATATCTGCGCCGATGTGTGTCCGACCGGCTACATCCAGATGGGATTGGGTGAGTGATGAAGCTGTTCGCATCCCTGTTGCTCTGTCTATGCATCCCTGTTGCGCTGGCTGCAGAAGTGACCGGGCCCAAGCTGGACATCGGCAAGGGTGGGCAGTGCGTGGAAGACACTCAGTGGATGCGCAAGAACCACCCTCACCTACTCAATCATCAGCGTGACGAAACGGTGCGCAAGGGTGTGCGTGACACAAAGCACAGCTTGAAGGGCTGTATTGAATGCCACGCCAGCACGCAGGACAATAGCGTGACTGCGCGCAAGGACAGCTTTTGCGTGGGTTGCCACAGTTACGAAGCGGTAAAGATTGATTGCTTCGAGTGCCACTCCGACAAGCGCCAAAGCGCCTGGGTGCAGAGGAATGCGAAATGAATATCAACGATCTTCGTCGCAGAAATTTTCTCAAGACCTCCATTGGTGCGGCAGCGGTCGCAATCGCTCCCGGATTTCTTCTCTTCGACATTGCCCATGGCAAGGCGCAAGCCGTCAGCGGCAAGGTGCGCTGGGGAATGCTGATCGACACGGCTCAATGTCAGGAAGGCTGCAACGATTGCGTCACCGCCTGCAACAAGGAAAACGGCCTTTCGGGTGGCACCAGTGCAACCGATTCGCAATGGATCCGCAAGGTCGAGATCAAGGACATCAGCAGCGGCCGGAAGGTTTCGCTGCCAATGATGTGCCAGCATTGCGAGCACCCGCCCTGCGTGGATGTTTGTCCAACCAATGCATCGTTCAAACGCGCCGACGGCATCGTTCTTGTCGACCGTCACCGCTGCATTGGCTGCCGCTACTGCATGATGGCCTGTCCTTACAAAGCTCGCTCCTTCGTGCATGAGCCGCTAACTGACCAAAATCCGGATGTGCCGCGCGGCAAGGGCACCGTCGAAAGCTGTACATTGTGTGTGCACCGCATCGACAAAGGTCAGCAGCCAGCCTGTGCTGAATCCTGTACCAACAAGGCAATACTTTTTGGCGACCTGAACAATCCGGACAGTGAGATCGCAAAGAAAATACGCTCGGTGGCAAGTGTCCAGGTGCGAGCGAGCCTTGGACTTAACACCGGCGTCCGATACCAGGGATTATAAATGAGCGGCCATTCTCCTCTGTACCTCAAGAATCGCCTGTATTACGTGTTGCTGGCGGCAGGCGGATTGGTGGCGCTGGCTGGCATGTTTGCCGTGTACCTGATGGAACACCATGGTCACGTCATCACCGGCATGAACAATCAGGTTGTTTGGGGTCTCCCGCATGTCTTCGCAATTTTCCTGATCGTTGCGGCGTCAGGTGTACTCAATGTCGCATCCATTGGTTCGGTGTTCGGCAAGTCTATTTACAAGGCGCGGGCACCAATGGCCAGTCTGCTCTCGATCGCCATGCTGGCCGGCGGCCTGGCAGTGTTGATGCTGGATCTGGGACGCCCTGATCGCCTTGTGGTGGCTGCCACCAATATCAATCTCACTTCGGTTTTCGCGTGGAACGTAGTTCTGTATACCGGCATGTTCTCATTGATCGTCGTCTATCTCTGGACCATGATGGAGCGACGCATGAACGGGTGGAACAAGACCGCCGGTTTGGCAGTGTTTGCCTGGCGCTTCATTCTCACAACCGGAACGGGTTTGATATTTGCGTTTCTCACCGCGCGCCAGGCTTATGGCTCGGCCATCCTTCCGCCGATGTTCATCGTGCTGTCGTTTGCCTGGGGACTGGCCGTGTTTCACTTGGTACAGGCGGTAACCTATGCGTGGAATGAAAGGCAGCATGATCCGGCGATCATGGAACGTACGAAGCACCTCCTCGGCATCTTCGTCATCGGCTCCCTCTATCTGGTTACGGTCTACCATCTGACCAATCTGTATTTCGCACAGCAAGTCGGCTTCGTACGCTTCATACTGATCGAGGGCGGAATTTATCCGACTCTGTTCTGGCTGGGTTACATCGTGCTAGGCAATCTTGTACCCTTGGGCCTGATCTATTGGCCGGGGCGCAAGACCAACTGTGTGATCGCCTCCGTGCTGGTCATTGCGGGTGCATTCGCCCTGCTCTATGTTTTCATCATCGGCGGGCAGGCATATCCCCTCGATATTTTCCCGGGGTTTTCGGCAAGCAGCAGTTTCGGTGATGGGCAAATAGCATCCTACAGCCCTTCGATATACGAACTCTTGCTTGGCCTCGGCGGGCTCGCCATTGCGTTTATCCTCACCACCGTGGGCGTTCGCATCTTCAACTTCATGCCGCAGGATTAACGCTACATCGCTGATTAATACGCGTTGAAAGGCTGCCATGAACCGTATGCTTATTTCGGCAGCTCACAAGTCCTCTGGCAAGACCATGGTCAGCATCGGCCTTTGCGCGGCGCTCAAGTCGCGGGGCCATGCTGTTCAGCCGTTCAAAAAGGGGCCGGATTACATCGATCCGATGTGGCTTTCACTGGCCGCCGGGCACCCTTGCCGGAACCTCGATCTATACCTGATGGACACGCCGGATGTCGTCGAAACTTTCGCACGCCATGCATCCGAGGTAAATCTGGTCGAGGGCAACAAAGGGCTATACGACGGCTTGTCCCTCGACGGCAGCAACAGCAATGCCGCCCTGGCGAAACTTCTCGATTTGCCGGTATTTCTGGTCATCGACGCGCGCGGCATGACGCGCGGCATCGCCCCGCTGATTCTTGGCTACCAGGCATTCGACAAGGACATCCAGATCGCCGGCGTCATTCTCAACAAGCTTGGCGGCAGCCGTCACGAATCCAAGCTGCGGGAAGTGATCGAGCATTACACCGACGTGCCGGTAGTGGGTGCGATCCAGTACGACGAGCGCCTCAGTATCATCGAACGCCATCTTGGCCTGATGCCCAGCAATGAATCCATCGCTGCGGCTGCAAAGGTCAAGCAGATCGGCGATGCCATTGCCGAGCAGGTCGATCTGGACAAATTGTTGACCCTGTCAGAAAGGCAGCAAGCTCCCGTTCCCGTCACGGCTTGCTTCTGTCCGCCTGACGTTGGCGGGAAGAAGGTACGCATCGGCATCGCACGTGACCGGGCCTTCGGGTTCTATTACGCTGACGACCTGGATGCGCTGGAGGCAGCCGGTGCGACGCTCGTGCCATTCGACACACTCAACGATCCACACCTTCCGGATGTCGATGCCCTGTATATCGGCGGCGGTTTCCCGGAGGCCTGTGCCATTGAACTGGAAGCCAACACCACGTTGCGCAGCGATATCAGGCAGGCAATCGACAAGGGAATGCCGGCCTATGCCGAGTGTGGCGGGATGATGTATCTTTCGCGCAGCATTTCATTCCAGGGACGCAGCTACGAAATGGTCGGCGTGATTCCCGGTGACGTAACGATGCATGCCAAGCCGGTAGGTCGCGGTTATGTTCATCTGAAGGAAAACCCCGAGCATCCCTGGCCACGCCAGGACTCACTGGCAAAGCAGATCCGGGCGCACGAATTTCATTACTCCAGCCTTGAAAATCTTCCGCCAGACCTGCATTTTGCCTATCAAGTCGAGCGCGGTCACGGCATTACCGGCCAGCGCGATGGCCTGATCCTGAATAACCTTCTGGCCTCGTATACGCACCTGCGAACCATCGGCAGTTGTAACTGGGCGTCCCGCTTCGTCGCTTTCATCCGGCGACGGATAGAATAAATGCAGCAACTAAAATTACAACATCAAGTCGAAGCACATTCACTCAATCTGAGAACAAGATGACTCACGATCGATATTCATCCGCCATCGCGGCTTTCGGGAAGGCCAACGAGGAAGACCCGAATAAGGAGATGCACGATGGCAAGGAATACCCGAAGGAATTGCTGTACGCAATTCGCATGGGCGAAATGCAGGAACGCTATGTACCCGAGGCCTCCGAAGCAGTGAAACTCGCGGTACGCGCCCAGCATATCCAGCGCTGGAAGATTCCGCGCAACGAATTCTCGATGGATCGCCAAGGTTACCTGCAATGGCGCACCAAACTCTACAAGTTTCATGCCGAGACCGCCGCCGGCCTCATGCGGGAGGTAGGCTACGATGGTGAAATGACCGAGCGCGTCATGAACATCGTCAGCAAGAAGGGACTCAAGGTCAATGCTGAAACGCAATTGATGGAAGACGTCGCCGACTTGGTGTTCATCGAACACTACATGGCCGAGTTTGCTTCCAAGCATCCTGAATACGATGAAGAAAGATGGATGCAGATCGTCAGGAAGACTTGGCAGAAAATGTCGCCGCGCGCCCATGAGTTTGCGCTGGCCGGCAAGATCAAGCTCCCGGAGGCCTTGGTATCGTTGATCCTCAAGGCGGTTCAGGGCTGATGGACTACTTACCCGCATTTCACAATGTCAGGGGCAAGCTGTGCCTGGTGGTAGGCGGCGGCGAAGTTGCCACGCGCAAGGCTGGCGTGTTGCTCGAGGCTGGTGCAACCGTACGCGTCGTGGCGCCCGAGATCGAACCTGATTTGGCAAGGCAGCCCGGCGTCGAGCCCATCGTGGCGCGTTTCGAGCCGCAGCATCTGGAGGGGGCGGTGATGGTCATCGCCGCCACCAACGACCGCGAGGTGAATCGTCAGGTTTCCGAGCTGGCCCAGTCGCACAAATTGCCGGTTAACGTGGTGGACGACCCGGAGCTGTGCAGTTTCATCATGCCCGCCATCCTGGATCGTTCGCCACTGATGGTGGCATTCTCCAGCGGTGGCGGCTCCCCGGTGCTGACGCGCATGATGCGCGGCAAGCTGGAGACGGTTATCCCGCAGAACTACAGCCGCCTTGCCAAGTTCGCGTTACGTTTCCGCGAACTGGTCAAGGAACGCGTCACCAATCCGCCCAAGCGCCGCATCTTCTGGGAGAACGCGCTGGGCGGGATGGTCGCCGAGAAGGTGCTGGCCGGCGATGAAGCGAGTGCGGAAACGCTGCTGAAGGAAATGCTGGAAAGCGAGGACAACATCCTGCGCGGCGAGGTATATCTGGTCGGCGCCGGCCCGGGCGACCCTGACCTGCTGACCTTCCGCGCCTTGCGCCTGATGCAGCAGGCCGATGTCGTGGTCTACGACAATCTGGTATCCAAAACCATCGTCGATATGACGCGACGCGATGCGCAGCGAATTTTCGTCGGCAAGAAGCGCGCCGACCACACCATGCGTCAGGAGGAAATCAACGCCTTGCTCGTGCGCCTGGCCAAGGAAGGCAAACGCGTCTTGCGACTCAAGGGCGGAGACCCGTTCATTTTCGGCCGCGGTGGCGAAGAAATCGAGACGCTGGCCGCCGAAGGCATTCCGTTTCAGGTCGTGCCGGGCATCACCGCCGCTTCCGGCGTCGCATCCTATGCCGGCATCCCGCTTACGCATCGCGATTACGCTCAGGCATGCCTGTTCGTTACCGGTAACCTCAAAGATGGCACGATGAACCTCGACTGGGAAGCACTGGCCAGACCGCGGCAGACCGTCGTGGTCTACATGGGTTTGCACGGCCTCGACATGCTGTGCGCCGAACTTGTCAAACATGGCATGCCGGACACCACCCCGATCGCCATCGTGCAGCAAGGCACCACACTGAACCAGCGCGTCATTATCGGTACGCTGGCGACATTACCCGGCATTGCCGAAAGGGAGAAACCACAGGCGCCGACACTCATCATCGTCGGTGGCGTGGTGACATTGCACGATAAACTGACGTGGTTCCATCCGCAAAAATCCTGAATCCATACCCGCAGTTAAACGTAACAAAAGGAGACACAAAAAAATGAAATTCATCAACACACTTCTGTCGGCATTGCCGTTGTTGGTCGCACTCAATGTACAGGCCGCTGCAGATGACATACTCAAACCCTTCGTGCTTGGCTCCAAAGGCGCCGGCACCGTGGCCGAGAAAACCGAGCAGGCCAAATCGGCGCTGACCGGCGCCGGATTCAGCGTGGTCGGAAATTATTCGCCTTATGCGGATGCACAAATCCTGATCGTTACCAGCGACGAACTTAAAAAGAACGCCGCCGCTTCCGAGCACGGCGGGTTCGGTGCGATACAAAGGGTATCGATCACCAAGGTCAACAATGACGTGCAGGTGAGCTATACCAATCCCGTTTATATGGCCAACGCGTACCGCATGAAAGGCGATCTCAGCGGCACTGCAACGGCTATGGCAGGCGCGTTGGGCAAGGTGGAAGAGTTCGGTGCCAAAGGCATGACGGCGGCCAAGGTCCGTAAATACAACTACATGATCGGCATGGAGCACTTCAACGAACCCAGCTTGCTCGCCGAATATGGCAGCTACGAAGAAGCGGTCAAAGCGGTCGATGCGAAGCTGACAAGCAACAAGAACGGCGTATCGAAAGTCTATCGTGTCGATATTCCAGGCAAGAAGGAGAGCGTGTTCGGCGTAGCGATGAAGGGCAGCGGGGACAGCAAAGCCATGGATGATCGCTTCATCATGTCCGAGATCGATTTCCGCGATCTCAAGTCAACCGCGCATCTGCCCTATGAGGTGCTGGTTTCAGACAACAAGGTTTATGCCCTGTATGCGCGCTATCGCATCGCGATCAACTTCCCGGACCTGAGCATGATGGGCAGCAACAGTTTCATGAACATCATGGATACGCCGGAGGCTATTCGCGTTGTGCTGCAAAAGACCGTGGAAAAATAGCCAACGTGGAGATGTGTTGAATGCCCAACCAACTGATTGAAATCGTCAAGGCTGGAGACGTTGCCACAGCGCAACGTCTGTTTGCCGAAGGAGCGGATGTAAACGCTCGTGACGAAACCGGTGTGACCCTGCTGATGCTGGCTGCACATGCCGGCGACCTGCCGATGACCAAAGCATTGATCGCGGCAGGTGCCGAAGTGAATGCCAGCGAGGAACACGGCTGGACTGCACTGAGCAAATCCGTGTTCAACGCGGAACTGAATCGTGGATTCGCCGAGGTGACCCAGGTGCTTATCGATGCAGGCGCCGATATCGAAGCAGCCATCGGCTACGGTGTGCGGCCGCTGATGCTGGCGGCAGGCTACGGCGAAACCGCCGTGGTCGAGGTGCTCCTGAACGCCGGCGCCGACGTCCTGGCGCGCAACGAGGGAGGCTACACGGCGCTGATGATGGTAAAGCAGAAATTCTACGTGGACGTCATCAATCTGCTGCATGAGGCGGAGCAGAACGCGGGCGTCGGCGAGGGGGGCTGCAGTACCAAGAATTCGCCAAATTCGAATGTCATCACCTTTATGAAACGCCCCGCACCCTGAACAAGGCTGCCTGACGAGAACCGAACGAGGCTTGCATGCAATATTTCATTTACCGTATCACCGAGCGCCCCATCAGAAATCTGGAAAAACTGGAGCAACACGAGAAATATGGCACGGCATTGGCCAGGGTCAAGCAACTGCGCGCCGAACTGCCCGAGGGTTCGACCAAGATCGTCAGGATGATCCACGCCGAGACGGAATTGCATGCCGAGGATCTGCTCAATCAGATACGTGATCCGGCTCCGGAACTGGGTGACGACTAGGGCAGTGCAGTCCGGACACGCGCGCGATGGATGAGGGCGCCTTCCGGGAAATGCTTGCCGGGGTCGTTGCACCGTGCCCTTTCGAGAGAGCCATCTTGGGCGGTTGCGCTGCGTGTGCGCGATCCGAGAAAATGCAGATTGCCGAGCGTGAACTGGTCAAATGCCGGAATATGGCCAGCCATTCACGATGCATCGAACTCTATGCCCATTTGCGGCGCAGCTTTTCTTTCGCCCTGGGAATATTGCGGGTAGATACCCCCCTGCCCCATGCCCAGGAAATGCGGGTTCAGTGCGGTGGCCTGAAAGGCTTGCAGCACACCCTGAATGGCAACACTGAAGTCGGGAACGTGGATGAGTTGCTCGAAAATGCCCTGCACCAGTGGGGCGAAATCGAGGATATCCCCTACTCGGATGTCGTGCACGCAGCCGCCACGGCATACAAGGGGCGCCATGGTTGATGGCAGCCAGCCGCGATTTTGAACAAAAATGCCGAATCCGCCAGTAAGTAACGCCATGCCAGCCCGGTCGCCACAAGCCGGCAAAGCCCACTTCGCAAAGGAAACTCGATGAAACTTGATGTTGCCGCCCTCGACCAGCTGTTCAACAATGCCCGCACCCATAATGTCTGGCAGGAAAAGTCCGTTCCCGACAGCCTGCTCATCGAACTGCACGACCTGATGAAATGGGGTCCGACCAGCGCCAACTGCTGGCCGTTACGCACGGTCTTCGTCAAGTCGCCAGAAGCCAAGGCCCGCCTCGTCCCGCTACTGATGGAAGGCAACCGGGACAAGACAGCGGCGGCTCCCGTCACCGCCCTGCTCGGCATGGACATGGCCTTCTACGAAGAACTGCCGCGCCTCTTCCCACACACCGACGCCAAATCATGGTTTGTCGGCAATGATGCGTTGATCGCCGCCACTGCCTTCCGCAACAGCAGCCTGCAAGGTGCCTACTTCATGCTCGCCGCGCGCGCCCTGGGCCTCGACTGTGGCCCGATGTCCGGGTTCGATGCCGCTGCGGTCGACGCCGAATTCTTCGCCGGCACGCAGATCAAGAGCAACTTCATCTGCAGCCTCGGCTATGGCGATGCCGCTCAGTTATTCCCGCGCAGTCCCCGCCCGAGCTTTGTGGAAGTCTGCAAAATCGTCTGATTCAGACAAAGTGGTTGGCGCTGGCGCAATCCACATTCGTCACGCTCAGGGAAAGCCTTGATCCCCGCAGCTTTTTCGGGCACCTGGTAAAAGCAGGTAGCACGAAACGCTGAAACACCTGGAAGGCTTGAGCAGCAGGAGGAATTTGGCGCGCCCGAGACGATTCGAAC
>ENA-UOWG01001767-UOWG01001767.1-activated-sludge-metagenome-genome-assembly--contig:-NODE-1767-length-20274-cov-19.343687_pt1 | contig 20274 bp, 16 predicted proteins | sample MGYA00238147_ERZ761563 | MGnify/ENA primary metagenome ERZ761563 (study PRJEB28884, sample SAMN05720216) | anaerobic digester metagenome | isolation source: active sludge of municipal... | reverse complement strand
TGATGGCCGGGCGCGGCGACGAACTGCCGGTCAGCGCCCTGCCGGTGGACGGCACTTATCCCAGCGGCACCACCCAATGGGAGAAGCGCAACATCTCCAACTTCGTGCCGACCTGGGAACCGGACATCTGCATCCAGTGCGGCAATTGCAGCATGGTCTGCCCGCACGGGGTGATCCGGTCCAAGTTCTATAACGAAGCCAGCCTGGCAGGAGCGCCCAAGGCGTTCAAGACCGCGCCCATCGACGCCCGGGGCTTCCCGGAAATTCGTTACACCCTGCAAGTCTATCTGGAGGACTGCACCGGCTGCGCGCTGTGCGTCGAGGTCTGCCCGGCCAAGAGCAAGGAACAGGCCAATCGCAAAGCGATCAACATGGCGCTCAAGGAACCGGTGCTGGCCAGCGAGCGGGCCAATATCGGCTTCTTCGAAACCCTGCCCGAAGTGGACCGTGGCCGGGTGGACTTCTCGACGGTGCGCGGCGTGCAATTCCTGCCGCCGCTGTTCGAGTTCTCCGGCGCCTGTTCCGGCTGCGGCGAGACGCCTTACCTCAAGCTGCTCTCGCAACTGTTCGGCGACCGGCTGCTGGTGGCCAACGCCACCGGCTGCTCCTCGATCTACGGCGGCAACCTGCCAACCACGCCGTGGTCGGTCAACAGCGAGGGACGCGGCCCGGCCTGGTCGAACTCGCTGTTCGAGGACAACGCCGAATTCGGCCTGGGCTTCCGCCTGACCGCCGACAAGCATCTGGCCTTCGCCCAGGAACTGCTGCGGGCGCTGGCGTCCCAGATCGGCGCGGACCTGGTGGATGACCTGATCGAAGCCGAACAGGTCACCGAAATTGACATCCGCCGCCAGCGTGGCCGGCTGGCCGAACTCAAGCAACGCCTGCGGGAGATCAAGGACCCGCGCGCCCAGCATCTGCTGTCGGTCGCCGACCAGTTGGTGCGGCGCAGTGTCTGGATCGTCGGCGGCGACGGCTGGGCCTACGACATCGGCTCGTCCGGCGTGGATCACGTGCTGGCCAGCGGCCGCGACATCAACATCCTGGTGCTGGATACCGAGGTGTATTCCAACACCGGCGGCCAGATGTCGAAATCCACCCCGCTGGGCGCGGTCGCCAAATTTGCCGCCGCCGGCAAGCAGATCGGCAAGAAGGACATGGCGTTGCAGGCGATTTCCTACGGCAATGTGTTCGTGGCGCGAATCGCGCTGGGCGCCAACCCCCAGCAGACGCTCTTGGCCTTCCGCGAGGCCGAAGCCTATAACGGGCCGTCGCTGATCCTGGCCTACAGCCACTGCATCGCTCACGGCATCAACATGCAGCGCGGTCTGGATCAACAACATCTGGCGGTGGAAAGCGGGCACTGGCCGCTGCTGCGCTATAACCCGGCGGTGCGCGAGTCCGGCGAAAATCCGTTCGTGCTCGATTCGGGACGGCCGAAGATTCCGCTGAAGCAATACCGCTATAACGAGGTGCGCTACAAGGTGCTGGCCCACACCAATCCCAAGGAAGCCGAAGAGTTGATGGACCTGGCCCAGCAGGCGGTCAATCGGCGCTGGTCAATTTACGAGGAAATGGCGGCCCGCAGCGGCGCGACGTTCCAGCCGAAGTTCAGATAATCAGGGCGCGCGGCGGGTTCCGAACCGCACGGATCGAAACCCGCCGCCCTCCGCATCCCGCACGTAGAAGGAACCACCATGGATTTACGAACCACTTACATGGGGATGGAACTGCAACATCCCATCGTGGCGTCGGCCTCGCCGCTGTCCGGGAATTTGGCCAGCATCAAGCGCCTGGAGGACGCCGGCGCGGCGGCTGTGGTCATGTTCTCGCTGTTCGAGGAGCAGTTGCAGCATGAAAGCGCCGCGCTCGAATACCTGATGACCGCCGGCACCGAGAGCTTCGCCGAGTCGCTGAATTATTTCCCGGAGATGGACGACTACACGGTCGGCCCGGACAGCTATCTGGAATTGCTGCGGCAGGCTTCGGCAGCGGTGGACATCCCGATCATCGGCAGCCTGAACGGCATCACCAACACCGGCTGGATCGAGTACGCCCAGTTGATGCAGGAAGCCGGGGCGAAAGGCGTCGAACTGAACATCTATTACATCCCCGCCGATCTAACCACCAGTGGCCGCGAGGTCGAGGAACGCTACGTCGAGATCGTGAAAGCGGTCAAGGCGGCGGTGACCATTCCGGTGGCGGTGAAGTTAAGCCCGTTCTTCAGCGCCATTGGTTCAATGGCCAAGGCGCTGGACGAGGCCGGGGCCGACGCGCTGGTGCTGTTCAACCGCTTCTATCAGCCCGATTTCGATCTGGACAAGCTGGAAGTCACCCCGGACCTGCACCTGAGCACGCCGGACGAAATCCGCCTGCCGCTGCTGTGGATCGCGGTCCTGCACGGGCGACTGCGGGCGTCGCTGGGCGCGACCCGAGGCGTGCATACGCCGGTGGAGATCGTGAAGTACCTGATGGCCGGCGCGGATGCGGTGATGACCACTTCGGCGCTGCTCAAGAATGGCGTGGACTACCTGACCACCCTGCGCGACGGGCTGCGAACCTGGATGGAGATGCACCGCTATGTGTCGGTGGCGCAGATGAAGGGTTCGATGAGCCAGCGCAACGTTGCCGACCCCACCGCGTTCGAGCGCGCCAACTACATCAAGACGCTGGAAAGCTACAAGAGCGATTACATCTGATTGACCTCGCAATTTCGCTTGGAGGTCTTTGGGGGATTGCGGACGCAATCCCCTTTTTTACCACCCTCGCTCCACCCCAATCCATCTGTGAACTCCTCAGCCGCGAGCAGCCGCGCCATGAACTGGACCCATACCGTATTAACCGAACGCCTCGGTATCCGCTATCCGATCATCCAGGCCCCCATGGCGGGCGGGCCGGGCACGCCACAACTGGTGGCGGCGGTATCGAACGCTGGCGGGCTGGGCACTCTGGCGGGCGGCTATCTGCACCCCGAACCGCTGCGGCAAGCCATCGCCCATGTCCGCTCGCTCACCGACCGGCCGTTTGCCGTCAATCTGTCCGTCGCCGCTCCCGCCAAAACCGATCCCGCGCACATCGCCCGCGCCTCGGAGCTGCTGGCGCCGTACCGCGCGGAACTGGGACTGCCGCCAACTCCAGCGTCGCCCGCCGAACCCCCCACATTCGAGGAGCAACTGGACGTACTGTTGCAAGAGCGCGTATCGGCCTTGAGTTTTACCTTTGGGGCGCCCGATAACGTCTATCTGGAGCTGCTGCGGGATGCCGGGATTGTCACCCTGGGCACGGCGACCCATGTGCTGGAAGCCATCGTGCTGGAAGAAAGCGGCGTGGATTGCATCATCGCGCAAGGCGCCGAGGCCGGCGGTCATCGCGGCACCTTCGTCGGCCATCCGGAACAGGGCCTGGTCGGCATCCTCACCCTGACGCCGCTGCTCGCCCAACATGTCGCCACGCCCATCGTCGCCGCTGGCGGCATCATGGACGGGCGCGGCATCGCCGCCGTTCGGGTGCTGGGCGCGGCGGGCGTACAAATGGGCACCGCCTTTCTAGCCTGCCCGGAAAGCGGCGCGCATCCCGCCTACAAGGCGCTGCTTCGTCAGGGCAGCGAAATCGCCACCACGCTGAGCCGGGTCTTTACGGGCCGCTATGGTCGGGTGCTGCGCAACCGCCTGACCGATGAACTGCGCGCCCATGAAGCCGAACTTCCCGGCTTCCCCCTGCAACTGCTGCTGACCCAGGACTTGCGCCAGGCTGCCGCCGAACGCGGCTTGACCGATTTCATGGCGCTGTGGGCCGGCCAGGGTTGCTACTTGTGCGAAACGCGGCCGGCGGGCGAACTGATCGCGTCCTGGGTGGAACAGGCAACCGCCTTGCTGGGCAGCGGAGTTTCATCGCCGCCTGCGCCGGAACTCGCGTCAACACCTGAATCCGAACCTGAATCCGAACCTGAATTCGAGCCTGAATCCGAACCTGAGTCCGAACCTGAATTCGAACCTGAACCTGAATCCGAACCTGAATCCGAGTCTGAACCTGAACCCGCAGCAGACTTTACGCCGGATCAGAGCAAGCCATAGTAACTATCCGGGCGGTTCAGACCGGTTTGGCCTGTTGCACCAGATACTCGGCACACTCTCCGGCGGGCAGGGGTTTGCTGAAATGGTAGCCCTGCACCACGTCACAGCCCTGTTCGCCCAGAAAACGCAGTTGCTCGGGCGTTTCGACGCCCTCGGCCACCACATTGAGCCGTAGACTTTTGCCCATCTGGATGATCGCGGCAGCGATAGCGACATCGTCGGTATTAGCCGGGATATCCCGGACGAAGGACCGGTCAATCTTCAACCGATTGACGGGCAGCCGTTTGAGGTAGCTCAGGCTGGAATAGCCAGTGCCGAAATCGTCCACAGCGAATTGCACGCCGCGTCCCTGGAGCCGGCGCATGGTGCCGATCATCTGGTCAGTATCCCGCATCAGCAGGCTTTCAGTAATTTCCAGTTCCAGAAATCGCGGTTCCAGGCCGGCTGCTTCGAGCGCCTCGACCACTTGCTGTTCCAGATGGGATTGCAGCCACTGCTTGGCGGACAGATTGACCGCAACGGGCAATGGCGGCACGCCCGCATTCTGCCAGAGGCGGTTCTGGGCGCATGCGGTCCGCAAGGTCCATTCCCCCATGGGGCCAATCAGCCCGGTCTCCTCAGCCACCGTAATAAACTGGACGGGGGGAATCAGACCGCGCTGCGGATGACGCCAGCGAATCAGGGCTTCTACTCCCACCGGCTGGCCAGTCGCCAGATCAATCTGGGGCTGGTAGTACAACACGAACTCGTCCTGCTCGAGGGCGCGGCGCAACTCGTTACTCAGGGTGAACTGTTCCGACACGCGGGCGTTGAGTTCGGCCGTGAAGAAGGCATAGTCGGCGCGGCCGTCCGCCTTGGCCTGATACATCGCGCTGTCGGCAAAGCGGATCAGCGTGGACGGATCGGTAGCGTCCAGCGGATAGAGGCTGATGCCGATGCTGGCGGCGACATGCAACACCTGCTGATCCATCACAAACGGCGCGCGCAACGCCTGCAATAAATGTTGGGCTACCCAACCGGCGGCAGCGGGATTGGGGAGATCGGTGAGCACCAGAATAAACTCGTCGCCACCCTGGCGCGCCAGCGTGTCTTCCTGGCGAATAACGTGGCGCAATCGCTGACTGATCGCCTGCAACAGTTGGTCGCCCACGCCATGACCCTGCGAATCATTGATGGTTTTGAAATGGTCAAGGTCCAGAAACAGGACGCCGACACAATTCTGCTTGCGCTGGGCACCGTGCAGCGCCTGGGTCAGGCGGTCAAGCAACAAGGTGCGGTTCGGCAGACCGGTGAGCGCATCATGAGTCGCCAGGTGGTGGGCGCGAACCTCAGCGTCCTTGCGCTGGTTCTCGCGCTCGAACAAATCCAGGGCAAAGGAGACTTCACCCGCCAGCCGGGTCAACAGTTCGGTGAGATCGGCGTTGAAGAAATCCCGTTCGGCTGCATAGGCGCTCAAACAGCCGACCACCTGATTGTTCCGGCGTAACGGAAACGCCGCGCCGGCTTGAATCGTCAACTCCTCCGCCATGGGCCGCCAAACCTGGGCATTGGGATCATCCAGGAACTGATTGCAAACGACAGGCGCATCCTGGCGAAACGCCATCCCGGCCGGCCCCCCGCCCTCAGGCAGGCTGGGATCGCTGGAAGCGCGGATATTGGCTACATAGCGCACGTAGCCGGGCGCCGCGCCTGCATGAGCCGCCAACTGGAACACGCCAGTGGCCGGATCAACGAACTCGATCATGACCACCCGGATTTGATCCAAATCCACCACAATGCGGCAGATTTGCCGGAACAGTTCCTGAGGATCGGCACAGCGTATGATCGCGGCGCTGGTGCGGCCGAGCGCGGCGTAGCAATGGCTCAGGCGCAGGATCTTCTGCTCCGCCTGCTTGAGCGGGGTCATATCGCGGACAGCCGCGACCGTGATTTCGTAGCCCTTGTAGGTAAAGTGCCGCACCCAGAGATCGGCGGGAAAGATCGCGCCATCCTTGCGGCGTTGCGGATAGTCGGTAAACCGTTTCGACACGGTGCGCGGCATTTCGCCATTGGCGCCGTTCCCGGCCGTCAGATCACAATCGCGCAACGCCAGCAGTTCGTCCCGGCTGTAACCGTACAGCTTGCACGCCGCCGGGTTGGCATCGAGGATGCGCCCATCGCGGTTGTCCAGCATCAGGATGGCGTCGCCGACGGTGGCGAACACATTGCGGTACTTCAGTTCGCTGGCGCGCAACGCCGCTTCGATCTTCTTGCGCCGGGTAATGTCCTCCTTGACCGCTACGAAATGAGTGATGGCCCCGGTTTCGTCACGGACCGGCGCGATTGAGGCCGCCTCCCAATACAGCGCACCGTCTTTGCGGCGATTGTGAAATTCGCCTCGCCATTCCCGACCGCTGGCGATTGTTCGCCACAGCCGCGCGTATTGTTCGGCTGTGGTCCGGCCCGACTTGAGGAGGCGGGGATTGGCGCCGATGGTCTCGGCTGGCAAATAGCCCGTGGTTTCGACAAACTTCGGATTGACGTACTCAATCACCCCGGCGCGATCCGTGATCATGACGATGTTAGGGCTTTGCTCGACCGCACGGGAAAAGAGCCGCAGCGTCCGCTCCGCCTGGCGCCGTTCCTCGATTTCCGCCGCCAGTTGTTGCTGTTGCTGGACAAAATCCCGAACCAGTTGAGCCAGTTGCCCGAATTCAGTGTTCTGCCTTGCCAGAGGGGCCAGCAGGGCGGGATCGCGGGTGCGCAGGCTGCGAACCAGGCGGTCCAGCGGCCTGTGCATACCGTGCAACAGTGCGGCCGCCAGGCTAATCAGTAACAGCAGGTCATAGAGAAGGAGCCGCCTCGGTTCAATCGGTTCCACAGCGAGCACCCCGGCTGTAAACAGCCCGATGGCCAGGATCAAGATCCCCAGAATGGGAGACCGGAGCACGCCCATTAATGCTCTCATGGTGGAGCTCCATGTCGTGAGGCGGTAGCCCAGGCGGGTCGTGGCCGATAGCTGAACCAGGCGTCGGCGCTATACAACACCAGCGCCAGCCAGATAAAGCCAAATGCAGCCCAATGAATCAGAGTGAACGGTTCGCGGTAGAGCGCAACCGCCAACAGGAATTGCAAAGTCGGGGTCAGGTACTGAATCAGGCCGACGGTAGACAGGCGCAGCAGGCGGGTAGCTTGCAGAAACAACAGCAGGGGCACGACGGTGACGGGTCCGGCGGCCAGCAGCAACAGATCGGTTGGCCGGTCCACGGCGCCGAGCGCGCCCGCGCCACGCGCCGCGAGGATCGCCAGAAACAGCAGGGCGACGGGTGTTAATAACACGGTTTCCATACACAATCCCAAGGTCGCTGCATGACCCGCCTTCTTGCGTAGCAGTCCATAACTTCCAAAGCTTAGCGCCAGAGTCAGGGAAATCCAGGGCAACACGCCGTGACCGACCACCAGCACCAGCACGCCGCCGACAGCAAGCGCGATTGCGGCCCACTGGCGCGGATTTAACCGCTCATGCAGAACCAGCACGCCCAGCAGGACGTTGACCAGGGGATTGATGTAATACCCGAGGCTGGCTTCCAGAATCCGTCCGTGCTGCACCGCCCAGATGTACAGCAGCCAGTTGCCGGAAATCAGCAGGGCCGTCACCAGGTAGAAGCGCAGGCGGCGCCGGTTGCGAAATTCGGCCCGCAAGGCCGACCATTGCCCCTGCGCCAGAACCAGCCCCAGCAGCAGCACCGCGGACCACAGCACCCGATGCGCCAGCACCTCCAGCGCCGGGACATGGCCGAGCAGCTTGAAATAGATGGGAAATGCTCCCCAGAGGCCAAAACAGCCCAGCGCGCTCGCTACGCCGATCAGGGAAAGGTCGGAAGGATGAGGAGCGGCGGGCGACGCGGGCTGGGCCATGCGTGCGCGATCCGCCGCTCAGCCCGCCAATACCGCGATCGCTCGTCCACCCGCCGCCAGCGCCAGCAACAGGAATAGCGCGCCACTGACCCGGTGCAACCAGGGCAGGGGTAACCGTTGCAACACCGTCCGGCCGGCCAGCACGCCCAGCGCCGAGACCGCCGCCAGGCCCAGGGTGCCGCCGATCCAGACCGCCAACGCGGGTTGGGTGCTGGCGAGGCCGGCCACGGCGAGTTGGGTCTTATCGCCCAGTTCGGCCAGAAAGATTAAACCGAAGGTAGAGAACAACACGCTTCGGCCACTTTTCTCCTTGACCTCAACGGTTTCTTCATCAGCATCGCGCAGGGCTTTAATGCCAAATGCGGCGAACAGGACCGCCACAATCGCCGCCGTCAACCATTCGGGCAGCCAGGCGGCGACGGAAGCGCCGAACAGAACCGCCAACAGGTTCAGCGCCGCAAACGCCAGGACTGCGCCGCTCAGCACTGGCAGGGGGGGATGACGAGCCGCCAGCGTCATACAGACCAGTTGGGTTTTATCGCCCAGCTCGGCCAGGGCGATCAGGCCGAGCGCGGTGGAGACCGTAACCAGGAATTCACTCATGGAAGTTGCTCAGCCGTTGTAAAGTTTCTTATGCGGATGAGCGCGGATGAGCGCCCGGCGGTGCAGCGACCTGACCCGCACGCACTACGTGGCAACTGATTCTTAGTATTATGATAGACATTTAGACCTCAATGATCATCTGGATTAGTGGCCGCCCACGTCCAGCAAAGCCCGCGCACAACGTCTACAAAAAAACCTTGGGGGAAGCAATTTCATGAGACAGATCGGATATGTATTTCTGCTGCTGCCCACGCTGGCCAGCGCGGATAGCATTCGCTGCGGCGGCTATCTGGTGAACACCGGCGATTCCCAGTCACGGGTGCTGGAAGTGTGCGGCGAGCCGCAAAGCGCCCGGCAAGACGGGTTTATCGAACAAGTCGTGCGCCGGAAGGACAGCAATATCATTCTCAATCCGGTCCCATCCGACCCTAACGCCAACCCCGGCCAGCCGACCTACGAAACGGAATCCCGCCGGATCATTCCCGTCTACAAATGGGAATACAACCTGGGACACGGTACGTTTCTAAAAATCCTGACCTTTGAGGGAGACACTCTGGTCAATATTACCGACGGCCCCCGGCAGTAGCGCCGCGCCAGCCCGGAGGATGACGGTCGCCCGCTGATCGCCCGCGGTCTCGACACGCTGTTTGACGAAGGCCGTCGCCCCATAGAGATTTCGGTCAGTTCGCCCGCTTACGCCGCAGTGCGGCTCCTGACCGTCATCCGCCTGCTGGGCATCAGGGGTTGGGCGGGTTGACGGCGGCTTCCATCAACTTTTGCAGTTCGCCGCTCTGGTAGAGTTCGAGGGTGATGTCGCAACCGCCGATCAGTTCGCCGTTGATGTAAATCTGCGGGAAGGTCGGCCAGTCGGCGTAGCGGGGCAGGTTGTCGAAGATTTCCGGGTCTTCCAGCACGTTTACGTAGGCGAATGGCAGGCCAGTGGCGGCCAGCGCCTGAGAAGCGCGGTGCGAGAAGCCGCAGCGCGGCATATCCGGCGTGCCTTTCATGTAGATCACCACCGAATTGTTTTCGACTTGCTCTTTGATGCGTTCCAAAACGTCCACTTCGCTTGACCTCACAATGGGGAAGATTCAGGCATTGACCCGCACGCCGGGGTCTACGTTCAGTTGCAGCCACAGTTCCAGCAGCGCCGCGTGCCACAGCTTGCTGCCCAGCAACCGGGTCAGATGCGCCTCGGGTTCGGCCAGTAATTTATCCAGATAGGCCCGCTGGAACAGGCCGCGCTCCCGGCAAGCGCGCGAATTGACGATGTCGCGCATGAACTCCAGGAACGGCCCGCGCACGAATTTGAGCGCTGGCACCGGGAAATAGCCCTTGGGTCGGTCAATGACCGCTGCCGGCAATAAATCGCGGGCGATTTTCTTCAGCACGTATTTGCCATCGCCGCCGATTTTCAGGGCCGGCGGCAGTTGCATCGCCAGTTCCACCAGTTCGTGATCGAGGAACGGCACCCGCGCTTCCAGCCCCCAGGCCATGGTCATGTTGTCCACCCGCTTGACCGGGTCGTCTACGATCAGGGTGGTCACATCCAGCCGCAACACCCGATCCAGATATTCCTCGGCATCGGGTTCCGCCAGCCGGGCGGCGATGAGTTCGGCGGTGTAATCGGGACCCTGCCAGGTCGGGGCGACGGTTTCCAGAAACTCGGCGTGATCGCGGTCGAAATAATGCGGCCGGAACCGTTCCAGATCGCTTCCGGTCGCGGCGGCCATGCGCGGATACCAGAAATAGCCGCCGAACACTTCGTCGGCGCCCTGGCCGCTTTGCACCACCTTGACCGCCTGGGAAACCTGCTCGGCCAGCAGGAAAAACGCCACCGCGTCCTGCCCCACCATCGGCTCGGCCATGCAAGTCACCGCTTCCGGCAGCCGTTGCAACACCTGGTCATTGGGAATCAGATACTTGTGATGGCGGGTCTGGTAGCGGGCGACCACCTGATCGGAATATTCGAACTCGCTGCCCTTCTCCTCCGGCTGATCCTCAAAGCCGACCGAAAAGGTCCGCAAATCACGGACGCCGGTTTCGGCCAGCAGCGCCACCAGCAGGCTGGAATCCAGTCCACCCGACAGCAGCACGCCCACCGGCACGTCGGCGATGTCCAGCCGCCGCCGCACCGCCAGCCGCAGCGCGGTATGCACCGCTTCGGTCCATTCGGTTTCCGTTCGCACTTCGGCCGGGCGCATGGCGCGCAAGGTCCAGTAGACGCTGGTCCGCTCGTGGCCGCTGGCGTCAATCGTCAACGTGGTGGCCGGGGCCAGCTTGCGGATACCCTGGAGAATGGTGCGCGGTGCGGGAATGACCGCGTGCAGGGTGAGTTGGTGATGCAGCGCGACCGGATCGAGCGCGGTGTCCGCGTCCGGCGCTGCCAGCAACGCCTGACTGTTGGAGGCGAAGCGGAAGGCCTGCGGCGTGTGGCTGTAGTACAGCGGCTTGATGCCCAGCCGGTCGCGGGCCAGGAACAGGCTGCGTTCGCGCAAATTCCAGAGGGCGAAGGCGAACATGCCGATCAGATGTTCGACGCACTGTTCGCCCCATTCGGCGTAGGCTTTGAGGATGACTTCGGTATCGCCGTCGGAGAAGAAGCGGTAACCCCTGGCCAACAGATCGCGCCGCAATTCCCGGTAGTTGTAGATCGCGCCGTTGAAGACCAGCGCCAGCCCCAGTTCGGGATCCACCATCGGCTGGTTGGAGCGGTCGCTGAGGTCAATGACCGACAGCCGGCGATGACCGAACAGCAGGGGGCCATCGGACCAGACGCCCTCGTGATCGGGACCGCGCCGGGCCAACCGCTGCAACATCCGCCCCATCAGGGCCAAATCGGGTTCGCCACCGTCGAGGCGCAGTTCGCCGCCAATGCCACACATGGTATTTATTTAATCGCAGGGTCGGATTAGCGAGGGTATTGCAAGCTGGAAACGTTGACCGGCGGGCGCACGCCGGGCGCGTTGCGGGCCAGAGAACCAGCGCGCAGGTAGGCCTGGACGTTGGGTGTGTTGCCGCTCAGGGTGACCCTGCCGCTGTCAACCGTGACCGTGATGTTGGCCGCGGCCAGTTCCGGGTCCTGCTTGAAAGCCTCCTTGATGCTGGCGCTGATTTCGGAATCGCTGACCTTGGGACCGCTGCGTCCGCCGTCGCGTAAACTGGCGGCGCTGGCAGTTCCGCTGTCATCGCTGGAGCCGCTACCCAGGCTGACGCAGCCGGCAGTGGCGGCCAGGGCGGCCAGAAGAACGGGGATCAGGAGCTGGCGCGAATTCATCAGGTTCGGTCTCCAAAAATCTGAAACGGGGAGGCGCGGCATGAAAAATTCCGCGCAGAATCGGCGGGAAGAATAGCACACTCGCACCGTCCCGGCGCCGCGTTGCATCAGCCGGAACCGGCGTCTAGACTAGCCCGGCTTTCCTGCCCAGCCTCGTGATGACCATGAAACTTGCAGCCATCACGGGACTCCAAACGGGCGTTTACCCCACTACTGAATGGAGAAAAGACGCAATGGTTCATGAACTTCCTGCACTGCCCTATGCCAAGAACGCCCTGGAGCCGCATATCTCGGCGGAAACCCTCGAGTATCATTACGGCAAGCATCACCAGGCCTACGTCACTAATCTGAATAATCTGATCAAGGGCACGGAATTCGAGAATCTGTCGCTCGAAGACATCGTGCTCAAATCCTCTGGCGGCATCTTCAACAACGCCGCGCAGGTCTGGAATCACACCTTCTACTGGAACTGCCTGAAGCCGAACGGCGGCGGCGAGCCGACCGGCGCGCTGGCGGCGGCGATCAATCAGAAGTTCGGTTCGTTCGCGGCGTTCAAGGAAGAGTTCACCAAGTGCGCAGTGGGCACCTTCGGTTCCGGCTGGGGTTGGTTGGTCAAGAATCCGGATGGTTCGGTGGAACTGATGAGCACGTCCAATGCGGGCACGCCAGCGACCGCTGGCAAAAAGGCCCTGCTGACCTGCGACGTGTGGGAGCACGCCTACTACATTGATTACCGTAACCTGCGGCCCAAGTACGTCGAGGCGTTCTGGAATCTGGTGAACTGGGACTTCGTAGCCCAACAGTACGCTTGAGCCTGGGTCCAGATCAGACAACGGCCGGCTCGGAACTGACCAGCACCTTGTCAATCCGCCGGCCATCCATATCCACTACCTCGAAGCGGTAGCCGCGCCAGACGAACCATTGGCCGGTCGCGGGCACCTCGCCCAGTTGGGCCAGCACCAGCCCGGCGAGGGTGTAATAGTCGCCCTCGCCGGGCTGGCCCTGTAAATTCAACAGCTCCCACAACTCGCCCACCGGCAGGCCACCGTCCATCAACCAGGAACCGTCGTCCCGCCGCACCACTTCGGGTTCGACCACCTCCTGGTTTTCCGCCAAATCGCCGACAACGGCCTCCATCAGATCGGTCAGCGTCACCAGCCCTTCCAGTCCGCCGTATTCATCGCGGACCAGCGCCAGCCGCGCCGCCGACCGCTTGAGCAATTCCAGCACCTGCAAAGTGCGGGTGCTTTCGTGGACTACCGGCGTTTCCCGTAGCAACGCCGTAAAATCCGGCTGCTGGCCGGCCAGATAGTAATCGAGCAAATCCTTGGCGCGCACCACCCCCTGCACTTCATCAATCGCGCCCTGACCCGCCGGATAGCGGGAGTAACGGCCATCCTGGATGGCGCGCAACAACAGGTCCGGCGGGTCGTCCAGATTGAGCCAGACAATCGCGGTGCGCGGCGTCATGACCGCGCCGACCGGCTGATCGGCCAGCCGCATAACGCCGCTGATCATCTCCTGCTCAGCGCGTTCCACTACCCCGGAGGCGGCGGCTTCGGCGATCAGGGTTTTGATTTCCTCGTCGGTAATGCGGTGCGCCGGGATCGAACTCACGCCCAGCAGGCGCAGGACGGCGCGGGTGGAAAGATCGAGCAGCCAGACCAGCGGGGAACCGATCCAGGCAACGATCCGCATGGGCCAGGCGACCGCCGCCGCCAGCCGTTCGGCATCGCGCAGGGCCAAATGCTTGGGGACCAGTTCGCCGATGATCAGCGACAGGTAGGTGATCATCGCCACCACCAGGCCCAGAGCCAGTTCGCTGCTGTAGGGGACGAGCGCGGGAAAGGTCGCCGTCAGCCAGACATCCAGTTTATCGGCCAGGGTCGCGCCGCCAAACGCACCGGCGAAGATGCCGATCAGGGTAATGCCGATCTGGACAGTGGACAGGAACCGGCCGGGATGTTCGGCCAGTTGCAGCGCGGTGGCCGCGCCGCGCTGACCGGCGTCTGCCATCTGCCGCAGCCGGGCCTTGCGCGACGACACCACTGCCAGTTCGGCCATGGCGAAAAAGCCGTTGAGCACGATCAACAGCAGGATGATCAGGATTTCCCAGATGGCCATAAGACGAGGCTCAGAGTGGGAGGAGGCGCCGAATGGCCCTGGTGCGCCTCGGTGGAAAGAGGCGCCGGTTCATTCGGCCACCTGAGCGGCCCAGTCGCGGGTCTTGAACCAGTAGTCGTGCCGTTCCTTCAGCCAGCCATCCTGCTGGCGCAGCAGGATCCAGTTGTTGAAGAAGTTCAGGGCATCGGGATCGCCCTTGCGCAGCGCAAAACCTTCCGCGCCCTGCACGAACGGTTCGGGAATCGGCAGGAACAGCTTGTCGGGATGCTTGAGCGCCTCAAATGCCGGCGTCGGCGTGCTGGTGATGAAGGCGTGCGCCTTGCCGTTCAGCACCTCCTGCAAAGCCAGTGCGTCCTCATCGAACTGACGCAGCGTGGCCTTGGACATCAACCGTTTGGCAGCAGTGGCCGGGGTCGCGCCGCGCCGCACTGCCAGCACCACATCCGGTTTGTTGAAGTCCTCCAGCGACTTGAAACCGGCCGCCAGTTCCTTGTTCGCCACCAGGTGAATACCGGAATTGGCGTAGGGCTGGGTAAAGTTGACGGTCAGATTCCGTTCCGGGGTGATGGACATCCCGCCGATGACGACATCGAACTTGCCGGCCAGCAGGGCGGGGATGATGCCATCCCAGGCGGTGGGCACGAACTCGGCCTTGACCTTCATGTCTTCGGCCAACTGTTTGGCGACGTCGATTTCGTAGCCGATGAGTTCGCCGTTCTTGTTGCGCATCGCCCAGGGAACGAAGGTGGACAGGCCGACCCGGATCGCGCCGCGTTTCTTGATGGTTTCCAGCACGCTGGCGGCGGCGAGTTGCTGGCTGGCGTTCTGGGCGCGGGCCAGCGGCGGCAGCAGGATCGCGAGCAGCAGGACAGCGGTTGTCAGAATGGAGTACAGGCGGGTGCTCATGGAAGATGCTCTTTGGTGGTTGCTTTAGCGGCAAGATATACCGGACTGTCGCAGTCAGGGCAACCGAATCGAGTTTGACCGTCGCTCGCACTCGAACCTTCATGACAGGGGCGGTTGGGATAACTCTGCATGTCGGCCATGAATCAACGCACTGCTAGTCGGTGGGTTGGAACGCAACCGATTACCCACATCTGCATGTTATTGATTAGTGCCATTATAATAAGCAAACGTTCCCTCCCCCTGGTGGGAGAGGGGGATTTGTGGGTAATCGGGTGCCCTGAGCGGTAATGATGTCGTCACGATTCCCCAACTGGCGCGACGCTTCGGGGTGCAGGACATGCTGAACTCGGTCAAGGATCAGCCGTTGATGGCTTCTCTGTTGTATTACTTTGGGATACTGACCTGGGTGGGCCTGACCCCATTCAATGAATGTATTCTCAAGGTGCCGAATCTGGTGGCCAGGTCGCTGTATGTGGAGCGCTTGCGGGAATTGTGGCGGCCAGGCTACGAAGATCAGGAACGCATTGGCTATATCAGCAAACAATTCTGCCAGAGGGGTGAATTGCAGCCGTTGTCCGATTTTATCGAACGACGCTCTTTTCCCGTCCTGTCGAACCGGGACTACCGATGAGTGAAAGCAGGTTGCCCCGTTTGCGCCACCCTTGGCATCGCTGGCGGCGGACGTTCGATACGCTCGCGTTTCTTGTTGTGCTGGCCGGGCTGGGCTGGCTGATCGTCGAAGGCGCCGGGACGCTGCATTACAACTGGCAATGGTATCGGGTACCCCAGTATCTCTACCGGTTTGAGGACGGCGCGTTCCAGCCCGGCCCGCTGCTGCACGGGCTGGGGGTGACGCTGGAACTGACTGGTTGGAGCCTGCTGCTGACCGTGATCTTTGGGCTGACGGCGGCCCTGCTGCAACGCTCCTCCTCCTGGGCGGGCCATGCAGTGGCGCGGGCTTACGTGGAGATCGTCCGCAACACGCCGATGCTGGTGCAGCTTTATCTGGTCTACTTCGTCCTGGCGCCGATCCTGGGCATGGATCGGTTCGTGGCGGCGGTGCTGGCGCTGGCGATTTTTGAAGGCGCGTTCACGGCGGAAATCTTCCGGGCCGGTATTGAGGCCATTCCCCATGGCCAGTGGGAAGCAGCGTATGCCCTCGGCCTGTCGCGGCCTGCGATTTACCGCCACGTGATTCTGCCGCAGGCGGTGCGAATCGTGTTGCCGCCGCTGACCGGGCTGGCGGTGTCGCTGATCAAGCACTCGGCGCTGGTCAGCGTGATTGCGGTGGCCGACCTGACCACCGAGGGCCGCAATCTCATCGCCGATACCTTCATGACCTTCGAACTCTGGTTCACGGTGGCGGCGCTGTATCTCGCGCTGACGACCAGTTTGTCGCTGCTGGTCGGTTGGCTGGAACGCCGTTTGCCGGTGCACGGCGGGGAGCGGGGTTGAATCATGCATTCCCGCAAACTTCGGTTCGGCTGGCTGGACGCGCTGATTCTGGTGGTGGTGTTCGGCTTGCTCGGTTACGTGCTGTACCGGGCGCAAAGCCATTTTCATTACCAGTGGGACTGGCGGCTGATTCCCGGCTATTTCGCCCGCTACGACGCCGAGCAGGGGCGCTGGATACTGAACCTGCTGGGGCAGGGTTTTCTGGCGACGGTGCGGCTGGCGCTGTGGGGCAGCGTGCTGGCGGCGCTGATCGGCGGGGCAATGGGTGTATGCCGGGTTTCGCGCAGTCTGTTCTTGCGCCTGATCAGTCGGACTTATGTCGAACTGATTCGCAACCTGCCGCCGCTGGTGTTCATCTTCATTTTCTATTTCTTCATCAGCAGCCAGTTGATGCCGGTGTTGGACGTGGAGAGCCGGCTCGCCAATGCCGCGCCGGAGATGTTGAACATCCTGGCGTTTCTGTTCGGTCCGCCGGAACTGCTGCCGAATTTCCTGTCCGGGCTGATCTGCCTGGCGTTGTTCGAAGGGGCCTACGTGACCGAGATCGTCCGCGCCGGGATCGAGGCGATTCCCAAAGGGCAGTGGGATGCGGCCCGGGCCTTGGGCATGGATTCTGGTCAGGTCATGGGCAGAGTGGTGTTGCCCCAGGCGGTGCAGCAGATGATTCCAGCACTGGCCGGGCAGTTCATCTCGCTGATCAAGGATTCGTCGCTGATTTCGCTGATTTCGATTCAGGAATTGACCTTCACCGGCACCGAACTGGCGGTGTCGTCGGGGCGGGTGTTCGAGGTCTGGCTGACGGTGGCGGGGTTGTACTTTCTGCTGTGCTTCGGGTTGGCGCGGCTGTTTCGACGGCTGGAGCGATGGTTGGGCCAGCATCGGCATTGGGTTTAACACACTGATAGCGACCAACTTCCATCAGGATTTCTTCGGTAGATTAGCGTAGGTCAAAATCCGCAATGGCCTATTTTTTGTTCTGCACGGGGTGTGGGTATCAGCCGGTCCTGGCCTCCGAGCAGCGATCCACCAGATACACGATGGAGCGGTAATAACGCCCGCTGTGCAGCGACAGGCCGATTTCACAGGTGCGGCTGGTGGAGTATCCCGCCTCGCAGTCGTCCGGCAGCGCCGCCTTTAAATCCCGCAGGGCGCTGGCGTTCAATTCCGGATAGGTGAAGCCCTTGTCGCCGGCCCAGCCGCAGCAGGAAACCCGGTCAGGGATGACGACGTTCTCCACGCAGGCTTCGGCGATAGCCTTGAGCTTGGTCTGCAAGCCCATATTGGTGGTGCTGCACGTGGGATGCAGGGCGACGGTTTCCGGCAGCTTGCGCAGCGTCAGCCGTTCCAGCACGACGTCGTGCAGGAATTCGGTGATGTCGTACAGCTTCAGCGAAGGTTGCGCCAGGCTTTGCTTCAGGCGCCACGCGCAGGGACTGGTATCGAACACGACCGGGTCCTGGCCGTGGCGGCTGGCCTTCAGCAGCGCCTGTTCGACTTCACGGCGCTTGACATCGGCCGGGTACGGCAGCCCTTTACTGGCAAACGGCTGGCCACAGCACAGGGCGGTGCTGGACTCAGGCAGAATGACCTCAAACCCGGCCTTGCGCAGCAAGGCGACGGTTTTCACCGGCAAGGATTCCTGTTCAGGATCACCCGAGGCCGGCCCCATGGTGCGGCTGGCGCAACTGGGGAAATAGACCACGCGCGGGCGACCGGGTGGGCCGCCCCTTTCCGGTTTCGGCATGGCGCTGGCGGTGGGCATGTAGCGATTCCACAACGGAATCCGACTACCGGACAATTGGTGGGCCGCCTTGGCCACGCCGCCGAGCGCCCAAGCGCCGACCATCCGGTGCGAGAGCGCAGCGGCGGTCAGGCCCAGCCGAGTGACGGCGGTCACGTCGGTGAAGCAGTTCGCCGCCAAATCGCCAATCCACTGCGCCGCTGCGCCGCGCTGCTGGCTGCGTTTCTTCAGCATCATCGTGCCGGTGTTGATCCCGACCGGACAGGTCAGGGAACACAGGCTGTCGGCGGCGCAGGTCTCGACGCCCTGATAAGCGTATGCCGCCACCATATCCTGTAACCGGCGGTTCTCTCCGCCAGCAGCTTGCAGGCGCGCGATTTCGCGCAAACCGACGATGCGCTGGCGCGGTGACAGGGTCAGCGCGCGGGACGGACAGTTCGGTTCGCAAAAGCCGCATTCGATGCACTTGTCCACCAGCGGATCGACGGCGGCCATCGGTTTGATGTTTCGGGTGTGGATTTCCGGGTCGTCGTTGAGGATGACGCCGGGATTGAGCACGTTGCGGGGATCGAACAGCGCCTTGATTTCCCGCATCAGCCCATACGCCTGTTGCCCCCATTCCAGTTCGACGAACGGCGCGATGTTGCGACCGGTGCCGTGTTCCGCCTTCAACGAGCCGTCGTACTGGTGGACGATCATGTGGCAGACATCGTCCATGAAGTGCTTGTAGCGTTCGGTTTCCTCCGGCTTGGCGAAGTTCGGGGTGATGACGAAATGGAGATTGCCTTCGAGCGCATGACCGAAAATGATCGAGCCGGTGTAGCCATGCCGGTCGAACAGGCGCTGCAAATCGAGGGTCATCGCCGCCAACCGGGGTACGGGGACCGCGACATCCTCGATGATGACGGTGGTGCCGGTCGCCCGCGCCGAGCCGACCGAAGGGAACAGCCCTTGGCGAATCGCCCACAATTGGGTGAATTCCTCCGGCCGGTCGGTGAACTGGAACGGGAGCAGAGTCGGGATGTCCGCGAGCGCGGCGGTCATGGTCTCGACCTGAGCGATGAGGGTCGCCGGGTCCATGGTCCGGGTTTCCACCAGCAGGGCGGCGGCGGTTTCCGGCAGGTCCTTGAAGTACGTCGGGATTCCCGCCTTGTGCTCCACCGAGCGCAGCGAGGCGCGATCCATCAGTTCCACCGCCGCCACCGGCTCGCTTTTCAGCACCGCCACCGCTTCGCAGGCGGTCTTGATGTCGGGGAAAAGCATCAGCGCCGTGGCCTTGTGGCTGTGCTCCTCGACCGTGCGATAGGTGATCTCGGCGATGAAGCCCAGCGTGCCCTCGGAGCCGATCATCAGATGTTGGAGGATTTCGAAGGGGTCTTCGTAGTCCACCAGGGCGTTGAGGCTGTAACCACAGGTGTTCTTGATCTTGAACTTGGTGCGGATGCGTTCCGCCAGCGCCGCATCGGCGCGGGTGCGCTGGCCGAGTTCGGCGAGCCGCGCCAGCAACGGTCCATTGCTGGCGTGGAAGGCCTCTCGGCTGGCGGGGTCGCCGGTGTCCAGCACCGCGCCGTCGGCCAGCATCACCCGCATGCTGTGCAAGGTCCGGTAGCTGTTCTGAGCCGTGCCGCAACACATGCCGCTGGCGTTGTTGGCGGCAATCCCGCCGATCTGGCAGGAGTTGATCGAGGCCGGATCGGGACCGATCTTGCGCTGGTAAGGGGCGAGATAGCGGTTGGCGTGACCGCCGATGATGCCCGGTTGCAAGCTGATGGTCGCCGCGCCCGCGCCGATGCGCCAGTTCCGCCAGCCATCGCCCAATTGCAACAACACCGAGTCGGTGACCGCCTGCCCGGACAGGCTGGTGCCAGCGGCGCGGAACGTCACCGGCGTTTCATGCCGGTGCGCCAGTTCCAGAATGCGCCGCATCTCCTCTTCGCTGTCTACGCGCACCACCAGCTTGGGAATCAGGCGGTACAAGCTGGCGTCAGTCCCATACGCCAGCGTGCGCAGCGGATCGTTGATCAACCGCGCCGCCGGGATGAACTGTTGCAGATCGCGGTAAAGAAGCGCGTAAGCCTTAGGCCACATGGGGTTCACTCCATCCACCTCCAATCAATCACGGCGTCATTTCTTCCGCGCCTTCCATACCGTCCGTATTTTCTGTCTTTTCCGTGTCTTCCGTGTCTTCCGTGGACCGC
>ENA-UOWG01001765-UOWG01001765.1-activated-sludge-metagenome-genome-assembly--contig:-NODE-1765-length-20320-cov-4.875105_pt1 | contig 20320 bp, 31 predicted proteins | sample MGYA00238147_ERZ761563 | MGnify/ENA primary metagenome ERZ761563 (study PRJEB28884, sample SAMN05720216) | anaerobic digester metagenome | isolation source: active sludge of municipal... | reverse complement strand
AGTTATTGTCGCTGAAACAAAAAAAGATATTTTATAGTTATATTTACTAAAAAATTTTTGTAAGTATATTATAATCCTAGTAAAGGAGGTTCATTATATGCAAGAAGATTTTTTGAATTCAAATGGTTTAGTCGATGGCAAGATACCAGCTAAAAAGGAGTGCCCTTTTTTAGAAAAATGCCAGACTAGGACATCTAGTTGTCCATCAAAAGATAAGCCCCACGATGTTCCATTTTCGTGTGGGTTTGCTAGAGCATTTTCAATTGTAAGGCGCGATCTAAAAGAAATGGGATTCAAAGTTTAGGAGTCAATAAAAGAATGTCTTCTTTAATCTTTGTAAAACTGAAGTTTAAAAATTTTCAATCGTATGGAAATGAAGAAACAGTTATTGATTTCAATACACAAGCATTAACATTAATTATAGGCGGCAATGGCGACGGGAAGTCAACAATTGTTGATGCTTTAAACTTTGCATCTTTTGGCCGGCCATATCGAAAGATTAAAATTGGTGATCTTGTCAATCGAATCAATAAAAAGAATCTTTTAACAGATCTAGAGGTAATTCGAAATAATCAAACGTGGAGAATTGTTAGAGGATTAGCTCCACAAAAATTGGAAATATACAAGGGTGATGAACTACTTCCTAAACAAGATATTCGTGATATGCAAGAATTTATTGAGAAGAATATTTTGGGTTTTGATGAAAAAATATTTAGGCAAATTGTTACTTTAGGTTCAGGTTATTATGTGCCCTTTTTAAAACTTCCTCTTGCACAAAAGCGTGAGGTTATAGAACAACTTTTCGATTTAGATGTTTTTTCAAAAATGAAGGTTATTGTTAAGGAACGGTTGTCAAAACAGGATACAAAATTATATGAGTTGGGAAACGAAAGAAAATTAACTGACAATAGTATTTCTATAATAAAAGATGAATTGGATAGAGCGGGGAGGCAAAACGAACAGATAAAGAAAGCAGTCGAAGAAAAGAAAAAAACATTTGAGTTGCAAATAGAATCGAAACAGAAAAGCATTAGTTATCTAAAAGAATCTGTCGATCAAATTCGTTTTAGGATAGAGGAACTAAAACCAAAGGAAAATGTTGATGAAATAAATAAAAAAATTCAGGAAGCCATTGCCAGTAAAGACAATATTGAAGAAGCAATTTTAGCGAAAAAACAAATTGCTATTTCAACATTACAAAAAGAACTTAATAGATTAACCGAACAAAAAGAGAAATATAATTTTGAAATAAGTAATATTCAGAAAAAAATTTATGAATTGAAAAGTGAATATCAAGAAGATACAATTCATATCAACAATGAACTTACGAAAAAGGTTCAAGAGGTTGAGAAAAGAATATCAATTGTTAATAACGACTTTGATAAAAATAAAAAGAAGCTTGACTTTTATTCTAACAATACAATTTGTCCAACATGTCAATCCGAATTATCTGGTGAAAAAATCAAAGCAATTGTTGAGAAATTGCATAAAGATAACGAGGATAAAGAAAAAGAAATTCAGAACCATAATGAAACGATAATAGGATTTAAAGAAATTGGTGAAGAAACAATTAGAAATAAAAGAAATAAATTTGACGAACGAACCGAGCAATTACAAAAAGAAAAAAGAGTTTTAGAAGATGAAGTTTCTAAAAATGTTCTTTCTATCGAAGAATTGAAAAAACAAATTAGTGAAATTGAAGAAAACGAATTTAAAAAAGAAATTGAAAACCAAACAAAAGTAATTTTGGATTTTATCAATCAACAAAAAGCTATTCTATCCGAAATCAATAACGTCAATCAAAAAATAAAATTTCAAGAGGAAGAAATTACAAGTAAAGAAAGGGACATTGCTGTTCATGCAAATTCAATAGAGTTGTTAGTAAAACAAATTGAGGAATTAAAACATACGCAATTTATTGATACAAAAACTATCGAAGAAAAGTTAACAGAACAACGAACAAAATTATCGGATACTTTAAAAGCCGAGAAGAAAGAAAAAATCATCTTAGAATATTTAAAAACAATAGAATCTTTAACTTCCGATTCAGGCATAAAGACACAAATCATCAAGCATTATTTGCCTATCTTACAACTAAAAGTAAATGAATATCTAGCACTTTTCCAAGCTGAGTATTCAATTGCATTAACAGAGGAATTTGATGTTCAAATTAAATTGCGGCAAACCGAAACAATCGATTATGATAATTTTTCTGGAGGCGAAAAAATTCGAATTGATTTGGCTTTAATGTTTTCTTTTGTATCATTCCTAAAAATGAAAACTGGAGCAATGTGCTCATTGCTTTTCTTTGATGAGATTTTAGATAGTAGTTTGGATATGAATGGTATCTCCGCCTTGGTTCAAATTTTGAAAATATTTTCCGACAACGGATTTTCAGTTTTTGTGGTTAGCCATAGAAAAGAAAATCAATCGGAAGATTTTAGTCGAGTATTAGAAGTTAAAAAGAATATATTTTCTGAGATAAAGGAGATGTAGATGGACGAAGAAAAAGTATTTCAAATTTCTAATTATAAAAGGGGTGTGAAAGTTAAGGTGCGCAAAGATGATGGAAAATTTGATATTTTAATATGTGGATTTCCGGGCGGGGTTAGATTTGTTGTAAATGAAGACGAGTTAAAACACATTATAAAAAGTTTTAATTTGGCTTTGGGGGTGCTATAAAAAATGAAATTGAAAAAAACTAAAAGAGGGAACTTTATTCGAATGGAAATTTGGGCAACTTTTTTGCCAACATATGATTTCCCGCATCTTTCTTTAACCAGAGCCGAAGCTAGAGAATATCGGCACAAACATATATTTAAAGGTAAAGTTGTAAAAGCTTGGGTTGAGTGGCCTATTGAAATGGAGCGTTTTCAAATGGGATCTAGATTTAAGGGAGAAAAGTAATGAATAAGAAAGAAATTTTAAAACGCGTAAACGAAGCCATCAACAACGATCCTTGGAATAGTATGTTATGGTATTATATGTTAGGTGAAGTTAATGATAAAATAACTAGGACAAGGATTGCTTGTTTAATGAATTGTCTTTTATGCATTTTATTTGTTTATGATGAGAATTCATCAATTTTTTATGTTGATGTAGAATGTAGTGAAAAAAATAATACTTCAAAAATTATCGATCAACATAAGTTAGTTGTGGATTGCACATTAAAAGAGCAAAATACTTATATGAGTTTTCGTATAACGTTTGGGGCTAAAGAACCTCATATGGGTTTGTTTGGAGAACCACAAATTAAAGTGTATGAAAGGAAGGTCAAGAAATGAAAGTTCAGAAAATCGACTTAAGTAAAGAAAAAAAGAGGAATAAAAATGGATAACAATGTAAAACTGCCAAAAGATCTTTTAGATTGGTTAATGAAGTACGATGAGGTAAGACGAATTCCGGACATCAAATATTTTCACGAAAGAATTTTTACGGAGTTCGGTAAAATGTTGGTTGAAACATTTTCAAATGTGGAATATCGTGAGATATATAAATTACTAGAAAACGGATGGGCCTTTACACTTTCTAGTAATCGTTTATTTCCTAAAAAGGAATTTTCAAAAAAATATGCAAAAGCATTATTTTCGGAAGTTGCTACAATAAATCCGCAATGGATGCTTACGTGGGTTGATATCAGTTATACAACTTCTGAGGATGAGAATAATCCTAAAGTAAGTGAGGAAGATTTTGGTATTAGTATTAGCCCAGTAAAAAAGGAGGAAAAGAAATAATGGAAGATCAAATTGATCTAAAACCAGTAGAAGAAAAGAAAGAAAGAGAACATTGCGTAATTGAAACAACAGGAAATTTGTGGGAATATTTTTATAGCGGTGAGGCGGCGGTGGTGATTCCCACAAACGGAAATATAAACAATTTTGGTCATAATGTAATGAATAAAGGTTTAGCGAAAGAAGCAAAAGAATTATTTCCTCTATTGCCAAAGTTAGTTGGCAAAGCTATCAAAAGGTTGGGTGGGCATAATTCAGTTTTTCTTTATCGCTTTCCAACAGATAAAGTTGGGGAAAATGTTAAAAAAGAAAATTATGTTTTTACCTTTCCAACAAAATACAATCACTGGGACGACAAAAGTAATTTGTCTTTAATCGAATTTTCAGCGAATGCTTTAGTTCGAACTTTAGATAATTTGGGTAAAGTACTTGGAATAGATAAAGTTGTTTTGCCATTGGTTGGATGTGGTTGTGGTAGTTTGGATTGGGAAGGTGAGGTGAAGCCAATATTAGCAAAAATCTTAGACGATAGGTTTTTGGTGGTGAAAAAAGAAGATGCTTATGAATAAAACGCATTTAAACAGCCGTCACCGAAAATCTAATATCTTTATATTAGATTTAAAAGATCTTGTGTTGTGGGCTAAGTACTGCGTAGTTTTAGGCCAGTTTTGACTAAGATCTTATAAATACTAATATGCGAATCGTGGGAATTGATTATTCGTACACAAGTCCTGCTATGGCTTGGATGGATTATTCTAACAAATTTTGTTTAGAAAATGTAAGAATAAATTTTCAGCATAAGAGTGCTGAGAAATATATCAATTTTGATAAGAATATAATAGGTTGTTCAACAGAGGTAGAAAAGGAAGGTATTGATAGATTTATTGGATTAGCCAGACAAAGTGTGGCCGGGTTTCTTTTCGATGCACAAAGACAAGATATTTATGTTGCGCTTGAAGATTATTCGTTTGGTAGTAGAAATGGTAGGTCGTTTACAATTGGCGAAAATTGTGGAATTTTAAAAGCAAACATTCGTGAATGTAGTGGCACGCATTTAAGACTTTATTCGCCGACGTTGGTGAAGCGATTTGTAAAAGAGCATAATGAAGATTTGGCTGCTAAATTTTCAGATGGCAAATTAAAAAAAGACGGAACAGCTAAAATTGGTGCTTTAAAGAAAGAGGCAATGCACGAAATTTTCTGTTGGAAATTTAATATAGATTTAAGTGTTTATTTTGATGGGATGAAGAAATACAAATCTCCATTAAGTGATATTATTGATGCCCTTTGGATTCTTTATTTGCATTGGTGTGAATGGAAAATTAGGAACAATGATATAGATGGTCTAACCGACCAAGAAGTTACTTTTATTCGTGATGGAGTTGATGGGGAAGGTTTTGACAAAAGGCCTTTCGAATTTTAAAAACTTTACTTGATTTTTGATTTTATTTATATTATAATTTATTTTTGAAAAAAGGAGGAAACAATGGATGACAAATTAATTGAAAAATTAAATCCGGCCTGGATGAACGGACAACGAAGTCTGACAATGTTTTTGATAGGCATTATTTTATGCCTATCTTCCGTTCTTGCAATTACTGTTGTTAAATCAACAGAAGCAATTCGTCATAAAAATCTTATGATTGCAGAGAATTTGCTTTTGCAAGAAAAAAATGAAAAACTGAAACATTCCGATTTTGAATTTCAACGCTTACTTTTTAAAGAACAATATTATGCCAAACGAAATGAGAACCTTTCACGGTGTTTAAATGCCGCATGGAATTCCGGAAATAAGTATGGCATTTCCCCAAACGTCGTCATGTGGATTCAATATGTTGAATCCAGACATCAACCAGATTTAGTTTCAAATAAGGGCGCGATGGGTGTTATGCAGGTGATGTACAGTGTATGGCATAAGGAACTTGAAATTGATATTTCGCGAATTTTTGAAATTGAATATAACACCGATTTGGGCACTCGAATTGCGGCGGATTATTTAAGAGAAACAAAGGGCAATGTTTTGGAAATGTTAAAGATGTATAACGGTGGTTACAAATTTAAGGAATCAACAGGAACTTATCCCATTGATGTCATTGAAGCTGGAACAACCAAACTGAAGTTAGTCAAAAACGCTTCGATGTAATACTAAATTTTTCGTAGGTTTATTATATAATCTATTTATGAAATTGGAGGTTTAAAATGAAGATAACAATTTGTAAATCTTACAAGTTTGAGTATTCACATCACATCTACAATCAAAAGAAAACAGAGTCAAATCCAGATACCAAATGTAGAAATCTACACGGCCATAGCGGTGTTGTAAAAATCTACATTACCAAAGATAAGTTAGATGAATGTGGGATGATCGTTGATTTCACAAATTTGAAACCTATTAAAGATTATATTAATAATTTATTCGACCACGTACTTATTGTTGGTTCGGATGATGAAGATTTAATGAAAGCAATTCAAGGTATGGGATTTTGTCGTTGGCTTCGTATTGAAGGTAATGCGTCATCTGAAAATATTGCATCATATATGTTTACGGATATTGAAGATATTTTGAAAACAATCGACACCGAATTAGTTTTGACAAGATTAGAATTTTCGGAAACCGATAATAACGTGGTTATTATTGAGAGGTAAAAGTGAACGAAGTTTTCGTAACTGAGATTTTCAATAGTTTTCAAGGCGAAGGTCCTTACATTGGTGTTCCTAGTTTGTTTGTAAGGTTCTTCGGCTGTAATAATGATTGTGCGTTTTGTGATTCGAAGTATTCAACAAAGATGAATAAGGATATTCATCGTTATACTTTTGATGAATTAGTTAATATGATTAAAGATTCTAGTAATCATAAACACGTTGTGTTTACTGGAGGTGAGCCACTTCTTCAACAAGAATTTCTTGAATATTATTTTATGAAGACGGATAATCACGATGTCGAAATCGAAACAAACGGATTGATTTATCCGGTAAATATATTGAAGCAATGGCATTATAATGTTTCTCCCAAGTTGTCAAATTCTGGAAATAAAATTTCAAAAGTATATTTGAATGCCTTAATAGCCAATGTGCTTCGTTATAAAATAGATAAAAGGCATTTCATTTTAAAGTTTGTTGTGGATCCAAAAACGTTTACATCAGATATACAAGAAATTTTTTGTTTTTTGGCCGATACAAGAATGTTTAACGAAACAACATATTTGATGCCTATGGGAAAAACAGAAGAAGAAATCAAATTTGGAATTGATTTTATTAGTCATGAGATTAAAAGAATTCCGTTTCCATTTGTAATTGCCCCCAGGTTACATGTTCTGGTTTACGGAAATAAGAGAGGAGTATAAAAAATATGTCAGAAAAAGATTTAGATTCAGGAAAAACATTTTCTAGAATATCGCCAGATACAGAACAACCAAATGAAAGACTCGTCTCTGAATGTATAAATAAAATGAGAGAGGTTATATCTCACGCAGTTCAGAATAGTTTTTTGTTTGATATTTCATTAAGGCAATTACAGGGTGAGCAAAAAGAATGGGTAAGGCACAATTTTCCAAACGCAAAGCCATATCATCCTTTACTTGGTGTTTGTGAAGAGGCCGGCGAACTTTGCCATGCTCACTTAAAAAGAGAACAAGGAATTCGAGAAAACGAAAATCACATTGAAAATGCAAAAGATGCCGTAGCGGATATCATAATTTTTTTAGCTGACTATTGTACAAAAAATGATATTGATCTTCAAGATTGTTTAAACGAAACTTGGCCTAAAGTAAAACAAAGAAATTGGAGGAAGGGAAATGATGTTTAAAAAAATAAGGAGGCATTTTTGGATTATCTTTATAGCAATTTTACTTATTCTTATTACTTATTTAATTTTTTCTGGTAGAGTTCAAGCAGAAAGAAAAGATGAGTTAAAAGAAATTTATCGAGCAACTATATGCGGCACTTCTTGTACTATTATTAGAGATATAAAATATAATAAAGATTACATTGTTATTATAACGGGGGTTGGTGTGACAATAACGCCGAGATTGGAGAAATAAAAATGGTAGATATTTATTTCTGCAAAGCGTGTGGGTGTAGAGTCGATTATCTTCTTTCAGGCGATAATTCTATTGAATACAAATGTTTAAATCGTATGTGTGAACATAGTCGGCAAATTGTTAAATCAAAACTAACGCCAGATTGGGTGATCATCAAAAGTGAAGAAACATCTATTGATCCAATAAATTCTGAAAATTTCTTTCTAAGAAAAATTACCGAAAAAGAATTTGTTGAAAATATTCTACATCGTCGATTTGATAGAATGGAAAAAGTTCTTGCCGGCAAAAATAAAGAATATGCTGGGGGTGAGGATTATCTTTTTAATTTTAGGACGGGCTCTAGAATTAGTGAAAGACATCCAGTAATTGTTTTGTGGGGGTATTTTTTAAAGCAATTGATTTGTGTCATTCGCATGATGTTAAATCCGGAGAAAGAATATACACAGGAATATGTTGATGAAAAAATTGGCGATGTTATGAATTACTTAGTTCTTTATGAAGGGATCTTATATGCCTCAAAAAATAAAAAATAGAATGAGACGACTATTACTGTGGTTTATTCAGATGATATTAATTGGGTGGAAATATATATCGAAGGAAAAAAAAGCAAAGTTGGCTGATTATGGCCCAGCCCCAGAAGATGTTTTACGATTTTTAAAAAGACAAAAATTATTGCCTATCGATACAAAAATAGTAGTTAAAAATGTCGCAAAAAAGAAATAACTCACTTCTTACTTGGCTCCACGATGCTAAGAATTTTCAATGCCCCGAATGCAAATCATTTGTTGATCCAGTTTCTTCAGATTGGAGATGGAATGGTAAAACATGGGAGCATTACCATGGATATCCTATAGGCCACATTCCATGCCAGCGTGTACTAAATAAAAAGTGATTTTACTATATAATTAGAAAAAGGAGTAAAAAAGATGCCAGGTGTCGCAAATAAGAATGTAGTAAAAACAGAAGAACAGTTACAATTTATGCAAGACAATTTGGAAAAGATTTTTTCGGATATGCTTTTAGTTATGGGTTTTGATTCGAAAAGAGATCAAAATCTTGAAGAAACATCTGAAAGAATTTCTAAGATGTATGTTCGTGAATTGTTATCGGGGTGCTATATACCAGAACCAAAAGTTACCATTTTTCAGAACACAAATAAAATTAATTCAATGGTTGTGTTGGGGCCCATTCGTGTTAATTCGTTGTGTAGTCATCACTTCATACCTTTTTCTGGTGAAGCTTATATTGGATATATTCCAGATAAAAAGATAACAGGCATTTCTAAGTTGGCTCGAATTGTGGATTGGTTTTCACGTCGTCCACAAATTCAAGAAGAATTAACGGAACAAATTGCTGATTACTTGCAAAAGAAATTACAACCAAGGGGTTGTGGTGTTTATATTACAGCGCAACACGGATGTATGCAAATTCGTGGTATCATGGAACCAGCGGCCTGGATGACAACAATGACTTTGAAGGGAGCATTTTTAAAACAACAAAAGACAAAGGAAGAGTTTTTAAATTATATCAAAAGGAGTTAACATGATTGCCTATGATCTGGACGGTGTTTTTGTTCCCAATCTGGATTTTGAACGTGGGGTTCAAAAGTCATTGTTAATGTTTCGCCGATTTTATATGTTCCCCATTTTCATTCCTGAGGGGCCATATTATATGATAACTGGGCGACCAGTATCAGATCGAATGGATACGAAATTCTGGATTGAGTTTATGATGCATGATAACAAACCTGTAAAATTATTTCATGATAATCAAAAGTTGGAAAATGTTATCACTTACAAGGCTAAAATTTTAAACGAGAATAAAGAGATTACAATGTTTGTTGAAAGCGAAAGGGAACAATGTAAATCTTTAGTACCACTTGTAAGGAATGATTGTATGATTGTCTGTTTTAAAGATATTATTTTAGATAAGTTAAAGAATATTGAAATTGAATTTAATTGTTAAAATGGATAAAATTTACTTACCTTACGAATTTTTTAAATCATTATGTTTATGTGTGGCAGAACAGATAAAAAAAGATATTAAAAATGTTGACGAAATTGTAGCAATTTCTCGTGGTGGAATATCAGCCGCACACATTATTGCTAAAGAATTAAAATTACAAATGGGATATTTTTTTCCCAGGAATAATGATTCAGTATTAGTTTTAAATAAAAAAGATTCAAAAAATATTGTAATAATTGAAGATTTAATTGCTAAAGGTAGAACTCATCAAATTGTTAAAAATTTCTTTTTAAACAAAGATATTAAATATTATTTTGTTCCCATTTTAATAGATGGCAATTTTTCAGAATACAATTTTGATATTTATGGTATGAAAACAAAGCATTGGATTGTATTCCCTTATGAAAATTACAATAAAATGAATGTAGGGGATCGAGGGTTTTTTCGAGAAGGAACAGATAATTATGGGGAATGAAATATATCTTTTTCAAAACAAAGAAGAATTTTCTTCTTTAACAAAGAAAAGAATTAATACATTTATATCTATTTTTAATACTTATAAAAAAAATGGAATAACTGCAGATGTTGCTTGTGGAAATAAATATATTGGAGAGAAAGTTGAAGCTAAATATTTTTATGATTATTATTGCAAAGATCAAACTGTTCGATTTTGTAATTTAAATTCTTTTAAAAATAATGTTCTCGAAAAAGTTGACAATATAATTTTATCCCATGCTATTGAACATTTTTCTTCACCCAAATTAGTATTAGATATTTTATTTACTGAATTTTTAAAAAATTTAGGCAGATTGTTCATTGCTTGCCCAAATCCCGAATTTGATAATAAGTTTAAGCCATACAGTCTTACAATAGGTCATGTTAGCCAAATAACTTCTCAAAAAATAAAATCTTACACAAAAAAGGTTAATTTTCGTTTATTATTTTCAGCTGAAAATAACCTATACAAAGGTTATGAAGAATTATTTTTTGTTCTTGAAAAGAGAGTTAAAAAATGAAAAAAATTCTTATTCTTTACAGCGGGGGTTTAGATAGTTTTATTATGTATCATTATGCAAAAAAAATTTATCCGGGAGCTGTAATCAATTGCGTTTGGTTTGATATAGGGCAATCTTATAATAAAAAAGAAAGAGATGCTTTACCTAATTTTGTTGATGTCCGAAAAATTGATTGGTTAAAAATAAATGAAAAATTATATGGTAAAAGTAAAAATGATTCCGGAAATATTTTTATTCCTGGTAGAAATGGGGTATTCACTATTTTAGGAGCAAGTATTTATTTACCCGATGAAATTTGGTTAGGTGCTTTAAGAGGTGAAATTCATGACACAGCAACTGATAAAAATTTATCTTTCCAAAAAAAGATTAATGACTTACTCGAATACATGTTTATTCCCTTTAACAAACAACCTAAGTTAATTTTTCCTTTAGTGTCTGGTGGTTTTGGAAAATTAGAATCTGTTAAATGGGCTTTGGAAAATGGTATAACAAAAGAACAGTTACATAACACATCCTCTTGTTTAAATAGCGAAGAAGGGAATTGTGGAAGATGTGTTGTGTGTGTGCGTAGATGGGGAATTTTTGGCCAATTAGGAATTCCAGAAAAGTATAATATTGATCCGTTACAAAATAAAGAAGCTTTAATATATATGTTAGGATTATTAACAAATAAAAAACATTACGATATTTATAGGCAAAATGAAGTTATTCCTTATCTAAAAACAATATATAAAACAAATCAAAAAAATATTGTTAGTAAAATTAAAAAAACATTACAAGAGGTAAAATGATACGAACTACTTACTTTCCGGCTCTTTCTGGTGGCCCAGTTTTAAAATCTTTACACGATAAAAAAATTACTTGGTCTTATCCGTATTTTTTATCATCAGCCGCTTACAATTTAGGCCCACGGCAAAATTTCAAAGAGTATTGTAATCTAAATGATAAAATAGTTCTTGTTGGTGATTCGGGCGGTTTTCAAATAGCAACAAAAAAAGTAAAATATACGGATGAATTAAGAAGTAAAATTTTTGAATGGCTAGAAACAAATACTCAATATGCCATGAATTTAGATATTCCACCCTATGCTGCTTCTTCAGATGTTGGTAGTATGCGTGAAACAGGAACGTTTAAAGAATCTTTGGGTATAAGTTATAAGAATATGAAATACTTTAGTGATAATATGTCGGGCAAAACAAAATATCTAAATGTTCTTCATGGTAGAAGTGCGGCTGCTTTTGAGGAATGGTACAAGAAAGTAGGCGAATTTAATTTTACGGGTGGCTGGGGATTAGGATCAGTTGCTTATAGTTTGTATTTGAATTTATATGCTTTGTTATTTTTGAAAGAAAGGGGTGAATTCGAAAAGAATAATTTTGAAGATAGATTCTTCCATACATTAGGTTTATCTCATCCGGAAAGTATTTTAGCACTTGTTTATCTTCAAAAAAGATTACACGAGTTAGGATATAAGTTTAATATTTCATACGATTCGGCCACGCCGTTTATGTTGGCCGCTTTCGGTACATACGTAGTTTTTTCAACACATAATGTCTTTTGCAAAAACGCTGTTAACATTTCTTATAAAGTGGATTGGAAATCTTTAGAAAATTCAGATGTGCCAATGCCTTGCAATTGTGTAGCTTGTAAAGGTAAAACTTGGAAGGATATTGCCAAGTATCATTCCATCAAAGAAAATGGAAAGGTAACATTTGAAACTGATTTTTATGTTCACATGTCGTTGCATAATTTTTATAAATTTTTGGATTTCAAGAATAAGATGGAAAATATAATTTTTTCTCACAAAGATTTATATGAATCGTTTTTGGATAAAAACTTTTTGGCTATTTTTGATGTTATTGATGGGTGCTTAGCGTCCAATCATCCGTTAGAATATCTTCAATCCCATCGTTCAGTTTTTAAAGATTATACTGTCATGCAAGAAGTTGTAAAAATGGATGCATTATTTGATTAACTAAGTGCTTTCCATTCTAAAATAAAAAGGAGGTTAAAGCATGAAAGATTTTTACACAAATATCATAAATGTTGGGGATGACATGATTGTTGTTGGTTATAAAGATGGAAAAAAGATAAAAGAAAAAGTTCCATTTCCTACTGAAATCTTTACGGAAGTAAATGAATACACAGGTCATGTTTCACAAGATGGCCGAAATTTACTAAAGCATGTAAAGACAATAAAAGAATTTTTTGAATTCACAAAAACATATCGTCAAGAAATTCCTCTATATGGAGATATAGCTCCTGTGTATCAATTCATCCAAACGAAGTGGGGTAAAGAAGAGCAATTTTATGATATATCTTTAGTGAGAACAGCTGTTATTGATATTGAAGTTTTGAGTGAAGAAGGATTTCCAAATATCAATCACCCGGTTTCTCCAATTAGTGCAATCACAGTTAAGAATTTAAAAAATGGAAATTTTTATGTTATTAGTTTAAAAGATTTTGATAAAGAAAAAATGCAAATTAATATTGATAAAAGTAAAATCTATTTTAAGAAATTTGACAACGAAGTCGAACTACTGCAGGGATTTCTTTACATTATCAAAACAATTTCTCCCGACATAATTACTGGGTGGAACGTTGAGTATTTTGATATACCTTATCTTACCAATCGAATTGCATTTTTGCTAGGTGAGGATTTTTTAAAGCAATTATCCCCTATTAATAAAGTAACGAAGACGAAGACAAAAATGTCTTTTCAAGAAATAGAATATTATGATTTTCATATTCCGGTTTTGGATGCTTTAACGTTGTATAAAAAGTTTTCTAAAGAGAAGCAGGAATCATATTCGTTGGATAATATTTCCGAAGTTGAATTAAAAAAGAATAAATTGCAGTATGATGATTTTAGTCTAAATCAATTGTGGAACAGTGACTCTCAAAAATATATTGAATATAACATTTGGGACGTTGAACTGGTTTCATTATTAAATCGAAAATTAAATTTGATAGATTTAGCGTTAACAATCGCTTATGAATCACGAGTTCTTTTTAAAGATATTTTTTCACCAGTTAAGTTATGGGAAGTTATTATCTATAATGCTTTGAAAATAAAAAATATAGAAATACCCCCTATCAATCGTAAAGCAGAAAAGTTGCCTTACCCCGGGGCATATGTTCAGAATCCAAAAACAGGTTTGCATAAATGGATTATTTCTTATGACATTAATTCGTTGTATCCAAATATCATTATTGGTTGCAATTTATCAAAGGAAACAATACCACATCTTTCTTTAGATAGAGCGGAAAAAATTCATATGTCGGAATTTTTATCTAATGATATAAAAGATGAATATTCTAAAATTGAATCTGAATATACAGCGGTTGATAAATTATTAAAAACAGATAGATTTATCTATTCCGATTATTGCAAAAAATATGATTTTTGTTATACACCTAACGGTCGATTTTGGAAGCGTAATAAACAAGGTACTGTTGGCGAGATTATGGAAAAGAAATATAATGAACGTATTGCAGTTCGTAAGCAAATGGAGTCAATGATAAAAGAAGGAAAGAAAAAAGAAGATGTTAAGGATTTAGATTTAAAACAATATGCCTTAAAAATTTTGCTTAACTCAGGATATGGTGCTTTTGCTAACGAATACTTTCGTTATTATGATATTCGTATTGCTTCAGCAATTACATTAACTGGTCAATATGTTATTAGATATATTGCTCAACATTTAGAAAAAAAATTAAGTAAATATATTGATGTAATATATAGTGATACTGATAGTGTTTATATTAGTTGTGATAAGTTAATTAATCTTAGTAAAGACCCATTAACAACTGAACAAGCAATTAAATCTCTTGAAAAATTTAGTAGTAATATTGTGCAAAAAGAAATTAGTATAGCCACAAATGAAATAGCGGAAAAATTGAATATGTTTAAAAATACGTTAGAAATGAAACGTGAAATAATAGGTGATGTTGGTTTGTGGTGTGCAATGAAAAAGTATGTTGTCAGAAAATGGATGGATGAATCAGAGGTATATACCAAACCAAAATTGAAGTTCACGGGCATTGAAATTGTTAGAACCTCCACACCAAAAGTAATTCGTGAAAAATTAAAAGACATTGTAAATTTAATTTTGAATAATAACACAAGTGAACTTATAACAACAATCAAAGAATATAAAAAAGAATTTGTCAAACTTCAACCAAATGAAATAGCATTTCCAAGATCAATATCCGATGTTGAAAAATATATAGATGAAATTTTAATATATAAAAAAGGAACTCCAATACATGTTAGAGGGGCTCTCCTTTACAATCATGCAATAAATAAATTGAGTTTAGGCAATAGATACAAAAAAATATTTTCTGGTGATAAAATAAAATTTTTATATTTGAAAGTGCCTAACACAAATAACAACGAAAATATTATAGCATTTTTGGACAAATTACCTCCAGAATTTCAATTCGAAAAATACATAGATTACGAAACGCAGTTTGAAAAGTGTTTTGTTAATGCAGTAAATATACTAACAAAATCTTTTAACTATGATGTAATCAAGGAGATGAACAACAATATGATTAAAATGGATGGATTGTTCTGGTAAGTGCCATACTAAATAAAAAAGGAATATATAATATAATAGAATAAAAGGAGGTTAGAATGGATAACAAGTATTATTTAGTAAAAGGATTAAGAAATGTTACAGATATCTATGATCCCATTTTTTATATACATATTTACGAAAGTGTTGGTGAACTGGAAAAGTCGTCAGCAAGAGAACCTATTGTTAGATTTCAATCTATTTATTTTAAAGGAAAAATAGTATCAAATGGAAAAGTACAATATTATAAATCAATAGAAGATTTTGAAAAAGATGTTAAGGGTTCTTTACCTAAAACTGAAGATATTGAAATAACCGATCTTTTTTATAAGTCAGAAAATAGTAACATATTTCTAAGTTTTGAAGACGCTATGAGATGGATAAAAACAATGTTTATTTTATCAGAACATTATAATCAATTTCGTTTAGATAATATTAAAAGTGAGTTGGAAAAAACAAAATTTAGGTACATGAGTAGGGCGTCTGACGCTCAAATTGATATGCAATATTTTGTAACTAATCTAAAATAAAGAGGTAAAAATGCATCTGTTCAAGAAACTAAAAAAGATTAATCCATTGGCAAACTTAGCATCGGATGGACTTATATCCGATATTGAATATTATATTGATAGTGGTTCATATGTTTTAAATGCTTTGTTATCGGGTTCGATTTACAAAGGGTTTCCTGGCAATCGAATTGTTGGTTTCGCTGGTATGCCCAGTGCTGGTAAAACATATTTGACAATTTCAATCTTGAAAAATTTCCAGCGTATGTCACCTAATAATTATGTTATTTATTATGATACGGAAGGTCGTTTAACAAAAGAAAAATTGTTGGATGCAGGTATTATCGGAGAAAGGTATTTTCACACTCCGATTAGTAACTTGGAACAATTTAAGTTTGAATTTATCAAAGGTTTGGCGGAAATTAAAAGTGAGTATGGGTTTGCTGATACGTCTTCAAAACGAGATGCCGAAGAGTTAGATGCAGAAAAGATTTTGGATGATACGCCCGAGGAAAAACCAAAGCCAGTAAAAGATGCTAATCGCCCCAACTTCTTTTTTGTTTTAGATTCACTATCACAGGCCGGTTCAGAAAAGGAAGAGAGAGATGCATTGAAAGACAAAACGGCCGCCGATATGGGATTAAGAGCTAAAACAATTAAATCAATTTTCCGTAATGTTACAATGGACTTGAATATTCTAAAATTCCCAATGATTGTTACTTCCCATGTATACAATTCCATGCAACAATACCAACCAGCACAAATTGCGGGCGGAACGGGACTTCAGTATGCCGCTTCGATTATTATAGAATGCTTGCCGACGAAAGATAGTATTACAGATGGCGCAGGTAAGCGTGATGTCGTTGGTACAAAAATCCGATGTATTTTACGAAAGTCGGAATTGACAAAGCAATGGAAGTCGGGGGTTATCGAAGTCAATTATTCAAAGGGATTGGAAAGATTTTCGGGTTTATTTGATATTTGTTTTGATAATGGAATCATTAAGAGAGAGGGGAAGAAATATCTATTCCCCGATGGTCAGAAATTTTCATTAGTTGAAATAGAAGAACATCCCGAAAAATGTTATTCAAAAGAATCATTAGATGCCATCGATCGCGAAATAGATAAGATTTTTTCATATGGAAAGGGTGGAGAAGTTTCAGTTAATACTGAAGAAACAGACAAAGAAAAATTAAGCAAAACATTGGCTAAAGAAAACAAAGATATAGAAGAAGAAGTAAAAGACGTAAAAGAAATTTTTGGTGAAGCTGGTGAAACCGCAGATGCAGAAGAAGGTGAAGACGATGAGTAAAGAAGATATTCAAGAAGAAGCAGAAGATAATCGCCGGTTAGAAGCAGTTAAAAGTAAACTTAGGCAAATTGATAACAAAGGAATTTTACATTTGAATTCCGGTATTGTTATTATTAAAGGCATGACTTATAACGAAGAAAAACATTGTATTGAATTTGAAGCGGATGTTTTATCGGGTGATAAAATGGCAGTTCAAGACGAACTTGCAAAAGAATTTGTAGGATTTGTGAATAAAGAATTAAATTTAATAAAGTAAAATTACATGTCGGAAGAAACAAATGTAACTACTGAGTTTATTATTCTAAATTATTTACTAAAGAATATTGAATTTACAAAAAAGATTTTTCCTATTTTATCGCCTGATTATTTTGATTCACTTGAATATCAAAAGATAGTAAAGGTTTTAAAGGCGTTTTATATCAAGTATGAGAAATTGCCGCCATTATCTTCGCTTGTTATTTATTTTAAGGAGAGGGATAAAACAATTTCTGAAACATTGTTAACCTCTCTGTTATCAATTATCAAGGAAATCCATAACTATAAAGAAGATAATTTTTCCGAACAATATTTACTTGAACTAACCGAGCAACATTTTAGAAGGATGGCATTATATAATGCCATTGTCAAAGCCGAAAATATCTACGAACAAAAACCAAATGATGTAAATACAATTCCCGATTTGTTAAACGAAGCATTAAAGGTTTACATCACAACAGATGTTGGGCATGATTATTTTTCTGATGTTGAAGAGGCCTTAACATTTTATCATGAAGCACAAACAAGATTCCCCACACATCTAGAAAATTTAAATCGAGTTTTAGGCGGGGGGTTTGCAAAAGGAAAATTGAATGTTATACTTGGTCAACCCGGTGGGGGAAAATCAAGATTTTTGGTCGATATGTGTTCGCATTATATTCGACAAGGATTAAATTGTTTATTTGTTACTTTAGAATTGAGTGCGTTGGATATTAGACAAAGATTTGATGCAAATCTAATGGATATTCCTATTAATGAATTTGCAAAAATTCCTAAAGAAAAGTTTATGTCGAAGATAAAATATCTGCAAAGCAAAACATATGGTAAGTTAGTTATAGAACATTATTCTGCTGGTTCAGTAAATTGTAATCACATTCGTAATTTGATAGATGAACTTCGGATGAAGAAAAATTTTAAACCAGATGTCATTGCAATAGATTATATTGCATTGGTTGAACCAATCAATCCAACGCATGGAAAATTATATGAAACAGGATTTGAAGTATCTAAAAATCTAAAAAAATTATTTGATGATTACAATGTTATTGGTTTTGCCCCCAATCAGTTAAATAGAGGAGGATGGGGGGCATCTGAAGTTTTAATGAGTAACATCGCCGATTCTGCTGCTATCATGCACAATGCAGATTTTTGTGCTTCGATTACAGGGTCAGAAGAATTATTGAATGAAAATAAATTCTTATTCATTATTCTGAAAAATCGTTTATACAAGTTAGATAAAAATAAACGAGTGGTTATAGGATTCGATGACGATCATATGAGGCATTTTGATGTGACCCAATCTGATACATTTACTAAGGAAGATGTTCCATCCCAAAAGCCGGGAATATTTGATAAAGATAAATTCGCTAATTTTAAATTTTAATTTTTTATTTTATATATACGTGTATGAACGAAAGTATTATGCAAACCCCAGAATTTCTTGGGGTGAAAGGGAATTATAAAGTATTTTTTGAGGTTGTTGAAAAATTACAAAAGAAGTACAACATTTATATCTTGATTGATTTTACGGGGAAAGCTGTTATCATATATCATCTACAAAAAACAAATAAGAGTTTTAGAAAAGTTAAATCTGCTTCATATTTTTCGGATTATATTTCTGATGAATTTTATAATAGATATTTCAAATCAATTGACGCTGCTAAAAATTCCTTAACAAATCTAATAGTAAGTCGCTTAGAATTGGAGGTTAGTAATGCTAATAGCTAGAAAGATCGAAAAACTTTTCGGCGCGCGAACGCCAGACCCGAGTCTTCTAAAATTATATCATAACTATAACGGGGATTCGTTGAATGAATTTATGGACGATTGTGATAAAATGTTCGAACTCAGAAAATTGCTTAGGAAAGTTATGAACGGAAAATCTAATTTTAACTTCAATGCAATTTTCAATCGTTATACTTTGTTAAAAAACATTTTTGATCTTCCCGGAATAGTGTACATTGCCGCTAATTATTTTTCAGAAGATGAAACATTATTTGAATATTTTTGTTCATTGGTATATTATGAAGAGAGTGTTCAAATTTCAAATAGGATGAACACAGAATTTTTAAAGCTTTTAGAAGAAAAAGATACAAGGATGTAATATGAATTTTTGGAGTGCATATCTCGCCTATCGACTCATTGAGTTGTTAGCAAGGCCTTTCAAAGAGTGGGATGCCTTTAAATTAGGATTAATTGACGATAAAGGGGAAACAATAAAACAACCAGTTCTTTCTGACGAGAAGAAAGCATTTGGCATGTTTGAAAAAATCATTCGTAATATAAAACAAATACTCAACAAAGCCATTGGGCAATCCAGAACCGCCGCACTATTATCTACAATCTATCTTATTAAAGAACACGATGAAGATGTTGCTAAAGTTGTTTTGAATTATTGTATTGGAGCAGATGAAGATTTAAAAGAATTTTTGAAAACTTCAAACAAAGTAAAACAAGCATTACAAGAAGCCTGGGAAGGAAGTACAGAATTAATTTACAAAGGAACATATACATTAAGAGGAAAAACATTTAAGATAAATGAAGATATTTATCCGTTTGATAAATTTGTTGGAATTTATATATACAAATATAAAGATGAGATATTTACAAAACAGGAGTTAAACAATGCAATTTAAAGAATTGTTAGAAGATTATGGATATAGTAAATCTGATTTCGGAATTAAACAAAAAGATAAAGCAGCTGAAGAAAGGATTGCTAGATATCATCAAAGAATTGAAGAAATAAGAAAAAAGAAAGACGCAGTGAGAGAACAAATAAAAAAGTTAACTCAAGAAAATGATAGGCTAAGAGATGAACTCAAGAAAGCAATGATGGGTGAAGAAGATTAGAAAATGCCTAAAGAGGAAAAACATTTAAGATAAATGAAGATATTTATCCGTTTGATAAATTTGTT
>ENA-UOWG01001764-UOWG01001764.1-activated-sludge-metagenome-genome-assembly--contig:-NODE-1764-length-20340-cov-7.501356_pt1 | contig 20340 bp, 18 predicted proteins | sample MGYA00238147_ERZ761563 | MGnify/ENA primary metagenome ERZ761563 (study PRJEB28884, sample SAMN05720216) | anaerobic digester metagenome | isolation source: active sludge of municipal... | reverse complement strand
GCGACGATGAGCGGCGCCAGCGGGTACCACCGCGACAGCGCGCCCTTCGGGTCCAACAACCACGTCGCGACCTTCACCACGACGATGATGCCGATCACGAACAGCAGATCCAGGCCGATTGCGAGTAGATCCATGATGCCCTCCCTATCCGCGATATTCTATGTGGGGCAAATCCCACGGTCTCCCGTCTTTCTTCCAGGCTTGCCACTTCCCGCCAGCACAGGCGTCGAGCCCGCACTCGTCCTCCGCGATCGTCCAGATCATCTGCCACACCTCCAGCGGAGCCGACCACCACGCCTTCCCGTCTTTCGCCGGGGCGATGTCCGCCGCGAGCCCGTCGAGGTGTTTTGAGTAGAGCGTCTGCGTGTTGATCGTGCGGGCCTCGGCATCGGAGATCGCCCACAGGCCACAGAAGGCGAAGACTATCCGGACCTCATCGACAGGCGCCCGCCCCCGCAGGTGGTAGGCGATCTGCACTTCTCGCAGCCGGCGGGTTTCCAGCACTACGACGGGCACCTCGATCTCGACGCACCTGCGGCAGAGCTTGATCGCCGCCGGACGCATGCGGGGATCCAGGTCGTCGATCGAAGTGCTCACCGCCTCATCCTCCGAGGAGCTTCTGCACGCCGAGGGTGATGGCGACGGTCCCGGCCACCCCCGCCGCCCCATAGAGGACCTTCAACGCCACCTTTCCGCCCTTGTGCTCCAGCCTGTCGATGCGCGTGCCGTGCCCACGGATGGCGTCGTGCGCCGCCTTGAGGTCCCTGTCGGTGGCGGCCTTGAGGGCTTTCATGTTCTCTGTTACCACCGCGAGCGCCTTGGCCGTCTCGCTCCCCTCGCCCTGCATCCGTATCAGCGCGGCCTCGTGCCTGTTCACATTCCCGATGATCGCCGAGTCCTGCTCGCACTTCGATGCGATGGAGTGCTCGATGCCCCTGACCTCTTTCAGCAGCTCGAGGCGCATCTCCGCGAAGGCATCAGCCTGCCGCACGATGAAGTCGCGGATAGTCTCGTCGTTCTCCCCGACTTCCTTGCGCAGCCCGTCCAGTTGCTTGCCGAACTCCTCGTGCTCCAGGTGGCGCATCTCGGGAGATTTCTCGCTCATGGTGTGCTCCTCATGGCAGTGCGAATCCCGGCACGCCCTCGACAAACCGCGTCCACCAACCGGCCCCGAGAGATCCGCTATCGCCTCCGAGGTCTTCGGTCGTTGGATTTGTGAGGTCGACCGTTACGGTGGTACCGGCTGAGCCCGCCGCACCGCCGACGCCGGTGCCGGTTGCCGCGGCCCCACCGGTGACTGTCAGCGTCCCGAACGAGGCAGTCTTCGCGTACACCTCGATGTGTCCGCCACCACCGCCGCCGCCGCGACCGTATGTGGCGTTGCCGGCGGCTCCGCCCTTCGCCCCCGTGCAGGTGATCGTCCCGACCACCGGGGATCCACCGAGGGCGTAGATGATCACAACACCACCAGCGCCACCGCCACCGCCGCCATGCACTCCCGCGCCTCCGGTATTCCCGTTGTTCGCTATGGTCCCGTTGTTGGTGAAGTTCCCCTTGACGATGAAGATGATGAACTCGCTGCCATCGCCTCCGTCGCCAGCGTTGGCATCAGAGGTTGATCCGCCTCCTCCGCCGCCGCCACCGCCACCACCGCCGCCACCACCGCCGCCGTAGCCGTTGCCCCCGGCGCTTGAGGCACCACCCGCGCCGCCAACGCCACCAAACGAGAACGGCCAGCCGGTGCCGAGGTTGACCTGGGCCGTGATGAGAACGCCACCGTTCCTTCCCTGCCCTCCCGCGCCCCCGGTAGCCAACCCACCACCCCCGCCGCCGCCGCTCTGTCCTCCGCTGATGGTCCCCACGGAACCAGCAGGGGAAAGCAGACCACCCCCGCCACCGCCCCCCATCAGCGTGCTACCCTGCCCTCCGCACGGTTCGCGCTGAAGCCCGGCATATCCCCACTTGCCGATCGTCAGCGTGACGCCGGTGTCGATAGTGAGATCGCCCTCCACGATCACGCACCGCGCTTGTAGCGTGCAGTCGCCGGTGACGTGGATGCTGTTCGCGTGGATGATGCGCTGCGTGTAGATGCCCGCAGACCACTCGACGTCTGGCGGGGTGCTCGCCGCGACGGCCGGCGCCGCCGATGCAGCTGGTATGCTGGCCGCGACCCGGTTGATCTTGTCCAGTAGGTCGAGGATCGCCCTCTGGATTTCCTCGGGCTTGTTCGACTGCGGCAGGAGCGTCGAGGGGTACTTCGCCATCGGCTACCCCGGCTTCCCCCAGGCGCCCTCGGTTCCGAGCGCCGCGGCGCTGCCCTGTCCCTGGAGGTTCGCGGGCGGGGCCTGCGGCTTCGGCACGCTCGGAGCCCCGGTGTAGACCCGCTGCGCCTCGAGCGCCGCCCAGATGTTCCCGATGGTCCGCTTCCCCTTCAGCTTTTCCTTCACCGGCTCGCTTGCGGGCGCCGCGGGCGCCGGCGCCGCGTCCGCCTTCGGCGTGGCCGGCGCGAGAGGCTTCAACAGCTGCTCGATCTCTTTCTTCACGCCCATGCGGTGCTCCCTCCGAGCCCGTACTGGCTGAGCTTGTCCAGGTCCAACCCCCAGTTGGCCAGGTGGTCGCGGATGAGCTGCTTCTTTCGCGCGAGCGGGATCTTCATCCCGATGATCGCGTTGAGCTCCGCTGTCACCTGGTCGAGCACGCGCTTCTCGGGCATCTTCCCGGGCTCCGCCATGAGGCCTGCGGCGAAGTCGCGCAGCTGGTCGTAGGCGATCTTCGTTTCGGTGTCCTTGCCGCCGAGGCCCAGGACCCCGCGGTTGCCTTCGAGCGCCTGCTCGAGGTCGATGTCCTGCAGCTTCAGCGCGGACTCGTACGAGCGCAGGTAGTGCTCGCGCTCCTGCTTGTCGGGGAAGATGGCCCCCGCGGTGTAGCGCGGGTCGAAGTTGTCCGTGGCCTGGGCGATGGCCGCGACGAACTGATCGCGGCTCATCATCGAGCCGTACTGCGGGGCGATGTAGAGGTCGTACATCCCGTTGAGCTTTTCCCGGATCCTGTCGGCCCAGGCGGCGTTGACCTGCTCCTTCGCGGTCTCCTTCGCCTCGGGGGAGGTGGTCGCCTCCGTCTTCTCGATCGAGGTCTCCGCGGGTTCCTTGCCGCCCTCGATCTCCGGGGCCGCCTCGGGCTGCTCCTGCTCGCCGGCCTGCCGCTGGAGGGCTCCGATGGCCGCGGAACCCCCGCGGGAGCCGAGGATGCTGCCGATCGCCGGGGCGGCCTTCTCGAGGCCGGCGGGGAGCGCCTTCGGCAGGATGTCCCGCAGCAGCCCGGCGAGGCGCCCGGTGCCCTGGGTCGCGGCCTTGGCGAACAGTTTGTTCAGGGCCGCGCCGCCGAGGGAGATACCCGCCATGCTCCCCAGGGCTCGCGGCCAGGTCGTCGGATCTTTCGGGTCGAATTGCGTGGCCCCGACTACGCCTCCGAGCGCCACCCCCGGGCCGTACTGCTGAGCGCCCGAGAGCATGTTCTTCAGGAACTGGCGCGGGGCGGTCGGAGATCCCGCGGCGGTGGCGAGGGTCCGCGCCTCGTTCCACGCGAGGGACTTTTTCAGCACGAGGAGGGCCGGGTACTCCGCTTTCAGGTTCGCGGGGACGAAAGCGTTGTCGATGGCGTCGCGCAGAGCACCGTTGATGTCGGCCTCGATGGTCCCGAGGTGCCCGGCGGTGTTCTGCCGCTTCAACCCCTGCTTCATCCCGTCCCACAGCATCTTGCGGACGGATGCGAGGTTGTCCGCGCCCTTCGTGCGGCTAACCACGTCGTTCAGCACGTCCTGCGCGTACTGCGCGTATGCCTTCCCGGTCATGGGGTCGGCGATGTTCGAGGTGAGGGCTTCCATCACGTCGGGGTGGTTCACGACGTCGGGGAGGAAGTCATCGATGGTTTTCCCGGATGCCTGCCACGCCCTGTCGATGTCATCCCAGATCGCGCCCTGATCGGCGAGGAAGTCTTTGATCGCCCCCTTCCCCGGGCCACCGGCCCGCGAGATCGCGTCGGCCACCTTCTCGTTGACGTCCTCGATCTTCCCCGGGGTCACGCCGAGCTTGCCGAACAGCCCCTCCGATGCAGTCTTCATGACCTCACGCGATCTCACGCCGGCCGCGGCATTCACCTTCGTGTTCAGCCAGTTGCGCGCGGCCTTCCAGCCCTTGTTGAGCAGTCCGCCCAGCGCCTCGCCCGCGGCTCCCAGGACAGCACCTCCGGCCAGTTGCCCGAGGCCTCCCTTCACGGCCTTGCCGACGTCGCCGGTCTCGATGGCCTGCGAGATGGTCGAAGGGAGGGCGGTCGGCGCCGTGTTGATCGCACCCCGCGCGAGGGCGGGCAGGATCCCCTTCGCCGCGAGCCCCGATCCCCCGGCGATCGCGCTCACCGCGGGCACCGCTCCGGTGGAACCGAGCCCGCCGGCGATGCTCCCGAGGATGTTCGCCCCGGGCTTCTCCTTCTTCGATTCCTCCATGAGCTTGCGCTGCGACTCGGGGATGAGCTTCAGCTTGTTCAGCACGCTCTTGACGAACGGCACTCCCTCGACCACGCCCTGGTTGAATGAGGCGATCCCCTTCAGCCACTCGGGGACGTCGGGTGCGGGAGCCTGCGCCGCGGAGGGCGGGGCCGCGCGCTCGGCCTTCCGCGCCTCGTACGGTGCGGGGTTGTACTTCTGCGCGAGAACAGACGGCAACCCGTTCAGCCGGGAATCGAACTGCTTGAAGGCGGGGTCGCCGATCTTCTCGAAGAATCCTGCCATCTCACTGCCCCTTCAGCTGCGCCACGATGTTCGAGATGATCTTCTGCAGGTCGCCCTGCGCATCCTGGCCGGAGGCCGCGGCCCGGGCCCCCGCGGCGATCTGTGCCTCGCGCAGCCTCGCGTCCCGATCCTTCTGCGCCTCGGCCGCGTCGAACTCCCGCTGTCGGTCGGCCTCCTGCTTCTCGGCCTCGGTCGTCGCGGCGAGCCGGCGGTTCTGCCAGTCGTCCTGCAGCTGCGCGACCCGCATGTTGAAGTCCTGCTCGGCCTTCGCCATCTCGGTCTGGAACGTGCGCTGTGCCTCCTCCGAGGCTTTCGCCGCGTCCAGCTTGTCCTTCGCGACCTTTTCCTCCCGGCGGATCTGGCCCTCGAGCGGGATGTTGCTGCCCGAGTAGCCGGCGGCGAACCCCTGGATGAGCTCGAGGATCCCCTTCCCCGTCATCTTCGCGAGCTTCAGCAGCTTCTCGCCGATCTTCGGTTCCTTCTTGATCTGCTCGGCCACGGCGAGGGTGGCCTGCTGCTGTTGTGCCTGCTGCGCCATGCGCTGGTCGGGCTGCTCGAGGTCCATCATGCTCGGGGCGGCCCCGGTCTCCGTGGGGGCCTGCGCCCCGATGGGCGGAACCTCCTCCGGGACCGCGGCCTCGGGGGCGGCGGGCGGGGTGACGGCCGGCGCGGGGGTGACCGCGGGGGCCTCGCCCTCGGCCAGCTGCCCCTTCATGGCGTTCATGGCCTCGATCCTCGCGAGCTTGTCGGCCGCCACGTCGCGCGGGGTGACCGCGGGGCTCGGGGTGCCCACGGGGATCAGCTTCGGGGTGATCCCGGGGGCCACGACCACCGCGTCGTTCATGGCGTCTGCGGGATTCGCCAGCGCCGCGGCAGCGGCCTCGGCCCGGGCCTGCCGGTCGGCGGCTACGTCGAGCGGCGTCACGGCCGGGGTCGGAGTCTCCGCGGGGATGACCTTCGGCGCGACCGTCTTCTCGGCGGGGGTGGTGGCCGCCATGCGCGCGGCCAGGTCGGGGCCCGCGTCGGCCACCGGCACGTTCGCCTTCCCGGCCTTCAACTTCTGGCCGAGGGTGAGGGCGTAGATGCGGTCCGCCAGGTCGCTCATTTCGTCGCCGCCTTCTTTTCAAGAGCCCGCAGGCGTCGGATGGTCTCCATGAGCATCGCTGTGTTGGAGCCCGTCTGTTTTGCGACGTCGATCACTTTGCCTGCGGGCGTTTCTCTCACGTTCTCCGGCAGCACCTTCTCCACGTCCTGGGCGATGACCCCTACCTGCTCTCCGCCGCCGTCCTTGTAGCGGAACCGTTTCGGGCCGATCGTCTCCGCGGCCTCGTCGATGGTCTTGGCGTCCTCGATGTCGGTCTTCGCCTCGCGGTCCGAGAGGAGGCCGAGGCCGGCGCTCGCGAGCCCCGTGACGCCGCCCCAGAAGCTCTTCCCCTTCTCCGCCCCGGCCTGCTGCGTCGCCTGCCCCATCTGCCCCTGGATGCCAGCAGCCGCGAGCCGGTTCTGCGTCGCCTGCCCGTACTGGTTCATTCCGCTCTGGAGGCCCTGCTGGTACTGGTTCGTGTAGAGGTCCCCTGCCTGCTGGCCCCCGAGCATCGCGGCCTGCCCGGCGTTGAGCCCCGAGCTGCGCGCTGCCTGGAGCGCCGCGCGGCTTCCCTGGGTGGCGGCGGTCTGCCCCTGCTGCTCCGCGAGCCCCGAGGCCGCCTGCTGGGCGTTCTGCATCTGCTGAGCCTCGGAGACCCCTCCGATCTGCCCAGCGAGCTGCCCAGCCTTGGCCATCTGGCTCTGACCCGACTTCTGCTGAGTCCCGCCGGTCACGTTGCCCCACCAGTCGCCGACCCCGCCCCAGAAGTTGCTGTTTTTCTGGCGCTTTATCCCCTTCATCTCCTCGACCGTCATCTCACTTGCTCCTCGCGGCGGCCGGGAGGGCCGCGGCATCCGGTGCGAACTCCGCCACCACGTCGTTTATCACGATCCGATCGGAGGTCTTCAGCCCGATCGACACCCCGAGGGAAAGAAGCTGCTTCGGCACCACGCGCAGCCGGTAGAACCCCAGCGGCGTCCAGTCCGCGGGCTTCACGCGGAACGGCGTCTCCTGGTGCAGCTCGCGCTCCACGTCGAAGGTGTCGATGGTCACCATGAAGGAGGCCGCGGCCCGCGTGGCCGAGTACAGCGTGACGATGAATGCCGCGAGCGCGCCCTGGACGTTGCCCGTGAGGCCGAAGTACCCCGACTGCCACACGAGCGGCACGACCGTCGAACCCGCGAGCGCGGAGTACGTGTACCGCCAGCTCGTGGTGTTGTTCGCGATCACCAGGCCGATGGCCGTGTCGTACAGCGAGAGGCCGGTCTGCGCGGCCTTCTTCGCGTTCCTGGTCACCACCCCGTCGCGGACCCACAGCAGATCCGTGGTGCTCTCCAGGACGAGGGTGTTGTCCCGGGTGCTGAACGCTCCCTGGCTGATGACCGCCTCGTCGTTCATCCGCGCTAACTTCGAGAGGGCCCGCCCGCCGTCGAAGGTGTAGATGGAGTTGTCGAAGGCCGAGAGGAAGTACACGACCGTGGGCGAGCTGGCGACGAGCACCATGCCCGCGGCGGGCGCCACCGGGGCGCCCTTGCCGGTGTAAGCCGCCCCCGAGAACGTGGCGAGGTAGATGCTGGCGCCGTCAAACAGGTACGTCTGGGCGAACAGCCGGAACGCCTCGAACTGGCCGGCGAGCTGGTTGCCGAGCTCGTAGCAGAGGTAGTCGCGCTCCACGTCGGTGCTGCCGATGGCCGCCACCCCCGTGAAGATCGTCTCGACCTCCGTCTGCATGACGTCCTCGACGAACGGGTAACCGATGGCGAAGGGGATCCGCGTGTCCTGCATGTAGAGGAGGTTGGCGAGGTCGCCCTTGGCCGCCATGACGTTCACGGACCGGTAGGTCGTGGAGTAGAGGTCGGCGAGGTAGATGTTCACTCCGAAGTCTGGCACGGCCCGGTCGACGAACGTCGGGAGCTCGATGCCCGGGATAAGGTTCGTCGCGGTGGAGAACGTCTGCGTGATGAGCTTGTCGCCGGTGTCGATGCTGTTCACGTGCTGGCCCTGCATGATGCCCACGGCCTTCGCCGAGGTCCCGAGAATCGCGGCTGCCGAGCGGAAAAGTATTCGTCCGTTGTAGTCGTTCACCCCCAGGGTGAGGATCTTCTGCCGCACGTCGATGCAGTTGACCGGGGAGAGCGAGTTGGCGAGGTAGATGTTGTCGCTGACGCGCTGTAGGGTGTTCGTAGATCCCGACTGGATCGTGAAGAAGAAGAGCACACCGTTGTACCGGTAGATGGCGTTCAGCCGGGAGGCGCCGTTGTCCACGACGTGCGGGACGAAGTATTCGTCGAACTCGCCGACGTTCGTCAGCGGAACCCCGAGGCAGTCGGTCGGCAGGGTGTTGCCCGAGGCGATCACGCCAGCGGAGAGCAGCGCCGGCTGCTCGTTCAGCATCACCACGCGCAGCGAGCAAGTGTTGCCCTTGGCGTTGCCCACGAAGTCGGTCAGCCGGCCGTACCCGTTGCACAGCGTGTGGGTCTGCGACTGCGCGTAGTCGAACCAGAGCCCGGGGGTGTGGCTCATGATCGGCGCGAGGTAGTAGTAGATGTTCGTGCCGGTGTCGCTTCGGGTGAAGGTCGCCTCGGCGTAGCCCGGGCCCGAGACGTTCTTCGTGAACGTCGGGGTGTTCGCGCCCATCGCCACGCCATAGTAGGTCGGGGTGGCCGAGTAGACCCCCGCCTGGTTGTGCCCCACCTCGCCGATGCCGGTGAGCAGGTTGGCGGCGTTCTTCTTCACGGGGAACGTGAGGATCGCTCGGGAGTAGGCGGTGCCCGCGAACTGGTCGACGACGGCCCACGTGGCGTCGGTGATCGCGGTCATCGTGGCCGCGACGTCTCCGATGGCGAACGATCCGACGCCCTGATTTCCGACGATGTACCGGTTGGCCTCGAACTTCCAGCCGAAGTTGGTGCCGGAGACCACGTTGGCACACGTCATCACCTGGACGCCGACCGCACCATTTGCGGCAACAGCGCAGAGTCTATTCAGAGCAGGAGACCAGCAGACGGATTCCCATGCCTGTGCGCTGGCAGCAGTCTGTGATGTCCAAGTGATTCCATCTGGCGAGACCATCACGGCTCCGTTGTCAGCCACGGCGCAGAAGAGGCCGAGTTCGGCAGCCCAACAGACGCTGTGCCATGAATGAGCGCCAGAGCTGGAGTGCTGAGTCCAGACGGCCCCGTCCGGGGAGGTCATCACCTGGGCGCCGACCGCACCATTTGCGGCAACAGCGCAGAAGAGACCAAGAGTCGAAGACCAGCACACGGTGAACCATGCCAGCGCGCTGGTGCTCGTATGCGGAGTCCAAGCTGCCCCGTCCGGCGAGGTCATCACCTGAACGCCGGCAATTTCAGTCGTAGCCACGGCGCAAAATAGATGAAGACCCGGGGACCAACAGACGGAATGCCATTCCAGAGCGCTGGCACTGGTGTGGGACGTCCAGACGACCCCGTCCGGGGAGGTCATCACCTGTACACCGACAGCGCCGTTCGCGGCGACCGCGCAGAATAGGCTGAGCTCCGGGGACCAGCAGACGGAGCGCCACTGTTGCGCGCTGGCACTGGTCTGCGAAGTCCACGTGACCCCATCTGGAGAGGTCATGACCTGAGTAGCGGCAACCCCATCCATGGCCACCGCACAGAACAGACCAAGCTCCGGTGACCAGCAGACGGACCGCCATTGCCGCGCGCTGGCACTTGTCCTCGGGGTCCAGGTGATTCCATCAGGGGAGGTCATGACCTGAGTAGCGACAAGCCCATCACCTGCAACAGCGCAGAAGAGACCGAGGGTCGAAGACCAACAGACGGAGTTCCATATTCGCGCGCTGGCGCTCGTTCTCGAAGTCCACGTCTGCCCGCCGAGCATCGCCACGGTCGCGCCGGTCTCGTTCAGGATGAAAGACACGTTGTTGTTCGAAAGGATGAACTGCAGCGAATCGCCGTACGCCATCCCGACGTACTTCACCAGCACCACGTTGAGGATCGTCACCCCGGGCATGACGAAGGTCGTCGAGCGGGAGTGCAGCACGGCCATCGTGGCGGGGTTGATCTCGTCCACGCGGATCGCAGAGCCGACCTTCACGATCCCGAGGATCGTGTTCGCCGCGGTCCAGGCCGCGTCGGAGTACCCGAACAGGGCGTTCCGGTTGGTGACCGCATACGTGCCGACGTTGCCGATCACCGTGTCGTTGATCCGCACGTTGTGCGCCGCGTCGATCTGCAGCAGGTCGCCGGACTTCGTGTAGACGGAGTGCAGCCCCGCGGTGGCGAAGGTCGTCTCCTTCTCGTAGATCGGGGTGATGCCGCTGTTGCGCTCGATGCCCGTGTTCTGGAGATGCTTCGCGTCCTCCGAGCCGAAGGGGAAGAGATCCGCGCCGGCCGGGGTGTCAGTACAGAGCGATGCCTTCAGATTGACGTGGACCGGGGTCGGCTTCGGCATCTACCAGTTCCCCCAGATGCGCCGGCTGTTGCCGATCCGCTGCGGCCGGTAGTCGTCGCGCTTTGCCGCCTTCTCCATGCGCGCCCACAGCCCCGTGGGCTTGCCCGTGGGCGACTCGTCGGCGGTCATCCCGAGCCTCGTCTTCAGCGCCGCGAAGTCCCGCCCGGTCTTCGAGCAGAAGTCGATGGCCGCCTGGTACTCCATGATCTCGTACACCACTTCCGCGGGGTACGTGATGTCCGAGTCCGGATAGTCGGAGACGGCGAGCATCTGCTGACTCTCGCCGGTGAGCAGGGGGACACGGTGGTCGGCCCACGGCCCGATCGCCGTCACGTCCTCGCGGACGACGGTGTTCGTCGCCACCGCGGCGCCCGCCATGGTGAGCCGGCGCACGGCGCCCGAGGTGTCCAGCACGTAGAGGTCAGTGCCGTCCGACACGCATGCCACGACGTTCGCCAGCACGAGGGCTGCGGTGGGGATCACGCGCAGAGCGTTCGCCGCGTCGATGTAGAAGACGGAGCCCCCCGCGAGGGTGAGCCAGGTGCCGGCTGCCGCCAGCAGCAGCACGGGGGCACCGCCGGCCAGGTCGTCGATGAACATCGAGCCCGCGTCGCAGTAGTAGAGGTGGTCGCGGAAGACCGACATGCTGGTCACGGTGCCGGTGCCCGTGATGTTCACCGGCACGAGCGGAGCCGTCACGAGGTCCGTGGGCGCCCGCCAGACGTCTCCCGCGCGAACCCAGTACAGATACCCCTTGTAGTAGGCGAGGCAGGTGACCGCCGTCGCGGCTGCAAACAGAGTCACCGGGGTCGCGTCGGTGTTGTCGTCCAGCGAGCCCGCGGTGATGTTGAGGCCGCCGAGGACGTAGCAGCCGGTGTTGTGGTAGGCGACGTGGACCGGCGAGGTGATCGTGGGGAACGTCAGCGGGGTGGCGCCCGTGGCGTATTCGAGGTCCTCTTCGGGGTGGGTCAGCTCCTCGCTCGGCGGGTAGTAGCGGATGCGCACCTGGTCGTACTGCATCCCGATGACCCACAGCGACACACCGTCGAACCGGTAGGCCGGCGTCGAGGGCAGATCGTTCCTCGCGGTCGGCGGGAACTTGTCCATCGACTTCCACTCGCCCGTGCCGTCCCTGTAGTCGACGGTGCGCAGGCGGTAGAAGTCCGCGGGCAGCGGCACGCGGTACTCGTCGGTGCCCACGAGCATCGCCGGGGTGAGCACGATGATGGCGGTCTCGAGGATGTAGTCGTCGTTCGACTCGAGGATCCGAGCGTACAGGTCCCGCCAGCTTGCGTTGACCGAAGCCGCCTCATCGTCGTGGCTGATGGCCTCGGTCGCGGGAAGGGCGGCGATCGAACGCGCCCGTGAAACGATCTGGGAGACTTTCATCACTACCTATAGTGCCGGGTCAGGACCGGGGTGCTCGAAGTGGGCCCACTTCAAAAAGAAGCCCCGGGAGGAGGCACCCGGGGCTAAACACAGGAGAGCCGCGTTACGCGAGCTCGTGTCTACGCGTAGTGGCCTTCGACCTTGGCGTACAGCGCCACCAGGCCGGTCAGCGCGTCGTTGACCTCGAAGCAGAAGTCCTCGTCCGTGTAGCCGCTCACCGGCAGCTCCCCGCCGAACGAATCCACGAGGTCGATCTCGAGGGTGTACATCGTGGTGCTGAGCATCGACGGCTTGCCGAGGTTGACCATGTCGCTGTTGGTCTTCAGGGCCGATGCCAGCGTGAGCTTCGCGGCGTAGTCATGGTCCCGGATCTTGATGGCGCAGCCCGTGGCGAGCGCTCCCACCAGGGCTCCGAACACGGCACCATCGGTCACCGCGGTGTCCGAGAGCGAAATCCACAGCTTCCGGAGGTAGATGGCCGTGTTCGGGATCGGGCGGACGACGTAGGCCCCGGCGCCCGCGGCCAGTCCGATGTTCTCCTCCAGGGTGGCCGAGCCAGCCGTGGTCGTTGCGATCGATGCCCACCCGGTGTCCACGTCCGCGATGTTCGTGGTGTTCCCGGGCCAGCGTCCCTCGATCGTGACGTCGGGATTCGTCCCCGCCACGACCCCCAGGTGCGTGAGGCCCGAGTACGCCTTGAGCGCCGCGCGCAGGGCATTCGCGACCGTGTTGGCCGCGTCGTTCTCCGAGATGTTGACGAGGATCGGGTACCACCCAGCAGTGACCGGGTTCGCTCCGACTCCGTCCACCTTGAAGTAGACCCAGAACTTCTTCTCCACCCCGAGGTGGTCCTTCAGGTAGAACTTGAAGGACTTGCCGGCGAGAGACCCGCCGACGTCTGCCTCACAGGTGACCGTCGAGAGCTCCCCGATGATGAGCTGGCACCTCTGCTGAAAAACCTTGGTCAGAAGCATTCCGCTTCTCCTTTCTCGCCGAAGCTACGCTCGGCGATTACACGAACCGTCCGACCACGCAGTGGGCGGGGTTCTGCACGACGAACGCCCCGAAGATCGACAGGAGCCCCTGCATGCCCGCGCCGTCCTGGCCGACTGCGGCCGGGTTCAGCGTGAGGATGTCGTCGATGTTCAGAGCGTAGCGATCGGTCGGGGTATCGCCGCTCTCGGTGATCGGGGGGGCGCCGGGCTCGTTGCCCGAGAGGCCGTCGTTGGCCGCCTTCTCGGGGTTGGACAGCGCGACGAACTTCACCACGCGCTTCTCCAGCACGTAGAAGGTGCCGTTCGGGCAGAAGGGATCGGGGATCACGTTCTTGACCCAGGAGGTCGCGAACTGGTAGCTCATCTGCTCGAGGCCGATGACCACCTGGTTCGAGCTCTTCTTGTCCCCGGTGTTGATGGCCTGCCAGTAGTTGCGGTCGGCCTCCAGCTCCCCGATGATGATGGCGTAGTCGTTGTCGTTCATGACGATCAGGTCATTCACGCCACCCTGGAAGCGCGCGAGACGCACCGCCCGGGTCACCGCATGATGGTACGGCTCCAGGCCCGGCACGTCGCGCAGCACGAACCCGCCGGCGAGCCGGTTGACGAACGTCGAGCGGTTGACGGTCTGGAAGAGGGCCGCGATGTAGGCGAGCCACGAGGCGCCGGTGCGGTTGAACCACCACGGCAGCGCCCCGCCGAGGCCCATGGGGAACAGCGGCAGGCCGCCGGCATCCCGGCAGTCGTGCAGCACGACCCACGCGCCAGCGGCGAATCCGCCCGCGGGTGCCACGGGGGCGAACGTCACGGTGTACAGGCCCGCGGCGTCGGGACCGTCGACCTGGGCGACGGTGAAGGGGCCGCCCGCGATGATCGGGTCCGAGGGCAAACCGATCGAGCCATCGGTGATGTCGAACTGGCTGCCGACGTCCAGGCCGAGCACCGTCGAGCTGTCGACGAGCATGGTCGCGGCGCCCGCCAGCACGATCGCCTGGACCGTGCCCAGCTCGCCGTAGCCCATGCCGTAGAACGCCTTGCCGAAGCCCTTGCGCAGGCCATCGGTGGCCGCGAACATCTTCACGACGCCGGCGGGCTCGAAGGCCCCCCGCGCGTCGCGGCTCGCGAGCATTTCCTTCTGCGTGAGCTGGAAGGCGGAGAAGATCTGGCCGTGCTCCGCGGCCATCTGGGCGTTGCGCGCGGTCGTGGCCGAGAGCGCCACGGCGGTCGCGCCGTTACCCGACACGGCGCCGCCACGTCCCGAGAGCATCGGGAAGTTGTAGCTCGCGCCTCCGACGCGCACCTTGTCGATCTGGCGCACGACGGAGCTGTTGGGGAACAGCAGCTGCTCCATCTTGTCGTCGGTGTACCAGACCTTGAAGATGGCCAGCATCTCAGCAGTTGAAACAGGGGGCATAGTTCGTCTCCTCTCTCGTTACAGATCCATCGCCGGGGACCACTTCTTCTTCGGTGGTGCCTTCGGCGGCTCGCTGGGCTTTTCGCCTTCGACTACGACCGTCTCCTTGACGGCCGGGGGTTCCTCGGTTTTCGGCGGCTCCTCTGCCTTCGGAGGCTCGCCGCGGACTTTCGAGATCCGCTCCATTGCCTGGCTGTAGATGCCGTCGATGAAGGGATCCTCGTCCTCGGGCTTGTAGCCTTCGCCCTTCTTCAGCTCCTCGAGGGCGTCGTACAGCCGCTCGTACACGTCGTCGATTCCGAACGCCTTCAGCGGCTCCATGAGCGGATCGAATCTGGCGCCGTGCTTCTGCCGCAGGCTCTCGATGCCTTCCCCGCGGACCTGCGCGATGTAGCGCTGATGCAACGGGCCGAAGAAGTCCTCGTGGATCTCGCGGTCCAACTCCTCGTGGGCCGAGGTGACCTTGTCAACCTTCTCCTCGATGCTCTGCACGAGCTCGAGGACCTTCTGCAGGATGTCCGCGAGGCTGGGGATCTGCTCTTCGGCGGTCTGATGGTTCGGGTCGATCATGGTCGTCACTCCTTATAGTGCCGGTTTCAAATTGGGCCTCCGGCGGTAGGCGCTGAGGCGAGGACGTTGGATGCCTGGGGAACTGGTTCGCCGCCCTGGCCGAGGGCCACGGGGGCCGCCGCGGGCGGGGGCGCCGGCACGGGGCCCGGCTGCATCTGCTGGGGTACCTGGGGCGGGCCCGGGGGCGCCGCGGGGGGCGCCGGAGGCTGAGCGGCAGCGGCGAGCTCGTCCATCTTCCCCTTGATCACGCCAAGAAACTCGACGAGGTTGCGGAGGATCTTCTCGTTGTCCCCCTCGTCCGCGTCGAGCCGCATGATCTCGTTCATGACGTTCTTGTAGAGGTCGGGCAGGCTCACGACCTCGTAGAACTCGAAGTCGCCTTCCTCGGCCGCCCGCTCCGTGATCATCTCGATGTCGTCGCGGTTGGCCGTGGCGATCCCGTAGACCTTCTCCAGGTCGGGGAACTGCAGCATCGAGGCGACCCACTCGGGGCCGACGATGCCCATCTTCTGCAGCTTCTCGACCTGCTCCATCTTCACCTTCGGGGTGTTGGAGAGGGCCGAGGCCGGGGAGAACTGGATCGAGAAGAACTCCCGCTCCCGCTGGAGATCTTTCCAGCTCACCGTGGAGCGGCCCGGCCGTTTCGGCAGCAGGCTGCCCTCGAGCACGTCGACGGCGATCTCGCAGATCTGCATGAGGAACTTCTCGAAGTCCTGCAGCTCGCGGTTGAACCGCTCGCTCTCCACGTCCTCGAGGGTGTCGAGCATCACGCCCGAATTGATTCCGCTGGGCTTCTTCGACTGCGCGGAGAGCATCGAGACGCCCGAGATGTTGTACATGGCCTCGATGATGTCTTTGCGCCGCTGGAGGAGCTGCGGGCTCACCGCCGCGGGCGTAACGACTGTCGCGGGAGCCGTGGCCCCTGGCGCCGGCTCGTATTCGTACACGAGGCCGGCCTTCCCAGCGTCGAGCGTGGAGGCTTTGATCCCGCCGATGGTCGGGGTGAGGATCAGGTTCGCCGGGGTGTTCTCCTCGGCGTCGTGGATCTTCTCGTTCACGAGGTCGAGCTCGCGCTGCAGCGTGATGAGGTCGTCCACGAGCGACGGGGACCACATGCCCTTCACCGGCGGGCAGTAGTAGATCGAGGCGACGGGCGGCCGCTTGAACTTGATCGCGGTCTCGCGCATGAGATGCCCGTCGACAATGTCGTAGCGGATGCCCTCCTCGAGCAGGTAGTAGATGCGGTACTTCTCGGCGCGATAGAACGGGTTGTTCTGGTAGCTCGACCAGGGGGCCGTGTCCTTCTTCAGGATGTCTTTCAGCGCGACGAGCGGGTACTGCCGCAGCTCGATCATCACGCGCGAGGTGTAGCCGAAGTTGAGCTCAGCCGGGTCGTAGAAGTATTCCCACGGCCGCAGCCGCCGCGGCTTTCCGGTCTGCTCGTCGATCCAGATGTAGCCGGCCTCGAAGATCTGCGCGTCGCGGTAGCATAGGTTCGCGAGCTGGTAGATGCTCTCGCGCTGGTACCACTGATCGGACCACTGCTGCCCGATACGGCAGACCTTCCGCGTCTGCCACTTGCCGTTGACCGGGTTGAAGAACGGCCGCACCTTCACCTGGCTCATCTTCGAGAGCTTCGTGTCGATGCAGCTCTTGATGACGTTCTCGATCGGCCACGGGAGGGCGTTGCCCTCGCTCGCGCCGAAGTTGTACGAGACAGGGTCGTTGTACAGGTTCCAGATGTCCTCGCGGCGCTGGCCGTTGTTGTTGTAGCGGTTCAGATTCCGCAGATACTTCATCTCGCGCTTCGAGAGCCAGTTTGCGAGCTGGTTGGCGTCGGTGAGGATCTTCTGGATGTCCATCAGAACGTCTCGTCGTGCGGCGGGGCTGACCGCGGGACTCTATCGCGGACCCCGAATGTCACCTTCACGTTGCCGGGGAAGGTGATCTCGGAATAGAACCCGGGGTTCTGCTTGGCTGCCGCGTTGACCAGCGCTTCGATCAGCGGGTAGTTGAGGGGGTGCTTCTGGAGGTCGATGTACTCACGGCGCCGGCGCTCGAGCTCACGCTGTCGGTCGGCCTCTTGCTTCAGGAGTGCCCAGGCTTCAAGGAATCTCACACCCCCTATAGTGCCTGTCCGGAGGGTGAATCTTGGTTTTTGGCTATTTCGGTGTGACGGCCTGGACTTTCGACTTCAGCCAGATGTACCGGAAACTGTACAGCATGGACTTCGTGATCTCGGGGTGGTAGGTCTCGTCGTCGATGCGCCGGGTGAGCTCGTCCTTCTCGTTGCGCGCCCAGATGATGCGCCGCGTTTCCTCCTCGAACGGCCCGACGATCTCCTTGCCGTCGAGCACCTGCGGCTCGCGCACCCGAAGCCGGCCCGAGCTCACCTCGTCCTGCAGCATCTCGATCATGAGGTCCTGTTGCCCCTGGTAGGCCGGCTGCACCGTGATCCCGAACTGCTGCGCCAGGTCGTAGGTGATCTTCTTGCCCAGCCCTTCGGTGTCGCAGAAGAACGGCACGGCCTTGTTCGGCACCTTCGCGAGCAGCGGGTTGCCCACTACCTGTGCGAGTCCGCGCTTCACCTGGGCGGCGAAGTCCGCGATCCCGGTGCGATTGCCCTTGTACTCGAACAGTGTGAACCGTTCGGGCTTGTGGACGCTCGCCATGTTGATGACGCAGCTGTCGGAGTCGTCGAATCCGTAGTCGATGCCGCCCGAGAAGAACACGTCCGCCGCGGGCTGCCCGGCGATCCACGCCGCGAGCTCGGCCTCCTTGAAGTGGTTCCGAGGCAGCAGGCGGAAGACCACGGCCTCCGTGTCGTAGACGCCGATCTCCCCTCGGTACTCCCGGCGGAAAATCTGGTTGTCCTTCTTCCAGCCCTTCTCCTCGAGCACGCGGCCCAGAATCTCCTCGTGATCCGGGATGTAGGGATTCACCGTCATGTTCCAGTTGAACCGCGAGGTCTGCGGGCCGTTCTCCGCGTACTTCTCCTCTGCATAGTTGCCGGCCACCCGCGAGGGGGTGCCGCCGAGGCAAAGCTGGGAGTCCGCGAAGTCCTTCAGCGCCGGGCCCAGGATCTCCTCCGTGAGCATCTTCAGCTTCTCGTAGCTGCGGCTCTGGCACTCGTCCACGATCGCCATGAGCAGGGAGTGCCCGCGCATGTTCTCGAGGTCCTGCTTCGTGGCCGAGCCCTTCACGAAGATGCGGACCCCGGTGTTGAGCTCCGCGCACTGCTCGGCGATGTGCGGCTTGAAGGGGACGTGGAGGTAGTTGAGCACCGCCATGAGCTTCGGCCAGAAGATGTCGAACGCCGCTTTCGCCGTGAGGCCGATGTAGAAGATGTCGCCTTTCTCGTGGCTGATCGCGCAGTCGACTGCCTTCGCCGCCCAGGCGTCCGTCTTGCCGGCGCGGCGCCCGCTGACGTTCACCACGAGCTTCTTGCGCGAGAGCAGCACCTCCCGCTGCTCGTCGAAGCAGTACAGGGCGAGCAGGTAGCGCAGGTACTTCACGTCGTCGGTGCGGCGGTTCTGGAGGATGTCGTCGATCTTGTCCAGGTGCGGGAGAATGCGCTGCACGAAGTCGCCGAGGGGCCGCATGTCCTTCGAGGTCATGACGGCCTTCATGTATCGGTTCAGCGCCGCGATCGCGAAGGGAGTGGCGTTCGGGTTGTCGAGGGCGAGCGCCCCCTGCTCGTTGACCGGCGCCTCGATCATCTGAGCGAAGAGCTGCGCGGCGAAGTGAGTGTACCCCGCCACCCTGCCCCGAGGATTGCCGGACTGACCTTTCTTGAACCTGTGCTCGACGGGCGGGTTGGGAATCATCACCCTACATAGTGCCGGGTAAGGCGGGGGATTTCGCCTCGAGGAAGTGCTTCATGCGCTCGAAGCAGATGCGGTACTCCATGCCGTGCTCGGCCCGGCGCTTCTCCAGGTAGCCGCCGGCGACCAGGCGGCCGATGAACCAGTAGTACCGCGGGGGGCGCAGGCGCATCTCGCGCATGATCCGCGCCTCGTCGGGGGAGAAGAACATGCCGTGCCGGCCGCTCTTGTCCCACCGCTGGGGGAACTGGTTGTACAGCTGCATCATCACGAGGGCCTGGAACGGCGACATCTCCCGCAGCAGCCCGTCGCGGAGACGGAGCGCAGGGTCACCCGCCACGGCCGAGCATCCTCTCGATGCGGTCGATGACGTACGCGATCGGCGGCTCCCCGTCGCTATGGATCTCCTCTGTGCCCTCGTATGGCCGCGCCTGGCCGAGGCGCCGGCACTCCACGAGCTCGACGTGGGCAGCAAGTAGGAGATCGCGCACCGCAGCGGAGGCTTGCTTGTCTATCCCCTCCGCGGTCTCTGCCGGCTTCTCATTGATCCACATGCCGTGCCAGCAGAACGGCCCAGTCATTGACCGAGTGAAAAAGGATAGGGATACTATGAACTTCTCTTCTTCACGAAGCAACCGCTTCAGCTCCTCGATCTTCCTGTCAATCTTCTTACGCTTCATCTCTCAGCCACCTCACCAGCTCCTCGATGAGACTCGACACGCTCATCTTGTTTGCCTCGGCGTAGCGTCTCGCGTAGTCCGCCAGCTCGGGCAGCAGGCTCGCCTTGACCACCTCGCGACGCCGGCCTCCAGTGGAACGTGCGGAAAACCTGATGCAGCGTCTCGGCGTGTTCGTAGATCCATCGCCGCTCAACATACTCTGCAATCCTCCTGATCGCAACGCGGTAGTACAACGAGCGGCACAGGTCCGCCGCGATCTTCTTTCCCTTCGGGTGCTCGGCTACCAGCAGGTCGAGCGCCGCAGCCGCCGGCACCCGCTCGGGGTTCTCGCCGATCGCGGAGTGCCGATCGATGTCGCCGATGACCGACAGGTGATCCTCGAAGCACTGCTGTCGGCTGCGCGCAGGGGCGAACATCACGTATCGCACATCGCACCGCAGGCGGCTGCTGAAGTTGCGGACCCGGTAGTCGGGGTGCTTCAGGTACTGCGCGATGAGTCTCGCGCTGGCGTCTGTGGCGAGCTCCTCGATCTGGTCGACGGATAGACGAAGCCCGCGGCGCCGGCATTCCCACCGCACGATGCCCGCGGCGATGGCCTGGCACTCCTCGCGTAGCGGCGCCAGGGCCTCGGCGCGGCCGGCGTGGTAGATCGACTGCAATCCGATGGCCCGCTGGTCCGGCGTCACCGCTTCACCTTCTGTTGTCCCGCCTGCTCGACCTCGAGCCGGCACTTCCCGCGCTGCGACGGGTCGTACCACCGGCAGCGCTTGAAGCACTGCGCGCGCTTGAACCGAGCCGGCACCATCGGGCACCTACGAAGACGTATCTGCATGGCTCCCCTCCCTGCTGCCGCCTGCACGTTCACGCGCCCGGCTCCCGGATCAGCGGCAGCAGATCCACGCCGGATTCCGAGAGGAAGCAGTACAGCCCGCTCTCGAGGCGGTTGATGGTGTCCTCGTCCAGACTCAGCACGAGCTCGTCGCTGATCAGGTGCAGCGCCTCGTGGAGCACCGTGGCGATGGTCCGCTCCGCTGGTCGCCCGCGCTCGAAGATGATGCGCAGCATGTCGTGATTCTTCTCCCCGAGCCCGCCGTCGATGTGGTCGACCCACGTGAGCTCGTAGGTCTTCCCCTGGATCACGAGGTGCTGCCGCTCGCTCAC
>ENA-UOWG01001762-UOWG01001762.1-activated-sludge-metagenome-genome-assembly--contig:-NODE-1762-length-20354-cov-5.269964_pt1 | contig 20354 bp, 15 predicted proteins | sample MGYA00238147_ERZ761563 | MGnify/ENA primary metagenome ERZ761563 (study PRJEB28884, sample SAMN05720216) | anaerobic digester metagenome | isolation source: active sludge of municipal... | reverse complement strand
ATGTTGTTGAAGCCATGGCTTCTCATCGTCCATATCGTCCGGGTTTAGGTCTTGATGCCGCCCTTGATGAGATTGAGAAAAACAAGGGAATAATGTATGATAATAGTGTTGCCGATGCCTGCCTGAGATTGTTTCGCGAGAAAGGCTATCACCTTCAGTAATCTACCACAGGCGGACCCTTTTCTGTTGATACTTTCCCTGTTTTGTAGCCGAAAAAGCCATGCAAAATGAAATATATTTTCCCGAAAAAGTTTTTGAAACATGACGTAATCGGGATCAGAACAAAAGACTGGTTAAAAAACGGTCCTTTTGTTCATCATTGTCTTGCCTCCCGTTCCGGGATACGATATAAACACCCATCACGAATTTTGGATGTTTCATGATCAAAAAACCAGGCAGTCAGTCTCGACTGAAAAAAAGTGTATTGGAACAGAGCCTTTGCACCGGCTGCGGGGCCTGTGTAGGACTTTGTCCTTATCAGGTCATTTATGCCGACCGGACGGTACAGCTCTTTGATTGTGATCTGCCTGATGGCAAGTGTTATGCTTTTTGCCCCAGAACACCCGCTGATCATAACCATATTAGAAAAAGCCTTTTTGATGTCAATGACTTGACACCGGAAATCGGTGCGGTAAAGGGATATTACTTCTCGCGGGCTTTAAACCCCCGACTGCGCGCAGATGTCCAGCATGGTGGTACGGTTACGGCGCTTCTGGAGCTGGCCATGGGGGAAGGTGTGATCGATTCTGCCATCGTCTCTTCACGAAGCGAAGATTTTGAACAATGCGGCCTGCTGGTTACGGATCAAATCCAATTGCGCAGGCACTCAAAAAGCTGGTTTACGGTATCTCCTACGCTTGCCGCTTTTAATCGGATACCTGATGATCGTAAAAAAAGAACTGGGGTTGTGGCGACGCCCTGTCAAGCTATGGCTTTGGCAAAAATGAAGACGGCAGAAATTCCCGGTAATAGTGGATCCGACTTTCCCGGTCTGGTCATCGGCCTCTTTTGCGGCTGGACGCTTTCCATGGAAAAATTTCACAATCTTCTCGCACGATATGGAATAACCGAGGCGGATTTGACCGGAATGGACATTCCGGCGGGAAAGAATATCCTTGAGCTTTTCACTGCAGGTGGTTTGCTGTCTGTTCCTATGGCTGAAGTGGATCATTGCGTACGGACAGCGTGCCGCTATTGCATGGACAGTACGGCGGAGTTTGCCGATCTTTCTGTCGGAGCGGCACGCTTTGGAACGGACTGTGAAGAAATGAGGGGGTGGAACCAGATCATGGTGCGATCTGATCGCGGCAAAGAGCTTATCGAACTGGCCGTTGCAAAACAGGTGCTTCAACTCCGTGAAGCTTCTGCACAAGCCCTGCGGGAACTGAAAAGGGCAGCAGCGGAAAAAAAGAAAAAAGCATTAAAAAATATTGTTGAAAAAAGTCGTTCAGCGAAAAATCTTCTGTATCTGAAAAGCGATGATCCGATCGTGCGGAGGTATTTGAGCGTTGATAAGAAACGAAAAGGGAAATCATGAGCAAACTGTTGTCATCGGACAAATCCACTGTTTTGTTTCTGGGTAACGAGGCGATCGCAAGAGGTGCGCTGGAGGCCGGTATAGAGGTTGCCACGGGATATCCGGGTACGCCGTCCTCGGAGGTGATCGAGTCACTGGCCGGTGTCGCACGGGAACGGAATCTTTATGTGGAGTGGTCGGTCAATGAAAAAGTGGCGCTCGAAGTTGCGGCCGCCGCTTCATTTGCCGGCTTGCGTTCGATGGCCGTCATGAAACAAAACGGCGTCAACGTGGCTTCAGACTTCCTTCTGCACCTGACCGCGTCGGGGACACGGGGAGGGATCGTGCTGGTGTCCTGTGAAGATCCGGGTGCACTTTCAAGTGTTAACGAGGGGGAATCACGTTATTTTGCGAGCATGCTCGAAATGCCGCTTCTGGAGCCGGCGGATTTTCAGGAAGCCAAAGACATTACGAAATGGGCTTTTGAACTTTCTGAAGCCATCGGTAATGTCGTCATGCTTCGATCCGTTACACGAATGTCGCACGCCAGCGGCAATGTGACCTGCGGGAAACTTCCGACAAAACGAAGAAAAGCCTCTTTTCAATATGACGGGCCGGTGATGGATTCACAGACCGGGCCGATGATCAGCACGCCGGTTGTGGCCAAACACCTGCTTCGTCAGCAAAGGCTCAAAGATGTGCAGAGGATGTTTGATGAGAGTCCTTTTAACCGGTATACCGGCCCGGCAAAACCCCAACTCCTGATCATCACCAGCAGCGCCTGTTTCCTGTATTCCTGCGAAGCCGTTGAGATGCTCGGACTGGAAAAGAAAGTGGGGATTTTGAAACTGGCCACAACCTGGCCTTTGCCTTCAAAGCTTCTTGAAAAAACCCTTCGAAAAACGAAAAAGATTCTGATTGTCGAAGAAGTCATGCCGTTTTTGGAGGAGAATGTGAAGGTTATGGTCACCGGCATTGTGGACCGGATCGGCATAAAAACATTCTTCGGCAAATACGACGGCACACTGCCCTCTGTCGGGGAACTTAATCCGGATATTGTGGCTGATGCAGTGGGCAGAATTCTGAAAGTAAAACGCAAATCCCTGCCGGCAGATTATCAGACAGACGTTCAGAAAACTGCGGCCCTGATTCCAGTTCGGGAACAGACATTCTGCGCCGGCTGCCCGCACCGTGCGTCGTTCTGGAATATCCACAACGCTATAGCCCTTGACGGACGGAAGGGATTTGTCTGTGGCGATATCGGCTGTTATTCGATGGCTGCGCTATCACCCGCTACCGGTTATCATACCATGCCGACGCTTCATTCCATGGGTTCCGGAACGGGACTGGCCGGCGGTTTTGCCAAATTGGGCCAATTCGGTCTGGATCAGCCGATCCTGACTGTCTGCGGCGATTCCACATTTTATCATGCGGTGATTCCGGCGCTCATCAACGCTCAGCACAACCGGGCGGACATCACCTTTATTGTTTTGGACAATGCGGGGACAGCCATGACGGGGTTTCAGCCGCATCCGGGTCTGTCGGTAAGTGCACTCAAAGACGTGGTTCCAGCGGTTGACATTGCCGCGATCTGCAAGGCGATCGGGGCAAAAGTGGCCATCAGTGACCCATTTGATCTTGCGGCAACCGGCCGAATACTGACATCTTTTCTTGCCGACAAAGGATCTCTCAAGGTGCTGATCCTGCGTCAGGCCTGTGCCCTGAGTCCCGAGAAGAAGGGGAAGAAAACGTTTGACATAAAAGTGGACGAGGCCCTGTGCTTGGGGGATGCCTGCGGCTGCAACCGGCTGTGCACAAGGATTTTCCGCTGTCCGGCTCTTACCTGGGACCGCGATAAAAAGAAAGCCGTGGTGGATGAAGTGATATGCGCCGGCTGTGGTGTATGTGCGTCAATCTGTCCGCAGCAGGCGATTGTCAAAACGGAGGTCATCACACCGGGATGAAAGAACAGAATTTAACGAAAACAAGAAATGTCATTTTAACCGGTGTCGGCGGGCAGGGGAATGTGATGGCCTCGAGAGCACTGGCCCATATGCTTGTTGATGCGGGATATGTCGTCACCATCGGGGAGACATTTGGTATGTCTCAGCGTGGCGGTTCAGTGATGAGTCATTTGCGTGTTTCACCCGATTCAGTCAAAAGCCCGCAGATTCCGCGCGGCGGAGCGGACGTGATTGTCGGTTTGGAGCCCCTTGAGGCCCTTCGTGTTTTGACGGTTTACGGCAACCCGCAGGTATGCGTCTTATATAATTCACGTCCCGTCTATCCCATTGGTGTGATTACGGGCGAGCTCTCTTATCCTTCCGGAGAAACCATCAGGAACGCTTTTGAACGGTTGTCCTCCAGGTACTGGGAGATCGATGCGACATCCGTTGGCCTGAAACTTGGCAATCCTGTTTTGAGCAATATCGTCATGATTGGTGCGCTCGCCAAAACAGGTCTTCTGCCTTTTGACCGGCGAAGTTTTGAAAAAGAGATCAAAAAAACCCTTTCAGTTGGAAAATATAAAATAAATCTGAAGGCTTTTGACGCAGGCGCAGATATGATCAAATAAGGGTTGACGATACGTAATTGAAACTTATATTACCATTTCGTAAACTTTAATTCTCAGGAGGCGGTTCATGAATAATATTTATTCCGCAATTCAAATCAGTGAGCATGTATACTGGGTGGGCGCCATCGACTGGTCCATTCGGGACTTTCACGGCTACACAACGCCGCACGGCAGCACCTATAACGCCTACCTGGTCATGGCCGATAAGATCACGCTGATCGATACAGTCAAGTCTTCTTTTATGGATGAGATGCTGTCAAGGATTGCGTCCGTCGTGGATCCGTCAAAGATCGATTATATTGTTTCCAATCATTCCGAGCAGGATCATACCGGCTGCCTTTTAAGGGCCATTGACCGGATTAAACCTGAAAAAGTATTTGCCTCCGCAGTAGGAGTGAAAACCCTCAAGGAGATCTTCCACGCCCAGCATGATATCCAGCCGGTCAAGGACGGTGAAACGCTCAGCCTGGGAAATATGGATTTAAGGTTCCTGGAAACCCGGATGATTCACTGGCCGGATTCGATGTTTTCCTATCTGGAAAAAGACGGTGTCCTGTTTTCGCAGGACGCTTTCGGCATGCATCTGGCAACCTTCGAGCGTTTTGCCGATCAACTGCCATCAGACATGCTGGAATATGAAGCGGCAACTTATTACGCCAATATTGTCCTGCCTTATTCGCCGGTTGTTCTCAAGGCACTGGACAAGGTTGCCGCCACGGGCTGGTCATTCAAATTATTTGCGCCGGATCATGGTCCCGTATGGAGGCAGAACTTAAGTTTCATTCTCGACCTGTACAAAAAGTGGGCACTCCAGAAACCGGCCAATAAAGCGGTTGTGGTTTACGCGACGATGTGGCATTCCACGGAAATGATGGCCAAGGCGATTGCCGAATCGATGGCGCGCGAAGGGATCCGTGTCAAACTTTTATCCATGAACGAAGTACACCGCAGTGAAGTGATTTATGAAGTGCTGGAGGCAGGCGCTCTGATTGTTGGTTCACCGACGCTCAACAACAATATCTTGCCGCAAATGGCGGATGTGATGACATATATAAAGGGATTGAAACCGTCTCATCTGATTGGAGCGGTTTTTGGTTCATACGGCTGGAGCGGAGAATCCGTCAAGGATCTGGAAGCTATTCTAAAGGAGATGAAAGTGGATATCGTGGCCGAAACGGTTTCTGTTAAGCATGTTCCGGGCGAGGATGTTCTTGAAAAATGTTCGGAGTTAGGCCGAACGGTTGCAGCTGAATTGAAAAAAAGAATTGCTGATTGAAGAAATTTTCACAATGGAAGGAGGAAGCTCATGAAAAAGTATGTTTGTGGAATATGCGGTTATGTATACGATCCGGCCAACGGTGATCCGGAGAACGATGTGGCGAAGGGTACGGAGTTTAAGGATCTGCCCGAGGACTGGACCTGTCCGGTTTGCGGTGCAGACAAGAGCGAGTTTTCTCCGGAGTGAGTTTTTCAATATAAAGAGACAGGAGCTGACTTATGGACGAAAAGATTCGTGAGGCCCTCCAGCAGGCTTATGTGGGTGAAGCAAAGGCTGCACTGAGGCTCAAGGTTTATGCTCAGAAAGCGGAAGAGGAAGGATTTAAACAGATTGCCCGACTGTTCCGCGTCATTGCCTTTTCGGAGGAGATTCACGGGGCACGGGCGCTCAGGGTTCTCAAGGACATCAAAACGACGGAGGAAAACCTGGCTGCGAGTTTTGAGTCGGAAAAGACCGTGGCGGAAATTGCCTATGACCGTTTTGTGAAAATGGCAGAGCAGGCGGGGGATAAAGCTTCGCTTCTGCATTTCAGCCAGAGCCGTGATGTGGAAGAAACCCATGCCAAGCTATACAAACAGGCGATGAATCACTTCATGGAAGAACGCGAAACCGTTTATCATGTCTGCAAGGTGTGCGGTTATGTGGCGGATGGTGTATTGCCGGATGAATGTCCTGTTTGCGCGGCAAAGAAAGACCAGTTTACAACGTTTGACAGCTAATCAACAAAACGAAAGGAGAATGGTCATGGCCGCGCTCCGTGTCGTTCTTTTGATGTTGATTCTTGTTTTTCTGGCATTACCGCAAAAGACTCTCGGCGCTCAAAAGCCGTTGTGGGAACTTGGCGTTGGCGGCGGATTTCTCCTGATGCCGGATTACCGGGGATCCGATGAAACACGCGCCTATCTTCTTCCATTTCCCTACGCGATCTATCGCGGAGGGGTATTCAGACTGGAGGACAAGCGGGTTGCGGCCAGGATATTCAAGACTGACAGGATCACCCTTGACGCAAGCGGGTATGGAGCGGTGCCTGTTCGCAGCGGCAATAATGACGCAAGAATGTGGATGCCGGATCTGGATGCCACCTTTGAGTTCGGGCCGGCGCTGCGCATTAAACTTCTGGAATCCAAGGAAAACAGGTATCTTTTGAGCCTGGTGCTACCGGTCCGGGCGGTTTTTTCAACTGATTTCCGCACGGTGCGTTATGAAGGATTTATCTTCAGTCCCCGGCTGAATTTCGAAAAAGGCGATGTGATTCCCGGAACGGGCGTTTATGCAGGCGTATCGACGGGGCCGATGTTTGCCGACCGCGGCTATCATAATTATTTTTATGAAGTCGAGCCGGAATATGCCATGCTTTCGCGACCGGCTTATACGCCGGATGCAGGCTACAGTGGATCGGCGTTCACCATCGGTATCGGGAAGGATTACAAGCAACTAAAATTTCATGCTTTTGCCAGTGTTGATTTTCTGCAGGGAACGGCGTTTGAGGAAAGCCCTCTCGTGAAGAGAAAGATGTCCTGGATGGGCGGTTTCAGTATTACCTGGGTCTTCTTGAAATCGGAAAAGACCGTCGAGGACGAAAGCCCCTATTAAAGATGGTGCAATTTGCGGAAAAAGGACAATTCATGTTGTTTCTTCTGACCAGGTGGCTGGTGATCACCGTGGCCATTTTAGTGGCGGCCACCATCCTTCGCAAGGGGATTCACGTGGATTCTCTGACCACGGCCATTATTGCAGCTGCAATTCTGGGAATCATCAACGCTTTTTTGCGTCCGGTTCTGCTGATCCTGACATTGCCGCTGACCATTTTGACGCTGGGTGTTTTTACATTTGTCCTCAATGCATTTATGCTGCTTCTGGTAGCTTATTTTGTTCCGGGGCTGGAGATTGACAGTTTTTCCTGGGCCTTTCTGGGAGCCCTGATTATCAGTATCGTCAGTTGGATCGCCAACCGCTTTATCAATAAATCAGCGCCGGATACCGTCAATCGCCAAAAACCGGACTTCATCGATATGAAGCAGGGGGATGACGGGAAATGGCGCTAGACGCAACGTTCAATCTAACCCCAGCGATGAAGCAGTACATCGAAATCAAGAAAAAATATCCGGATTGTATCTTGTTGTACCGGATGGGTGATTTCTACGAGATGTTTTTTGAAGATGCCCTGACGGCGGCTCCTGTTCTGGAGATCACGCTCACCTCCCGCAACAAGTCTAAAGAAGACGCGGTCCCGCTTTGCGGCTTTCCGTACCATGCCGCTTCTGCATACATAACAAAACTCGTGGAGAAAGGATTCAAGGTCGCTGTCTGCGAACAGGTCGAAGACCCCAAAAATGCCAGGGGGATCGTCAAACGAGAGGTCATCCGGGTCATTACACCCGGTCTGATTCTGGATGAGGAGAACCTCAAATCCGGCGAAAACAATTACCTGGCCTGCGTTGCGCTGGTACAGCAAACGCTGGGACTGGCTTTTCTCGATCTGTCCACGGGGGAATTTCAAATCGGCGAGTTTGCCGGTCGCGAACGGCTGCTGGCTGCTGTCGGAGGTCTGGATTTCAAGGAATTGCTGGTCAGCCGTACATTTTCTGACCCGGTTTTGATCAAAATGCTGGAGGCGCAAATGCCTGCCGGCCGCGTAAATGCTATTGATGGAACCTCTTTTGCACCGGGATGGTCTGATGAAATTCTGGAGAGGGAACTCTCCTTGCAGGTTTTGGATCAATCCGGGATTAAAAGCAGGCCGGCGGCCAAATTTGCCGCCGCCGTCATCTTGCACTACGTTAATTCCACGCAAATGGTTCGTGCCGCGCACATTTCTGAAATCCGTTGGTACGCGCCGGAAAATTATCTGGTCCTGGACGATGCCGCCCGCCGGAATCTGGAAATATTTTCAACCATCCAGGACAATACCCGTGCCGGTTCTCTTTTTTCCATGATCAATGAAACTCTCACTCCGATGGGCACGAGGCGCCTGCGATGGTGGATGGGTTACCCGCTGGTAGATCCCGAAAAAATCCGTGCCCGGCTCGCAGCCGTGGCGGAAATCAGGGATAACCACATTGTGCGGTCGGATTTGCGAAAAGCTCTTTCACAGGTTTATGATCTGGAAAGACTGGCCGGACGTGTCGCGCTCAGGGTCGCGACGCCGCGGGATCTGATTGCACTGAAATTGTCGCTTGCCGTTTTGCCCGAGCTGCAATCCATGCTTGTAGATTTCACCGCCCCCGCCCTGTTGTCGATTCGCAGGGAGATCAGGGATATGTCCGCTTTGGTGGATCTACTTTCCCGGGCCATTGTTCCTGATCCTCCGTTGCGCATCCAGGAGGGAGGATTTATCGCTCAAGGTTTTGATGAAGGGCTTGACCAACTGCGTTTGATCAGCCGCGACGGGAAAAAATGGATTGCGTCGCTTGAAGCAAAAGAAAGACAGGCTACGGGCATCAATACCCTCAAGATCGGGTTTAACAATGTTTTCGGCTATTATATTGAAGTCACCAAGGCCAATGCCGGTTCAGTGCCGGAATCGTATGTGCGCAAGCAGACACTGGTCAATGCCGAGCGCTATATCAATCAGGAGCTGAAAGAATTTGAACAGACGGTTCTGAATGCTGAAGAGAAAATACATGAACGCGAATATGAAATCTTCAATCAGCTGCGTGACGACGTAATGCCTTATATTCCGGAGATTCAGTATAACGCTTATCGCGTGGCCGAGCTTGACGCGTTTTGCTCGCTTGCTGAAGTGGCCGAAAAGCATTCCTTTGTCTGCCCCGAAATTGACGAAGAAGACCTGATCGATATTCAAGACGGACGTCACCCGGTGGTTGAGGCGGCCTTGAAAAAAGAGGGGTTTGTGCCCAATGACACGCTGATGGACCTGCAGAGCAACCGCCTGCTGGTGATCACCGGTCCCAATATGGCGGGCAAATCCACTTATATCCGCCAGGTGGCTTTAATTGTGCTTTTGGCGCAGATGGGCAGCTTTGTTCCGGCTTCACATGCGCGGATCGGCATCGTCGATAAAATTTTCACCCGCATCGGTGCATCGGACAACCTGATGAAAGGGCAGAGCACATTTATGGTGGAAATGATGGAAACAGCCCGGATTCTGACGGATGCGACGTCCCGGAGCCTCGTGATCCTGGATGAAGTGGGCCGGGGAACTTCGACGTTTGACGGATTGAGCATTGCCTGGGCGGTGGCCGAATACATTCATGATTTTGGCGGTGTCGGCATGCGGACCCTTTTTGCAACACACTATCACCAGTTGACAGATCTGGCGGCCTCAAAAGAAGGCGTGAAAAATTACAACATCGCCGTGAAGGAATGGGGCGAAAAAATCATTTTTTTGCGTAAGATCATGCAAGGCGGGACAAGCCGAAGCTATGGCATCGAAGTGGCCCGGATCGCCGGGGTTCCATCCGAGGTGATTTTACGCGCCAAAGAAATCCTGCGCAATCTGGAAAAGGGAGAGTTCGATGAGATCGGCATGCCGCGAATCGCACGGGGGAAAAACGCTGCGAAGTGTGGAAATCCACAGTTGAGTCTTTTTGCGCAAAGCGAGGATGCGGTTCTTGAAGAGCTTCGGCAAATGGATACTTCTTCCATGACGCCGCTTGACGCGCTCAACACACTCCATCATCTCAAAGAAAGATTAACCTGACCTTATCGTTGTTCTAAACGCCTTTTCTCACGCAGGTCAGTTTTACCTGCCTTAGATCGCTGAATCCAGAGAGAACTTTGGAAATACCTTCTTGTAAAAGAGTGGTCATGCCGTTGGCGGCTGCTGCCTGATAAATCGATTCGATGCTTTCTTTGCGCCGGATCATACGTTTGATTTCCCGGGTGAAAATAAAAATCTCTGAGACGCACATTCGGCCGGCGTATCCGGTTTGACCGCACGCGTCACACCCTCTGGGACGGAACAGATAAAAATGGTTCGAATAGGGGATATTGAGTTTTTCAAAATTCTCTTTCCCGTACAATTGAGCAATTTCTTCATATTCTTCCTGGCCGGGGTGGTATTTTTCCTTGCATTTCGGGCAGAGCGTTTTCATTAGCCTCTGTTCCATGATGGACAACATCGCATCGGCAAAAATTAAACGGCTGATGCCCATATCCAGAAACTTTTCCATGGCATCGATGATGTGATCAGCCCATAGCGTGCTGATCACAAGATGTCTTTTCAGGGAGGCTTCCATGCATATTCCGGCCGTTTCCGGATCACAAATCCGGCTTGCTGCAATGATGTCCGGATCGGCATTCAAAAATGAACGCAGCACGGCAGGATAGTCAAGGCCTTTTCGAGGATCAACGGGAACCTGCCTTAAACCGTCTTGTGTAATCTCGATAGACTCTTCCGCCGTCCAGATTTTTTTCTCCGGCGTATTGATGTTGTCAAGGCAGGCATGAAGAGTTGTGTTCATGCCTGCTCCCGGTGGCCCAACAATGAAAAGCATTCCCCTGGGCTGCCGCAGAATATTCACCAGTATTTTGTAATGATTTTCCGACAGCCCAAGCAGTTCCAGGGGGATTTTTTTCGCTTTCGCCGAAATGTGAATCACCAGGTCTTCGGTTCCGGTGTGCGTCGGAATAAAGGTCGCCCGCATGTGGATGGCGTTTCCCGATGGTCGTGTTAATGTCAGATTTCCCTGCTGGATGGCGGGCTGCCGGGTTTGGCTGAGATTGGCCAATTGTTTCACCTGATCAGTGAACTTTGCATATTCTTCAGCGGTGATCGTCTTGTTCTTCAAACACTGTCCGTCAATGCGGACGCGTAAATAAATGGTTTTGCCGGCAGCGTCCGGTTCAAAATGAATGTCAGAGCCCCGGCGGTTGTATGCGTCATAAATAATGTCGGTGAACAACGGAAGAATGCGTGATTGAGGAACGGTCGCAACGGCTATAGCGCTTTCAGCGGTTGTGGTGATTGTGGCGGTTGCAGGTTCCTCAGGGATGTCATGATCCATATCCTTTGGAAATAGATCCCGAAGGAATATGGCTGCGGCTTGCAGTGGCCCATCGGATGGCCTCACGTCTGACTGATACCGGTTTTGAAAAGCAGTTGCAGGAGCTGTTTCAGGCGTCAAAGCCTCGGTATGCGTGATGCCGGATAGAAAAGAGTCGCCATTTCGTGGACCGTTTTCGGATTCGGGAACGACGATGCTTTCCGGTTCAATAGGGGGCTCCGGCTTCGCGATGGTTTCAGGACGGGTCAAAATGCCTGGATCAGGATCGCGTGGATGCTCTGCAAAAAGTCGCTGAACGGCCGGTTCTGCCGACAGTTCTTCGTCTTTTTCTAAATAGTGAAGATGAATCAGCCTCAGGATATCACTGGACAGGGCAACCTCGTAAACGACGGAGTCCGTTTCCAGCATTTTTTCGATTTCCCGCCTTTTGGCAAGGTTTGACGGGTCTTCCACGAGGACATGGATTTTTCCTTTCACTACGTTCAGAGGAAACCAGAGCATATCGATGAGTGCGGACTTGTCAAGGCTGTAAAGGAGATCATTGATGACAGGCAGGTCATCGCTGTAAGCTCGGAAGGGACAGGAGAAGTGGTCAGACAGTGCCGCCCCGATATATTCTTTTGAAACATTGTAACGTTCCATTAAAATCGTTGCCACATCTTCTTTTGTGGCAAAAGATGCCTTTATTGCATAATTCATTTGCTCTGGTGTGACGATTCCATCATGAATCAGCTTTTCATATCTCTCTCCGCGTTTGTGACCGGCCTGCTCAAAGTCCAGCAGCATAAAAAATGCTTTGGCCAGACAGCTTTCGATTTCATCTAGAAAGATGTGCGAGTAATCATCAATGGTTTCGCCGTTTTTTTTGTTCATGATTTCCATGACGCCTAGGATGTTGCCGTCATACAGGATGGGGCTGGCGATAATCTGACCGGTCAGGATTCCGGTTTTTTCATCCAGTGAATCGTCAAAACGCAGTGCGTCATTAATTCTCCTGATTTCCCTGACATTGTAAGCGTCTGAAACATGGAGCATTTTTTTCTTTCTCGCAACATAACCGGCAAATGTTGTGTTATCAATGGGGAGGCGGATTTCTTTTGTTTTTGTGCCGCCGTTCTGCAGTGTGAAAATTTCTTTTTTTGCCTTGTCGACCACATAAATTGTGAGGACGTAAATATTAAACAGTTTTCGGATATCTTCCTTGATATCAACAATGATTTCCCGAATATTTTCAGCAGAGTTAATACGGCTGGTAATACGCTGGATTGACTTGTGAAATTCAAGATTTTTTAACAGTTCCTCAACCTGAGGCGCCTCGGATATTTCTTCCTTCAGCGATTTTTTGATATACGTGCTGGTTTTAGACATCAAGCAGTTCCTTGCCGTCAACTTAAAAAATGATCTCTTTCGGTATTTAGCAAGACGTGTGCCGAAACAGAATAAAATATAATGTTCATGAATAATAAATAGTTACGGTGATTAAAAGGGATGAAAACAAAAGGGGCACATCAGGCTGAATGATTCATTTTGACCCCGGAATCTGTTTCTACAGTGAATCTACAGGTTATAGGATTTAACTTTTCTTTTCAGCGTAGAAAGGGAAATGCCCAGCGCTTTTGCGGATTGGGAGTAATTTCCATTGAATTTTTTCAGCGCGCGGCTGATGCAGTTCTTTTCAGTCATTTCAAGCGGCAGTATTTCTTCATCATCCAAAGCGGCCGGAGCGGAATGAGAATAAGGGGTTATATTGTTTTTCAAAAGCAGTGATGGTCGCAGCGTCTGTCCCCGCTGGATGATCAGGGATCGTTCAATGACATTTTTCAATTCACGCACGTTGCCCGGCCATTCATATTCCATCAGTTTGCCCAGTTCCGGGTCGCTTAGTCGGATGCTTGCATCCCGGGACATTTTTCCGATGAAATATTCACAAAGTTTGGGGATATCATTTTTTCTTTCGCGAAGCGGCGGAATATGGATTCGAATGACGCTGAGACGGTAGTAGAGGTCATTTCGAAATGTTTTTTCCTTGATGGCCTCTTCCAGATCATTGTTGGCGGCGGCGATAATACGCACGCTGATCGGTTTGACGGTTTCGCTGCCGATGCGCCTGATTTTTTTCTCTTCCAGAACTCCCAGCAGCTTGGATTGAAGATGGATCGGCATGGAGCCGATTTCATCCAGCATCAGGGTTCCTCCCTCCGCAAGCTCAAAAATACCCTTGCGTGTGGAACTTGCCCCTGTAAAGGCGCCTTTTTCGGACCCGAACAATTCTGCCTCGATTAGATTTTCGGGAAAGGCGGCGCAATTGGCTGTGAGAAATAGTTTTGTCGGCAGATCGCTTTTATAGTGAATGGCTCTTGCCACAACATTTTTGCCCGTTCCGGTTTCTCCGGTGATGAGAACAGGTGCGTCGGTGCCAGCCGCAAGATCAATGGTCCGGTTGATTTCATCAAATATTCCGTGACCGGCGATCAGTTCATGTTCAACGGTGTCTTTCGTGTTCTGGTAGTCCTGGATTTGCTCTGTTTTCTCGAGTTCCTGCGTGCGGAAAGCCTGTTTGACGGTCAACTCCAGTTCAGCCATTTCAAAGGGCTTGGAAAGATAGTCGTGGGCGCCGACCTTGATGGCTTCGATGGCATTGTTAAAGCTCGGGTAGGCTGTCACGAAGATGATTTTCGTCTGCTCATTTTGTTTTAAAATGGCGGGGCAAAGCGCTATGCCTTCCGTATCGGGAAGCTTCTGATCGAGAATGACCACATCAATTTTTGTTTCTTTACAGAGCTTCAGGCCGTCTTTGCCTGTATTGGCCATCAGCACATCTGTTTTTTCATCGGTCAGCAGATCATGCACGGATTCACAGAAAATATCATTGTCGTCGATGATCAGGATTCTTCTTTTCACTTTCATCATGCGTTACGCGTACCTTCGGGAATTAAGATCGTCACACTCGTCCCTTTATCTTTGATGCTGTTAATTTCCATGTTTCCCTTCATAAGCGTTACCATTTTCAATGTAATCATCAAACCGAGACCCGTCCCGCGGGTTTTTGTTGTGTAGAAGGGTTTGAAAAGATTGGCCTGCGCCTCTTTGGACATTCCACAGCCGTTGTCTTCGACAATCATTGCAACCAGGTCTTCCTGTTTGATTACCCGGATCGTAATTTTCTTGTTTTTTTGATCTTCAAGTGCATCCGATGCGTTGGTGATCAAATTCAGCAGAACCTGGTGGAGGAGACGAGGATCCGCACTGATGTTTGTCACATTCAAACCGACGATTTTGCTGATTTCAATGCCGGATTGATGAAGATCATTCCGTACCAGCGCGATAAAGCGGGTCAGGAAATCATCGATTTGTACGTCCTGGATTTCAGGTTTTTCAAAGATGCTGAAACTCTTCAACGCCCTCAAGAGAAACTCGACACGGGATATTTCTGTCATGGCGCGGTCAACATACTTTTCAACCGTTTCGGGAGAGTATTCGCTGAGGTTTCTTTTCAGGACGCTTAAGGTCATTTTGATGGAATTGATCGGATTGCCCAGTTCATGCCGTATGCCGGAAAACACAAAGCTGATGTTGTCCATTGAATTGACCGCTTCAGCGATGGACTCCAGGCGGCTTCTTTCCGTGATGTCGCGGATGATGATCCAGATGAAGTTGTCTGCAATCATGTAGGGCGTATAGCCCAGCAGGCGGTTTTTAAAGCGCAGTGTATAATTTTTTCCGAAAATTTCTTTTTCGGGTTTGCTGCCGTAGTCTGTCAAGAGCAAAGACAGAAGATTTCGATAGTCGAGCAAATTCTGTGTTTGCTGAAAAATTTCCACAGCGAATTTATTTTTGAAAATAAGCTCTCTTGTTTTCACATCCAGAATGACGATGCCCAGATCAATGGTCTCCATGATACTGGCATATAAAGAATTCTCCAGATGATTTTCCGAATGTGCCATATTCAAATTTTCTGTTGCGGCGTCACGCATAATGTGAATATAATCTCATTAAAAGAAACATTAAAACATAGAATCATTTTAATGTTTTTCGCGCTTTGATATAAATAATTACCTGTATTGTCAAGGATATTTTCGTGCAGACTTTAAAGCGAACGGTGCTTTTTATTTTGCTTACCGCGGCTGTTGCTGCGGCCGGAATGTTTTTTGCTCCCGGATTTCTAGCTTATTCGACAAACTACACAAAAGCGGATGCCGTCGTGATATTACTGGGGCCCGTCTTTAGCGATCGTGAAAGGCATGCGCTGGATTTGATTGAAAAGGGGATGGCGGATTATCTTATCATTCCGGCTTATCATAAAACATTGCGCCTGGATCAGAGGACATTAAAACCCGTTCCGGACAATCCGGACAAAAAAGAAATCAACTCAAAAAGCAAACCGGTCATGCCGGAATATTACGAAGACACTCATATTGAACTTATCGAAGCAAAAAAGACCATGAAAAGGCAAGGACTGAAGTCAGCCATATTTGTCAGCTCCCCCTATCATATGCGCCGCATTCAGATCATGGTCAATAAAGAATTTGATCTTCCATCCGAATATTATTTTTCGCCGACACCTTTTGAAAAAGCGCCCTTAAAAGCATGGGAATTACAGGCGTCCGACTGGAAAAAAGTGCGCAGGGAATACGTCAAGATTCTGTGGTTTTTGATCTATTCCCCCTGGACAAAGGGGGAAGCATCAGGATAGCGTTTAGTTGTCCGGCTTGAGATAGGGAAGGGCCAGCTGGACTTTTTTCAGGGCCTGCTTTTCGATCTGGCGGGCTCGTTCCCGGGTGATATTGTACTTATCGCCGATTTCCTGAAGGGTGAGCGGGTCATCCGCCATGATCCGGTGCTGGATGATAAAGCTTTCCCTTTCGTTGAGATTGGCCAGTGCCCCGGCGATGTCTCGCTTGACCAGGCTTCTTTCCTCATGCTTAATCAGGGATACTTCCTGGTTGTCACCGTCATGCGTGAGAAAATCAAGATGCGATGTTTCTCCGTCATCATTGATGAATTCGTTGAGCGACAGATCGCGCGAACCCATGCGCAAATCCATTTCGGCGACCTCGGAGCCCTTCACACCCAGAGAATCCGCGATTTCGCTGAATTCAGGGTTCTTTTTTGAAAGGGTCTCCAGTTCCTTTTTTGCCTGGCTTAATTTGAAAAAAAGCTTTCTTTGGGCCTGGGTTGTTCCGATTTTCACAATGCTCCAGGACTTGATCAGATAATTCTGAATATAGGCACGAATCCACCACACCGCATAGGAAATGAGGCGGTAGCCTTTGTAGGGGTCGAATTTTTTCACCGCATGAATCAGACCGATGTTGCCTTCCTGGATCAGATCAGCCAGTTTGAAACCGTAATTCCGGTATTCATGGGCAATCTTGACCACAAAACGCAAATTGGAGACGATCAACTTTTCCGCGGCCTCCATGTCATTGTATTTCTTGAGCTGCACGGCGAGTTTGAATTCTTCTTCGGGAGACAGGAGCGGAAAGCGGTTGATCTCGGTAATATAAATGTCAAGAGTGCCTGTAACGATCGGTAACTTCAACGCTTGGGCCTCCTCAATGAATTTAACATCGTATTTATGTATCGAAGAGTGTTTTCCCGGTCAAGAAAATTATTCAAATGCCAGGTGTCTTGACAGGAAAACCATCAATGTTTATTCTATGGAAAAGCAATCTAAGGAATTGAAATGAAATCAGTTAACAGGGTGATGATCGAATCGGCCGTCAAAATGGCCAGGGATGTGAAAGCCGGCATTGTTCTGCTTTGCGCGGATGTGAAAAAAGAGTTCGCGGAACTGCCGGAAGACGTAAAAAAATCCATCCATTTTATTCTGGTCACACAGGAGAATGAAAACCTGCCGGAAATGCTGGCAAAATACGTGAGAAAACTGGATGTTCCCAATGTGAATTTAACGCGCATGGGAAAAATAAAAATCGCGATAGCCAAAGGCATCGTGTCCGGTCTTCTCAAAAAGAATGACAAAATCATTTGTCTTTCCGGCGTGCCGAAATTCGGTTATGCCGACAGCATCTTTTTTATAGACGTTGGAAAAGAGTTCGAAATCCTGACCTATGATTTCATCAGCGATATTGTAGAGGCCGTTGAGCCTGAAGTTTTCAATGCCGTCTTGAACATTGCCTGTGAACTGGCCGCCCAGGGACGGGAGAGCCGGAAAGTCGGCACGATCTTTGTCCTCGGCGACGATGAAAAGGTGATGCAATTATCCAGGCAGATGATCATGAATCCGTTCCAGGGATATCCGGAAGATGATAGAAATATCCTGAATCCGGACCTGGAAGAAACCATCAAGGAATATTCTTCCATCGACGGCGCCTTTGTGATCAAGTCCAATGGGGTCATCATCACGGCGGGCCGCCATTTGAGCGCGGCGCTGGAAAGCAAGGATTTTCCGTCGGGGCTGGGCAGCCGTCACATTGCCGCGGCAGGCATCACCAATTTGACGAAAGCCGTTACCATTGTTGTTTCGCAATCCACGGGAGACGTCACTGTCTTCAAGAATGGCAGGCTTTTTGTGACCATTGAAAAACCGGTAGAATAAAGAGAGGGAAATATGAGATTTGATAAATTCACATTGAAAGTACAGGAAGCTCTTCAGGACGCGCAGTCGCTGGCGGGGTCCCTGGGACACCAGGCGATCGAACCGGAGCATCTGCTGGCCTGTTTCCTTAAGCAGCAAGACAGCATCGTTTCTGCGATTGTGAACAAGTTAAACGCGTCGCCGCAGAAAATAGAGCAGGACCTGAACCAATATCTGAAAAAACAGCCGAGCGTTCAGGGTTCTTCAGCAGGCCAGGTTTATCTGGGCGGCAGGCTCAATAAACTGTTTGATAAGGCAATGACCGAGGCGGCTCAGCTCAGGGACGAATATGTCAGTGCGGAGCATCTGCTGGTTGTCATGGCTGAAGAAAAAGAGGGACAGGCGGGAAAAGTCCTGCGTCAGGCGGGGATTAACCGGGACAGTATTTTCAAGGTTCTTGTTGATATCCGCGGTAACCAGCGGGTCACCGATCCGAACCCGGAAGGCAAGTATCAGGCCCTCGAGCGCTATGCCCGGGACTTCAATGAACTGGCCCGCAAAGGTTCCTTTGATCCGGTCATCGGCCGGGATGAAGAAATACGCCGTGTCATGCAGGTTCTTTCACGGCGTACGAAGAACAATCCCGTGCTCATCGGTGAGCCGGGTGTCGGCAAGACGGCCATCGTGGAAGGTCTTGCCCAGCGTATTGTCAACGGGGATGTTCCGGAAAGCCTGAAAAACAAACGCGTCATCGGTCTGGACATCGGCGCTTTGATTGCAGGGGCGAAATACCGTGGCGAATTTGAGGAAAGGCTCAAGGCGGTCCTGAAGGAAGTCATCAGCGCAGAAGGAGAGATCATTCTTTTCATCGACGAAATTCATACGATGGTCGGCGCCGGCGCATCGGAAGGTTCCATGGACGCTTCCAATATGCTCAAACCCGCCCTGGCCAGAGGTGAGCTGCGCTGTGTGGGAGCGACGACGCTCAATGAATACCGCAAATACATTGAGAAGGATGCTGCGCTGGAGAGGCGTTTTCAGCCGATTCTGGTCAAGGAACCGACCGTTGAGGATACCATTGCCATTTTACGTGGTTTGAAGGAGCGCTATGAAGTGCATCACGGCGTCCGTGTCAAGGATTCCGCCATTGTGGCCGCGGCTACCTTGTCGCACCGGTATATCTCCGACCGGTTTTTGCCGGACAAGGCGGTGGATCTGATTGATGAAGCCGCGTCGCGTTTGAGGATCGAACTGGATTCCATGCCGTCGGAAATTGATGCGATCGACCGGAAAATCATTCAGCTGGAAATTGAAAAGCAGTCCCTGAAAAAAGATACGGACAAGGCCGCAAAAGAGAGGCGTGAAAAGATCGAAAAGGAACTGGCCGAACTCAAATCCAGCATGGACCAGATGAAGATGCACTGGTCCGCGGAAAAGGACGTCATTAAAAAGATTCAGCAGATCAAGAGCCAGGTGGAAGCACTGAAAATTGAGGAAGCGAACGCACAGCGTGAAGGCAATCTGGCGCGCGCGGCGGAAATCCGCTATGGCAAACTGGTGGAACTCGACCGTGAACTTCAGGAACTTCAGAAAAAACTTGAGGAAGTACAGAAAAACAATCAGATGCTGAAAGAGGAGGTAGATGCCGAAGATGTGGCGGAAGTGGTTTCCAACTGGACCGGCATCCCGCTTTCCCGCATGATGGAAAGCGATGTGCAGAAACTGATCCATATGGATGAACGTTTAAAGATGCGTGTAATCGGGCAGGATGACGGCATTGGGGCTGTGTCTTCGGCCCTCAGAAGGGCACGCTCGGGTCTGCAGGATCCGAACCGCCCGATTGGATCGTTCATTTTCCTGGGGCCCACCGGTGTGGGAAAAACCGAACTGGCCCGGGCTCTGGCGGAGTTCATGTTCGACAATGAGCAGGCGATGATCCGCATCGATATGTCCGAGTATATGGAAAAACACGCGGTGGCCCGTCTGATCGGGGCTCCTCCGGGATATGTCGGATATGATGAGGGCGGTTACCTGACCGAATCCGTCAGGCGAAAACCCTATTCGGTTCTGCTTTTTGATGAAATTGAGAAAGCACATCCGGATGTTTTCAACATTCTGCTGCAGATTCTGGATGACGGCAGGCTAACGGATGGGCACGGCCGTACGGTGGATTTCAAGAACACCGTCGTGATCATGACATCGAACGTGGGCAGCCAGTGGATTCAGGACCCCTCTCTTGACGATTCGGAAAAGCAAAACCGTGCTATGGAAGTGCTGCGTGCGACCTTCAAACCTGAATTCTTAAACCGCATCGACGATATCATTATGTTCCATGCGCTGAAACTGGAACACATTTATAAAATCGTCGATATTCAGCTGAATCTGATCGACAGGCGTCTCCAGGAACGCAAGCTCAGCATCGAATTGACAGACGCGGCCAAAAAATATATAGCCGAACAGGGTTACAGCCCGGTTTA
>ENA-UOWG01001761-UOWG01001761.1-activated-sludge-metagenome-genome-assembly--contig:-NODE-1761-length-20363-cov-3.875271_pt1 | contig 20363 bp, 15 predicted proteins | sample MGYA00238147_ERZ761563 | MGnify/ENA primary metagenome ERZ761563 (study PRJEB28884, sample SAMN05720216) | anaerobic digester metagenome | isolation source: active sludge of municipal... | reverse complement strand
ACGTAGAGGTAATCCGCGTCGGCCGCAACCGAGAAGGTGAAAGAGCCATTTTCAGCTGGATCGGCAGAAGGTGTAGGTCCTCGATCCACATAAATACTGGGAATATCCGCCCAGTCAGAAAGGTCGCCATCAACCTGGATGGGTACCGGGAAGGGAATGTAAACGACCTCACCGGGAACCTCAGGGGGAATGGATGGCGCCGGTTGTGGCGTTGGTGTGCTAGTGGATTCAATCGGTGCAGCTGTTTCAGTCACCTGAGGTGCGCCACATGCTGAAAGCAAAAGTATCAACGTGAGACTGAACACTGCGAGCAATCTGAAAGCTTTTTTCATTTTTACCCCTCCGGGTGAAATGGTAAAACGAAAACCACCACACTGATGATTATATATGATAGCGCTCTCTTAGCCAAAACAAGTATGGGCGATCGTACACTTTCCAAATTTAGAGGATCTCGTATTGCACAAATCTTAAATTTTCCAGAAACTGGTTGACAAGCGCAGATTTTATCTGTATGATAAGGATGGACATGAGAGCGCTCTCACGAGCATTCTCACTTACCAGGAGCTGATGGAAAAGTTCACGCTGGAAGATGTGGCAAAACTGGCCGGTGTACACCGCTCAACGGTATCGCGGGTCATTAATGATTCTCCGAACGTCAGCCCGCAGGTACGCAAACGCGTACAAAAGGTAATTCAATCCACCGGTTATCAGCCTAACGCGGCTGCGCGCTCACTGGCGTCGCAGCGCTCCTATATGATCGGATTGGTTCTTCCTCGCAGCGTCAGCTCATTCTTCACCGATCCATTCTTCCCGCATCTCACGCAGGGTATTGCGTTCGGTTGCAACAATAATAACCTTTCTCTCTCGCTCTTCCTGGCCGGCAACCGTGAGGATGAAGAAAAGATCCTGCCTCGCATTGCCAGGCGCGGTTTCCTGGACGGCGTCTTAATTCAATCCGGACGCCCCGACGAGTTCCTAATTGACCGGTTAACCAAATCCAACATTCCTAGTGTTATTATTGGCCGTCCATTCCTGTCGGATGGTCTCAGTTTTATTGACATTGACAATGTAAACGCGGCGATCAAAGCCACTCAACACTTGATCGATCTGGGTTACCAGCGCATCGCCACCATTACCGGCAATCACGATAGCACAGTGAGCATGGACCGGTTGGAAGGATACAAAAAAGCGCTCAACGCGGCAGGCCGGGAATTTAACCCGGAAATGGTCGCTGAGGGCGATTTTTCAGAGGCAAGCGGTTACCAGGCAGTGCAACTCCTCCTCCCCATGAAACCCGATGCCATCGTCGCTCAATCCGATATCATGGCGGTTGGTGCAATGCGCTGGATGCAGGAGATCGGATTAAGTATTCCTGAAGATGTTGCCATTATCGGGTTTGATGATATTCCCGTCGCCAGGCAGTTGAATGTTCAATTGACAACCATCAGGCAACCCATCACCCGTTTCGGTATTAAAGCCGTTGAATTATTGATCGACCTGATCGAAAACGGTACCAAACCAGCCAGGCGTATCATCCTGGACACCGAACTGGTCATACGGGATTCCTGTGGTGCAAAAAAGATCAGAGTAGAAGTTTGAGCAATCAGGAAAATTTTGAGACCGCTCTCATAAGTTCTCTTAATGAGATGCCAGGAGGTGAAACGAAAAAATTTTTGTCGGTTAGTCTCGTCTGAACATAAAAATAAAGAAGGAGAAAATAATGAAACGCTTTACCTTGTTGTTCTCAGTAGTACTGATCGCTGCCATGCTCTTGGCAGCCTGCGCGACCCCCGCGCCGACCGAAGCTCCGGCTGCTCCAGCCGCCACCGAAGCTCCCGCTGCTCCAGCCGCCACCGAAGCCCCTGCTGCTCCGGCTGCAACTGAAGCTCCTGCTGCCGGAAAGACCGTCCTCAATGTATGGTCCTTCACCAATGAAATTCAGACCATGGCCATCGCGTTCGAAGGCAAGCACCCGGATGTGGATGTGGTTTACACCATGATCCCGATGACCAACGGTGAGTACCAGACCAAGTTGATGGCCACCCTGGGCACTGACGCGGTTCCCGATGTCGTTGCCCTTGAAGCCGCTTTCGTCAAAAGCTACGTGGAAAGCGATTTCCTGGCTGACCTGAGCGACCTGATGCCCATCACCCAGGAACTGAAGATGTACCCCTTCGTTTACGAGGTCGGTACCGATCCTGCTGGTGTCACCAAGGCTTACTCCTACCAGGCGACTCCGGGCGCTCTCTTCTATCGCCGCAGCCTCGCCAAAGAGTATTTCGGCACCGATGATCCTGTTGAGATCCAAGCGCTTTTGAGCGACATGGACAAGTATGTCGCTGCCGCTGAAGTCGTCAAACAAAAATCCGGTGGCAATACCTACATGGTAGCCTCCAATGGCGATTTCATGAACCTCTTCTATGCCAATCGCGAGCAACCCTGGGTCGTGGATAATACCCTGACCGTTGATCCGATGGTGGAAAAGATGGTGGAGACCGTTAAGCTGTTCCGCGACAACGGTTACGAAGCAAAGGCAACCCAATGGCAGGAAGGCTGGTTCGCCGGCATGAATGACACCCTTGTGGATGCTGAAGGCAATCCCAAGAAGATCTTCTCTTACTTCCTCCCCACCTGGGGTCTGCCGTACGTGCTCGCCCCCAATGCCACCTCTGCTGATGGCGCCAGCACCACCGTGGGCGACTGGGCAGTCATCGAAGGACCGCTCCCCTACCAGTGGGGCGGCACCTGGATGGGTGTCATGAAGGAAACCAAGAACTTCGATCTCGCCAAAGAATTCGTCCGCTTCTGCACCCTGGATGAAGAAAACCTGACCAACTGGGCGACCGGTGTGTACACCAATGAGTACCTCAAAGCCATCGACCCGACAGTTCCTGAAGGTCAATTCCAGGCCGCTGGCGACTTTGTTGGCAGCCAGGTAGTGGTGGAAAAGATCACCGCCGGATTCGATAATTCCGACCTAAGCAAATTCCTCGGCGGACAGAACTCCTACGGTGGATTTGCCGCCGCCGCCCCCAACGTCAATGCCCGGCTGATGCAGGGTTCTGACGATGCGATCCAGCGCGCGCTGAACGACCCGTTGAACTCTTACCTTGAAGGAACGATCACCCTGGATGAGATGTGGTCACTGTGGAAAGATGCAGTCCGCAACGAATTCCCGGATCTTAATATTCCCTAAAGCATGTAACTGGCGCTAGTTAATGAGTCAGTGTACAAAAATCATACACTGACTCATTGCCAAAAGGAGGTAAGATGATTGGTAAGCGGATTAACAAAGAGCATTACGGCTATTTCTTCATTGCCCCCTTCGTTATTGGTTTTCTGGTTTTCGGGTTATACCCTGTTCTCCACACGCTGGGATTGAGCTTCACCGATACCACCCTGATGAAAGCGGATTCCAATTTCATCGGGCTCAAGAACTTCCAACGGCTCTTTGCTGACAAAACCTTCATCACCGCCATCACCAATACCTGGGAATTGTGGCTGATGAACTTCATCCCGCAGATTGGCATATCCATGCTGCTGGCGTTATGGTTTACCAACACTCGCTTAAGGATCAAAGGCGGCGGCGTATGGCGTATGCTCTTCTACATGCCAAACCTGATGATGTCCGCGGCTGTCGCCGCGTTGTTTTTCAGCCTCTTCTCTTTCTACGGTCCGGTTAACCAGTTCCTCGTTCGGGCCAATCTGCAGGCACAAGCGGTGGATTACATCCGCAGCCCGGCGGTCATGCGCGGACTGGTGGTTTTCATCCAATGGTGGATGTGGTACGGTCAGACGACTATCCTCTTAATGGCAGCCATCACCTCGGTATCACCCGCGTTGTATGAAGCTGCCCTGATTGACGGGGCGGGGACTGGACAGATATTCCGCTACGTCACGCTGCCGTTGATCAAACCCGTGATGGTCTTCATCTTGGTCACGTCACTGGTAGGTGGTATGCAGATGTTCGACATCCCCATGCTGTTGACGGATGGACGGGGCAGCCCGGCTAACTCGATCCTCACCAACAACATCATGATGTACATGCGCTTCCGCAGCAGCCAGGGTCATATCGGTGCTGCTTCATCTATCGGTGTGATGGTATTCATCATGACCACCGTCGTCGCGCTGCTGATCTTCTATTTACTGCGCGAAAAGCATGACGACAAACCAATAAAAGCGTAGGAGGAGAACAATGAAAAAAGAACATTATCGCTTTTCGCTCATTCTCTCCCGCGTTTTGATCTACCTTCTTCTGACTATCCTGCTGGTGATCACACTTGTACCAGTATGGCTGCTGATCGTAAATGCCACTCGTTCTACCCTCCAGATCCAACAGGGAATCAGTTTCCTGCCCAGCAACTTTATCCTATCCAATTACAAGATACTGCTGAGCAAAGGTCTGGACCTGCCGCGCGGTTTTCTCAACAGCTTCACTATCGCAGCTGCCACCACATTAATCACGGTTTACTTTTCCATGTTAACCGCTTATGGGATCGTTGCCTACGAGTTCAAGTTTAAAAAATTCTTATACAACTTCATCCTGGTGCTGGTCATGATCCCGATGCAGCTTTCGATCATCGGTTTTTATCACTACATGGTGAAGATCGGACTCGATGACAACTACCTGTCGTTGATCCTCCCCAGCATTGCTTCAGCAGCCTCTGTGTTCTTCTGTAAGCAATACCTTGAAGGCGTGATGATCCAGGATCTGATCGACGCTGGCAGGATCGACGGTGCCAGTGAACTGGGCATCTTCCACCGCATCATGTTCCCACTGGCAGCCCCTGGTGCGTTCACTCTGGGTATCTTCACATTCGTCGCGGCCTGGAACAACTTCTTCAACGCGTTCATTTTGATCACCTCGCGCGATAAATACACCCTGCCCATGCTCGTTCAGACGTTGCGCGGTGATGTTTACCGGCACGAGTACGGGGCCATCTACCTTGGATTGGCCGCCTCCGTTGTGCCCATCATCATCATTTACTTCCTGTTCTCGCGCTACATCGTCAACGGTATTTCAATGGGAGCCGTGAAAGAGTAAGTGCAATATTAATTCAAGCACTGTTTAGAAGTGCCTGCTGTTAGATATTTCACCCTATACCCATGCATGCCACTGGTTTAGGGAAGCCTGAGGCTGTCATACAGGATACAATATGCGTTTTGGCTATTTTGATGATCCAAACCTTGAATACGTCATCACCAGACCGGATACCCCCCTGCCATGGATCAATTACCTGGGCATGGAGGATTATTTCGGGATTATCTCCAACACTGCTGGTGGTTATTCCTTTTATAAAGACGCCCGTCTGCGCAGATTGACCCGCTACCGGTATAACAACGCCCCCCTGGATGAAGGCGGTCGTTACATATATATCCGCGATAATTCTGCATCTGTTCCCTCGTATTGGTCAGCCTCCTGGCAGCCTGTCCGCACAGAATTAGACACATATGAATGCCGGCATGGTTTGGGCTACACAACCATTACCGCTGAAAAGACCGCGATCCGCTCCCGCGTCACTTACTTCATTCCATTGCGAGAAAACCTTGAGATCTGGCGGTTGGAGATCACCAACCTGCGGGATGCGCCGGCTGATGTTTCACTTTTTTCGGCGGTCGAGTTCTGCCTGTGGGACGCAATGGACGACGCCACCAACTTCCAGCGCAACCTGAACATTGGTGAGGTGGAAGTGGAAGATGGTGTCATCTACCATAAAACAGAATACCGCGAGCGACGCAATCACTTCGCGTATTTTGCCTGTTCAGAACCGCTGACCGGGTTTGACACCAGTCGTGAAGCCTTCCTGGGGCCTTACCGCGGCTGGGATCAACCATTTGCCGTTGAACAGGGACAATGCACTAATTCCATCGCCCATGGATGGCAGCCGGTAGGTGTACACCATAACAAGCTGATCCTGGCACCGGGCGAGACCCGCACGGTGATCTACCTGCTGGGGTATCACGAGAATGACCCTCAGCACAAATTCGTGCCATACGACTCCAACATTATAAACAAGGCCAGCGTCAGACCGTTGATCGACCGCTATCTAAAACCCGCTGCGGTGGAGGAGAGTTTTGGCGCGCTGAGCAGATATTGGCGCGACTTGCTGGCAAAATTCCAGGTGGACACCCCGGAGCCTCACGCCAACCGCATGGTGAACATCTGGAACACTTACCAGATGATGGTCACGTACAACTTTTCCCGCTCGGCTTCCTATTTTGAATCAGGCATCGGCAGGGGTATGGGCTTCCGTGATTCCGCCCAGGACCTGCTCGGCTTCGTGCACCTGCTGCCCGCCAAAGCCCGCACGCGCCTGCTCGACCTCGCCGCCACGCAATTACCCGACGGCGGAGCTTACCATCAGTATCAACCACTGACTAAAAAGGGCAACCTCGATGTTGGCGGAAACTTCAGCGACGATCCTCTGTGGCTGGTGCTGGCAGTGGCAGCGTACCTGAAGGAAACCGGTGATTGGAGCATTTTGGACGAACCCGTCCCATTCGACAACAAGCCAGGCACACAAGCTCCTTTCATTGAACACCTTCACCGTTCCATGCAATACACTCTTGACCGTATCGGTCCGCACGGGTTGCCGCTCATCGGGCGGGCTGATTGGAACGACTGCCTCAACCTCAACGCTTTTTCAGACGCGCCCGGACAATCCTTTCAAACGCTCACCAACAGGGATGGCAAAACGGCAGAGAGTGTTTTCGTGGGTGCGCTTTTCATTCTCGCGGCCCGTGAGATGGAGCAGATTGCTTCACATCTGGGCATACCTGCGGATGTGGATAAATACGCCCACCACCGCGCGCAATTCGAAGCAGCCATTGACTCCGCTGGATGGGATGGCTCCTGGTTCCGCCGCGCCTACGATGATTTCGGCCATCCGGTGGGATCGACAACAAACGAAGAAGGTCAAATATTCATTGAACCCCAGGGCTTGTGTGTAATGGCTGGAGTAGGTGTTGAAGATGGCCGCGCACAGAAAGCGCTCGATGCAGCGGCTGATCTCCTTGCCTTCGAGCATGGCATTGTTGTGTTATACCCGGCTTACAAACGATACCATCTCAACCTGGGTGAGATCTCTTCCTATCCACCGGGATACAAGGAAAATGGCAGCGTCTTTTGCCACTCCAATCCATGGATCATGATCGCGGAAACCCGCATCGGACGGGGAGATCGTGCTATGGATTATTACCTGCGCATCAATCCATCAGCTCGTGAAGAGTTGAGCGAAATTCACCGCTGTGAACCGTACGTATACGCGCAAACGATCGCCGGTAAGGAATCTGCCACACCGGGTTTGGCTAAAAATTCGTGGCTCACCGGTACCGCGGCGTGGAATTTTGTCGCCATCACCCAGTGGATCCTGGGTATCCGGCCAACTTATGAAGGGCTCATCCTGAACCCGGTGATCCCCTCGAATTGGGATGGCTTTAAAGCACAACGCGTATTTCGAGGCATTCATTTCGACATCGAGGTGAAACGCACTGGACCTGGCAACCGCGTCAGCCTCACTGTTGACGGGAAGGAAGTGAACGGCAACCTGGTATCAATTCCCGCTGACCCTCCCAAGAAGGTGGTCATCTCCGCGGTATTATATTGAAGAACAAATGGTACCCAGGGAGGAATGCATGAAACGCAGGTTGTTCTTTTTTATCATTGCGTTCATATTCTTATCAGGCTGCGATCAGACCCCCGCGCTGCAATCCTCCACTGAATTTATCCCGACACCTACCGCACCAATCACACCCTCACCGAAGTTCGAACAGCGTATCGACGACCTGCTTGTACAGATGACCCTTGATGAAAAGATCGGTCAGATGACCCAGGTTGAGCGGCTCTGCTTCCAGGATGGGGAGATACGGAAATATTTCATTGGTTCGGTCTTCAGCGGGGGCGGCAGTTCGCCCGCGCCCAACGAGCCCCAAGCCTGGGTAAAAATGATCGCGAAATTCCAGGATGAAGCCCTCTCCACCCGCCTGGGGATTCCGATCCTCTATGGTATTGATTCGATCCACGGTCACGCGACATTGTATGGCGCGACGATTTTCCCCCAGGAGGTCGGACTGGGCGCTACGCGTGACGCCGACCTCGTTCGCCGCATCGGGCAGGCTACCGCTCTTGAGATGGCTGCCACCGGCACCCGCTGGAATTTTGCACCGATTGTTGCAGTTCCACAGGACATCCGATGGGGTCGCACTTATGAATCTTATAGTGAAGATACTGCCCTCGCTGGTGAACTAGGCGCTGCCTTTATTTCAGGGCTGCAATCCATTCCCGCAACCTTGAAATTAGCGCCGGGGCAATCCATTTTCATATTGGCCACCGCCAAACATTTCCTCGGTGATGGCGGCACCACATTTGGCACTTCCACCATCCGATACGGCTACGCCAGTCCTGACCAGACCTACCTGCTTGACCAGGGTGACATGCGGCTTCCTGAAGAAAAGGTGCGGGAGCTCTTTCTGCCGCCTTATCGGTCAGCGGTGCAGGCGGGCGCATACAGCGTGATGGCTTCATACAACAGCTGGAACGGCGAAAAAATGCACGGTCAGAAATACTGGCTGACCGATGTGCTGAAAGATGAGCTTGGTTTTGAAGGGTTCATCGTGTCCGATTACGGCGGGATCGATCAAGTGGCACCTGACTATTACACCTCCGTGGTCACCAGTATCAACGCCGGTATTGATATGAGCATGGTCCCCTGCGACTACAGAGAGTTTATTAACACGGTAAAACAGGCCGTCAACAAAGGGGATATTTCCATTGAACGCGTCGATGACGCGGTGCGCCGTATTTTACGCGTGAAGTTCATGATGGGTGTATTCGATCATCCCTACGCGGAAGAGACGCTCATATCCACCATCGGATCAAAGGAACATCGCGCTTTGGCGCGTGAAGCCGTCAACAAGTCACTCGTACTATTGAAGAAAGAAAAGAAAGCGCTGCCCATCCCAAGGAACACTGCCACTATCTACGTCGCAGGGGTGGCAGCCAATGATATCGGCACACAGTGCGGAGGCTGGACCATCACCTGGCAGGGATCAACCGGTCCCATCCAACCCGGCACGACCATCCTGGAGGGCATTCAGGCTAGCGTATCCGAAGCCACGCAGGTGACGTACAGCGAAGCCGCGGTCTTTGACGGCATCGCGGATTATGGCATTGCCGTTGTGGGCGAAGTGCCATACGCAGAAGGCTACGGCGATAAACAGGACCTGTCCCTCTCCGGGTATGACCAGGAGATCATCGACCAGCTTCGTGAACACGCCAGGAAACTGATCGTGGTCATCGTTTCAGGCCGGCCGTTGATCATCACCGATCAGTACCCGATCGCGGATGCCTGGGTAGCGGCCTGGTTGCCCGGTACCGAGGGCCAGGGAGTGGCTGATGGCTTGTTTGGGCTTACGCCTTTCACCGGTCAATTGCCTTACACATGGCCAAGATTCAACTCTCAGCTGCCAATTAACGTCAACAATTCCTCTGAACTCAAAGGTTGTGAGGCTCCTCTCTTCCCTTATGGTTTCGGTTTGGGTGAAGCCGGCAGCCGGCCGATCAAATGGCTTGATTGCCAGGAGTTTGAGGATTAAGAATTATTGAATCTCTGAATCATCAAATCAAAAGGAGAAATACCATGACCAGCTTTACCCCTAAACCTGAACACAAGTTTACCTTTGGACTCTGGACAGTAGGTTCCACCGGCCGCGATCCCTTCGGCGGACCAGTGCGCGATCCCAAATCCCCTGCCGAGCTGGTGTACCTGCTGGGAGAGGTGGGGGCATATGGCGTAAACTTCCACGACAACGACCTCATCCCCATCGACGCGACCCCCGCGGAAGCAGAAGCCATTAAGAAGGACTTTCGCAAGGCGTTGCAGGATACCGGGCTGGTCGTCCCTATGGCAACCACCAACCTGTTTGGTGACCCGATCTTCAAGGATGGCGCGTTCACAGCCAACAACCCCAAGGTACGCGCCTACGCGCTGCAGAAGACCATGCGCGCCATCGACCTGGGTGTCGAATTCGGCGCGAAACTCTATGTTTTTTGGGGCGGTCGTGAAGGCACTGAAACCGATTCCAGCAAAAATGCCACTGAAGCCATCAAGCGCAACCGTGAAGCGATGAACTTCCTTTGTGAATACGCCATCGACAACAAGTATGACCTCAGGTTTGCCCTGGAACCCAAACCCAATGAACCCCGGGGGGATATCTACAACCCCACCGTTGGGCACATGCTCGGATTCATCGCCTCGCTCGACCACCCGGAAATGGTTGGGCTCAACCCGGAGGTCGCCCATGAACACATGTCGGGGCTCAACTTCATGCACGGCGTGGCTGCTGCCTGGGAAGCCGGTAAACTTTTCCATATTGACCTGAATGATCAGTACCCCGGGCGATATGACCAGGATCTGCGCTTTGGTTCCCGCGATATCAAGGCGGCCTTTTACCTGGTCAAATTCCTGGAGGACGTTGGATACGATGGTTCACGCCACTTTGATGCCCACGCCTACCGCACCGAGGATTACGAGGGTGTGAAAGATTTCGCTCGCGGTTGCATGCGCACCTACCTGATGCTGAAAGAGAAAGCAGCCCAATTCAACGCCGATACCGAGATCCAAAGCCTGCTAGCTGAGATCCAATCCGAAGATCCGGCGCTGACACCGCTATTTGGCAGGTACACCCGTGAAAAAGCCCAAGAGCTGAAAAACCACTCCTTTGACCGGGTCGCGATCGCCAGCCGCGGCTTGAAGTACGAGCGCCTGGATCAGCTCACCATCGATATCCTGCTGGGCATGCGTTAAATCCAGCTAATCTGTAAATCGGAGGAATATGAATCCCAAAGGTTCTAACCAGATCAAAAAACAGGTCAGCGCGTTGATCGCGCAGATGACACTGGAAGAGAAGCTCGCCCAGTTGGGCAGCTGTTGGGTGTATGAACTACACACCAACGACAGACTGGATGACAACAAGGTCAACCAGCGACTTAACCTTGGCATCGGTCAGATCACCCGTATTGCAGGCGCGAGCGACCAGCAGCCACGCGAGGCAGCTATTTCCGCCAACCGGCTGCAGCGTTATCTCAAGGAACATACCAGGCTTGGGATCCCGGCCATTGTTCACGAGGAATGCTGCGTTGGGTTGATGTCCGCGGGCAGCACGGTCTACCCGCAGATCATCGGTCTCGCCAGCACCTTCCAGCCTGAACTGGCGCAGCGCATGACGGACGATATCCGTAAACAGATGCGCGCGATCGGGGCGCACCAGGGGCTTGCCCCTGTGCTGGATGTGGCGCGCGATCCGCGCTGGGGACGCATCGAAGAGACCTTTGGAGAAGACCCCATGCTGGTGAGCCAGTTCGGTTCGGCTTACATTCGCGGTCTGCAAGGTGACGACCTCTCAACAGGTGTGATGGCCACCGGCAAACATTTTGTTGGACATTCTTTTTCACTGGGCGGAATGAATTGCGCCCCGGTGCATCTGGGAATGCGGGAATTATGGGATGTCTACCTTGCGCCTTTCCAGGCTGCCATTCGAGATGCCGGTCTGGCAACGATGATGAATGCCTACCCCCAGCTGGATGGCGAAGTGGTCGCGGCTTCCCGCCGCATCCTCACCGACCTGCTGCGCAACCAACTGGGTTTTGACGGCCTGGTGGTCTCGGATTATGAAGCGATCATCATGATCCACAACTACCATTACGCTGCCGAGACAAAACAGGCAGCCGCCGCGAAAGCTCTCAACGCGGGCATTGATGTGGAACTGCCGACGGTGGTCTGTTATGGCGAGGAACTGATCAAGGCAATGGAAGCCGGGGAAGTTTCAGTGGAGACCATCGACCTCTCGGTCAGCCGCCACTTGCAGAAGAAATTTGAGCTGGGATTATTCGAAAACCCGTATGTGAACGAGGACTCAGTTCTTGAGGTCTTCGAGACCACTGCCAACCGGGCGCTGGCTAATGAGATCGCCTGCCAGAGCCTGGTACTGCTGAAGAATGATGGCATCCTTCCTCTCAAACCATCCATTCGAAAACTCGCGGTCATCGGCCCCAACGCGGATTCAGCGCGCAGCCAGATGGGGGATTACTCTTACAACGCCACCGCTGAACTGCTCACCGCCCTGCCAAACCCTGATTCAGTCTTTTCCACGTACAGCATGGCCAAAGCCAGTACACCAACCGTTAAAATGGTCACGGTGCTGGAAGGCATCCGGGAGGCAGTCTCTGCCACAACCAATGTGGACTACGCGCAAGGCTGTGATGTTAACTCGGATGACGAAAGCGGGTTTAACGCAGCAGTAGAACTCGCCCGTGCATCCGACGCCGTCGTGATTGTTATGGGTGGTCGATCAGGGCTGACCCCTAACTGTACCACTGGTGAATTCCGTGACGCCACAAGTCTTGGATTGCCCGGTGTGCAGGAGAAACTGATCCATGCCGTGCTGGCAACTGGCAAACCGGTTACACTGGTGCTGGTGAACGGCCGTCCGGCGGCTATTCCGGAGGTCGTCAGCAAAGTCAATGCCATCCTTGAAGCCTGGATCCCCGGCGAGGAAGGCGGGCGGGCAGTGGCAGCAGCTCTCTTTGGAAAGCTCAATCCGGGCGGCAAACTGCCCCTATCCATCCCGCGCTCAGCCGGGCAGATACCGGTCTTTTACAACCACAAACCATCAGGTATGCGCTCAAATATCTTTGGTGATTACTTCGATGAATCAGCCGAACCCTTGTTCTGCTTCGGGCACGGATTGAGTTACACCAGTTTCGAATACAGTAATTTACAGATCAACCCGTCAGTTGTAGAACCAGGCGGAATCGTCGACATTTCGCTTGAGATCCGCAACAGTGGATCCATGGCTGGTGATGAAGTGGTCCAGTTATATTTGCGCGATGATTTCGCCAGTTTCCCGCGACCGGTAAAAGAGTTGAAAGGGTTCAAGCGTCTTCATCTTGAGCCGTCTGAACAGCGGCGCATCACCTTCCACCTGGATACCCGGCATCTCGCTTTTTACGATGAAAACCTTGAACTCATGCTGGAACCCGGACAGTTTTCTGTGATGATTGGTTCCTCGTCAGAGGATATCCGGTTGACAGGTGCCTTCACGGTCAGTGGTAAAGATAAAATACCTGTTATGGATCGGGTGTTCGTTTGCCCGGTTGATTAACAGGATTATTAAATTGATGGAGGGCTTGATATGACCCACATCTTAGGGATAGACCTGTCCACCTGCGGTGATAAAGCACGGCTGGTATACCCTCGGAAGCAAAGAACGCAGAACACGCTCGTGTTCGCAAGCACCGCCCCGGTTTTTACCCCGTCATTGAAAGGGTGATTTGGCCTTCATCATAAAAATCTCTCTGAAAGAGGTGTTATGTCAAAATTTTTAGACTTTCCGCAGAATTTCGCCTGGGGTACAGCCACCGCCGCCTACCAGATCGAAGGGGCTGCCCGCGAGGACGGCCGCAAGGAATCCATCTGGGACGTGTTCTCTCACACACCTGGACGGGTTGCCAATGGGGATACCGGCGATGTGGCAGATGATCATTATCATCACATGAAGGAAGATGTACAGTTGATGAAAGATCTCGGTTACAAAGCTTACCGCTTTTCACTGTCTTGGCCGCGCATCCTGCCGGATGGCCGGGGAAAGGTCAATCAACCCGGGATCGATTTTTATGATCGTCTGATCGATGAACTGCTGGCGGCGGAGATCCACCCCCTGATCACGCTTTATCACTGGGATCTTCCAATCGCGCTGCCCGGAGGCTGGCTGGAGCGCTCCACACCAGAAGCTTTCATGGAATACACTGCTGTCGCCGCCAGGGCTTTCGGCGACCGCGTCAAGCAATGGGTAACGATCAATGAACCTTTCTGCGCCAGTTTTCTTAGTTACAAATACGGCCGGCACGCCCCCGGCATTAAGGACCCCTATAAAGCGCTACTGGCATCCCACCATTTATTGCTGGCGCACGGTCTGGCTGTATCGGTTTTGCGTTCTGAAGCCCCCTCTGTAAGTACCGGTATCACATTGAACGAAGGTCCTTTTTACCCGACCACCCGATCGTGGAACGATCTTGAAGCTGCTCGCCACGCCGATGGAGAATTGAACCGCTGGTTTCTGGATCCGGTGTACGGCAGGCACTACCCGGCAGACATGCTCAGAGATTATGTGAAAGCAGGGGTTTTGCGATCCACCGATCCCGATTTTATTCACAACGGCGACATGGAAAAGATCGCGGTGCCTACAGACTTTCTGGGTTTGAATTACTACACACGCGGAGTCGTTAACACCAGGGAACACACCGGTAATTTTCCTGATAATGTGAATCCCTCCCCTCACGCGGATTCGCAACACACCGAGATGGGTTGGGAAATATTCCCCTTCGGTCTTTACGAGACGATCTGCCGCGCATATTTCACTTACAAACCGCCCGAGATCATAATTACCGAAAACGGAGCCAGTTACTCGGATGCGCCGGACGTAAACGGACGAGTCCACGACGTGAGACGCATTGAATACCTGCAATCACATATCGAAGCGATCGGCCGCGCGATCAAGTGCGGTATACCGGTATCCGGTTATTACGTCTGGTCGCTGTTGGATAACTTCGAATGGGCATTCGGATACGCTCAGCGGTTTGGACTTGTTTATGTCGATTATGCCACTCTCAAGCGTTACCCAAAAGACAGCGCTTACTGGTATGGCAATGTATCCAGGCAAAACGGATTAATAACGGAAGAATAAACAGTTCAACCAAGAGGTGCTGAGTTGCAATACGGATTTTTTGACGACTCTACTAAAGAATATGTGATCACGCGACCCGATACGCCGCTCTCCTGGAGCAATTACCTGGGCGATCGCGATTACGGAGCTGTGATCACCAACAACGCCGGCGGCTATGGTTTCTTCCGATCTGGCGCAAAAGGGCGTTTCCTGCGCCTGCGTTTCAACAGCATTCCCATGGATCAGCCAGGTCGCTACTTCTACATCAGGGATAACGAAACCGAGGACTATTGGTCCACCTCCTGGCAGCCCGTGGGTAAACCCCTTGGTGAATACACCTCCACCTGCCGGCATGGTACCGCGTACACAACCATCGATTCACACTACTCAGGTATCCGTTCGGAAAGCACCTATTTCGTGCCATTGGGTCAACATTTCGAGTACTGGATATTGCGCCTGACCAACGAAAGGGGCACGCCGCGTCAGTTATCTGTGTTTACCTTCTGCGAATTTACCAACCAGTGGGATACCCAGCAGGACCAGGTCAACCTGCAATACTCGCTGTTCATCGTGAAGGGTGAAAAAATTGAAAATGACCTGCTGCGCTTCGCCATTCAGGATAACCTCACCGCTCAGGCGCATGCTTCCGGTCTGAGCGATGCGGGGATGCGCTGCTGGATGGGTCTGGCCGGTGCACCGGTCAGCCGCTTCGATACCAGTCGACAGTCCTTTCTGGGAACTTACGGGGATTACCGCCGACCCGAAGCAGTGCTGCGCGGGGACTGCAGCAACAGCGAAGCCTACGGAGACAACGCCTGCGGCAGTTACCAGATCAACCTAAAACTGCAACCCAGCGAAACCTGTGAACTGCTTGTATTACTGGGTGTTGGTGATGCACGCACAGTTGGGCAGGAGATCTATCGTGAATTCGGGAACATCGCGCGAGCTGAGACCGAACTGAAAGCCGTTAAGCAACACTGGCATCGACAGCTTGAAAACTTCACAGTAAAGACACCAGATGAGGAATTGAACCACTATATCAATATGTGGGGTCTTTACAACTGCCTGATCACCTTCAACTGGTCGCGGTCTGCCAGCCTGGTGTACAACGGGGAACGCGACGGCCTGGGGTTCAGGGATTCGGTGCAGGATGTGCTGGGTATTGTTACAAGCGCCCCTGAAAAAGCGCGTGAACGGCTGGAGCTGATGCTTACCGGCCAGGTTTCAAACGGAGGAGCCATCCCGGTCATTAAACCCTTCGACCACCATCCGGGCGTTGAGCCACTTCCGCGTGCAGAGGATTATCGATCCGATGACTGCCTGTGGTTCTTCAACGCCGTTCCAGCTTATGTGCAGGAGAGTGGCGACATCGATTTTTATCGAAAAATCCTCCCCTATGCCGATGCGGGAGAAGCCAGTGTGCTGGGTCACCTGCGCCGCGCTCTGGAGTTCAACCTTGAACGCAGCGGAGCAAACGGGCTCCCCTGCGGTCTTTCAGCGGATTGGAACGATTGCCTGCGCCTGGGCTATAACGGTGAGAGCCTGTTTGTCGCCTTCCAGGTGCGCTTGGGATTGACCGTTTACGCGCAGATTTCCACCCTACTCGATCTCCCGGCGGAGGCGCAATGGGCATTGCGCGAGCGCAAGATGCTTGACGAGCCCATCCAGGCTGTGGGTTGGGATGGCGGCTGGTTCATCTGGGCCATCGGTGAAAACGGCGAAGTTTACGGTTCCAGGTCGCAGTCTGAGGGTCAGGTTTACCTGAATACCCAGGTTTGGTCGGTCATCAGTGAAGCCGCCACTCCTGAGCAGGCGCAGCGCTGCCTGCAAACGGTTTACGAACGCCTGCACACCACTTACGGCTTAATGCTGGCAGCTCCGCCATTTAAACAGACCCCAGTAGATGTGATGCGCGCGGTGGTGTACAACCCGGGCATTAAAGAGAACGCCGGCATCTTCAATCACACCCAGGGATGGGGGGTGATGGCCGAGTGCCTGCGGGGCAATGGCGACCGGGCTTACGAATACCTGATAGCCACCATGCCGGCTGCCTACAACGACCGCGCGGAATTGCGCCAGAGCGAACCCTACGTGCACGCGCAAACCACCTATTCCACTTTCTCGCCGCGCGCCGGTAACACACGCACCTCCTGGCTCACCGGTGCCGCCGCGTGGAGTTACTACAGCACCACCCGCTACATCCTCGGCATCCAGGCTGAAATCAACGGTCTGCGCATCGATCCCTGCATCCCCGCTGCGTGGGAAGGTTTCGAGGTGACCAGGCGTTTTCGTAATAAAACCTGGAATATCAAAGTTCATAATCCCGAGCACGTTTGCCGCGGGGTCATAAAACTGCAAGTGGATGGAAAAAATACCGAGGGGAACCTCGTTCCGGTTGACCTGCCCGGAGCGGAACATCGCATCGAGGTATGGCTGGGTAAGGTCGATTAGGAAACCGGGAACAAGGTCAATCGGCCATCAACAGGAAATCCACGATCTCCTGACCATCAGCGGCGTAAAGCTTCAAATCGCTGCCTGAATATGAAAACCGCTCAGCATTTTGAAGTTGGGCAACGAAAAGCTCATCCTGTTGAATGATCCCGGGCTCCATGCATTTTTCCTCTGTCCGCTCTCGCACCTCGATCACGATCTGATCACCGGTGATTTCATAAATTCCGTAAAACCGGTTACATTCCGAGGAACCGCTGATCTTGTGATTGTGGAAACGCAGCGTCAGGGTGGAGAACTCAAGCGTTTGTGCGGTTTGCAGTTTTTCCACACGCCAAATGCTGCCATCCAGGATATCCTTTTTTGCTGGCTTGCGGTACGTGAGCACAATGAGCACCAGAAAGATCAAGCCAATTGTGACAAATATGGGTAAGTACTTTTTCATAGTCTAATCCATATTCATTATACGATCTCCCATACCAGAAGCACCCGTTTGTTTTTGACACATCTGCTCAATCGCTCCACTTTTCCGGCGAATCTTCCAGATCAGTTATTTGAAAAGGATCCGGCGTTTGTCTGTCGGATCCTTTTCTTCCCTCCCCTGGTAGATGGATAATTACTTCCAACCTATGATGAACTGCCGTAATCCCTCTTCCTTTATGACCTGCGACCTCAGCAGATCTATCACACCGGGATAATCCAACGCCGGTCTGAGCACTGCTTCAGGTAATCGGGTAAGGATCTCACCCAGTGGTCGATGCGCCTGCCTGTTCACCTCATTCAAAAGATCGCGTGATTGGGCTTGTGATTCTTTGCGATGCGGTGGGTAACCACTGCCGCGTTCCACACTGAACAACCGTTCAAAAATAAAGCGCAGGTTGATATCCGCCGCCCAGCCGTACCCCTGGTTCAATGGCAGCGAAACGCAGTTACCGCCGTTGATCTGGGTGAACAGCCACGCGTCCAACGGACCTGAGATCAATCCGCAAAAAACGCCGGGGTACTGCATGGCTGAATTCAGAAATCCCTGGCCGGTACCGCAACCGCCCACCACCAGGTCAGCCGCGCCGGTGTTCAACATCAGCGCCGCCAAAAGGCCGGTGTGAATGTAAGTGAGCTCCGGTTTTTCACCGTTTTTTTTCATCCCCACGTTCAAAACTGTATGCCCATGTCCTTCCAACGCTGCCAGAATGTCCGCGTTGCGGTCCGCAGCGCTGGTTTCATTGATGACCGCGATTTTCATCATCGCTCCTTTCTGCGCAGCGCTTTTTCCGCCGCCGCGACAATGTCCAGCACTCGCAACCCCATGTGATCCATTAAAAGATCAGCGGATTTTGAGGTAAGCGGGAAGCGGTCAGCGATGCCCACCCGCTCAAGCGGAACGGGGCAATTGACCGCCAGCGTCTCCGCGACCGCGCCGCCCAGGCCGCCAATGATGGTGTGCTCTTCTGCGGTGACGATGGCACCGCTTTGCGCGGCTGCCAGGCAGATCGCCTCCACGTCCAAAGGTTTGAGGGTGTGGATCTCCAGCACACCTGCCGAGATCTTTCTTTCGGCCAGTAATTCGGCAGCCTGCACCGCCCGCCCCAGCATCGCGCCGTTGGCGATCAACGTCACATCATTTCCCTCCCTGACCCAAATGCCTTTTCCGATCTCCGGTTTGACGCCTTCCGTGTGAACGGGTAATGACTTATCGCGGCTCATTCTGAAATACAGCGGTCCATTGTGCTCAGCGATCACCGGCAGCCAGTTAATGATCTCGTTGTTATCGGCAGGTACGATCACGGTCATTTTCGGCATCGCGCGCATTACCGCCAGATCCATCACGCAATTATGCGTCGGACCGTCTTTGAAGTCAGAAACTCCGGCATAATGCCCCACGAGCTTGACATTCGTTTCGGCGTAAGCCACGCACGTGCGCACCTGCTCGACCGCCCGCAACGACAGGAACGCCGCGAAGGCATTGACGAAGGGAATGAACCCGCCCAGTGACAAGCCGACGCCAAAATCCACCAGGCAGGGCTCAGCGATCCCTACATTGAAAAATCGATCTGGGAACCGGGAAGCGAAGAAATGGGTCAGGGTGGAGGAGGAGGTATCAGCATCCAGCACAACCACTTTTTTGTTCACATCACCGTAATCGGCCAGCGCCCGGCCATATGCTTCGCGCTGAGGCATGTCGCTCATATGCCACCTCCTGCTTCATTCAATTCCCGCATGGCGATCTCGAGTTGCTCCGCTGTCGGAACTGCCCCATGCCATTTTGAACTGTTCTCCATGTAACTGACACCTTTCCCTTTTGTGGTATGGGCGATGATAATGGTGGGCAGGCTGTGCACTTCTTCTGCCAGGTCCAGCGCATCACGCACCTGGCGGATTTTGTGACCATTGATCTCGATCACATTCCAGTTGAAGGCGCGCCATTTATCAGCCAGGGGTTCCAGCGGCATGATATCGTGCACCGAACCATCCAGTTGCACATCGTTGTAATCCAGTATCGCGGTCAGGTTGGAAAGGTGATACTTGGAAGCCACATTCGCAGCCTCCCAGATGATGCCCGCCTGCATCTCCCCATCTCCCAATAATACATAGGTGCGGCAGCGCTTTTTATTCAAACGCGCCGCCATGGCCACCCCCGCTCCTACCGCCAGTCCATGCCCCAGCGGGCCGGCGCTCATCTCAACACCGGGTGTCTTTACCCGGTCCGGGTGCCCCTGCAGGTGGCAGTTGAGTTCGCCCCAGTTCCACAGATCCTCCGCCGGAAAGTACCCTGTTTTCGCCAATGCAACGTATAAAGCCGCGGATGCGTGCCCCTTACTGAGGAAAAACCGGTCACGGTCTTCCCACAGTGGATTCGCGGGGTTGTGCCTCATCTTATCGAAAAACAGCACCGCGATGATCTCCGCGGCGGATAATGCACCGCCGGGATGACCTGATCCACGTCGGTAGATCATGCGGATGCTCTCCACACGGATCTGGCGCGCGATCTCTTCCAATTCCAGGATTCTTGCTTCACTCAGATAGTTCATACCTATATCTCCTCTATGTAACCGCTTTTTGATCGATCACAACCTGTTGATTCGTCCGCGCGGATTCATGCGCGGCGATCGAGAACTCGAGCACATTGCGGGCGGTGCGGCCATCCAGCCGTGGACTGCCGCCTTTGGTCAGCACATCGATCAAATATCGTGTGC
>ENA-UOWG01001758-UOWG01001758.1-activated-sludge-metagenome-genome-assembly--contig:-NODE-1758-length-20391-cov-38.100954_pt1 | contig 20391 bp, 13 predicted proteins | sample MGYA00238147_ERZ761563 | MGnify/ENA primary metagenome ERZ761563 (study PRJEB28884, sample SAMN05720216) | anaerobic digester metagenome | isolation source: active sludge of municipal... | reverse complement strand
TTGTCTTGGCGTAGTCCAGCGAAGTGCCGGGCTGGAGTCATGGTGAAATAAAAAACCCCGCCAGCTTCCCGGCGGGGTCTGTTGCGGTCGACCGTCAAAACCGGCCGATTTTCGCAACTTACATCTCGACGGTAGCCGCCTGTTCCACAAACTCCGGAATCTGGTCGAAGTTCATGTAGCGTTAATTTCGAGCACTTAACGACGGGGTTTTCAGGCCGATTTGTCTAAAGTTGTCTAAGAAATCCCTTTTGCCTCGCCAGGGAATCAGAACCGCTGCATCGCCGACTTCGTGCATTTTTTCTGCTGCCAGCCTCGATAGAATACACACCATAGCCTGTATTTTAACTTTACAAACTTTGTTTTGTATTTTATATATACAAACCATAGGCTGTTAATGCGACGCACAGCTCACGTCCTGTAATCCATAATATGCATGGCAGAGGAGGCAAAGATGACCTACCCGATCAAGACCCTGAATCAGCTTCCTCTGGTCCTCAAGGCATTCCGCAAGGAACAAGGACTGACCCAGGCCGCCATGGCCGAAAAACTCGGCATTACACAGCAAAGCTACGCCTACTTCGAAGCCAAGCCGGCCACAGCAACCCTGGAACGCCTGTTTACGGTACTCCGTCTGTTGAACGTCGATATCTCTCTAAATCAGACGTCCTCTACCACTGCTTCCGAGGTTGGCCTGCCACCTCAACGAAGCACAGATAGCAGGTCAGGAACGCCCCGTACGCGCTCCACCAAGAGCGAACCAATTGCCGTACCTCCCAAGAAGAAAGAAAGCTGGTAACCATGGGCCGCCGCGCAAAAACCCAGCGCCTGAACATCTGGATGAACGGCATCCCGGTCGGCTATTGGGAAACCGGCCGACAAGGAGACCGCCTTGCCTATTTCGATGACTGGCTGAGCGAAGAGCAAACCCGCCCGTTGTCTCTGTCCCTGCCTTTCCTCCCCGGAAATGCGCCTCATCGTGGAGACATTGTCAGTCACTACTTCGACAACCTGTTGCCAGACAACGATGCAATTCGACGCCGCCTGGCGCAGCGTTACCAGACAGGCGGCACAGACGCCTTTCAACTGCTGCAGAAACTGGGGCGCGATTGCGTCGGGGCAATCCAGCTGCTACCGGACGACGAATCTCCCACTGACATCTACGAGATCAAGGGCGAAGAGCTGACTGTCGCAGCCATCGCACAACGCTTGCGCAATATTCCTTCGTCCCAAATCCTGGGCCAGCAGGACGAACTCGATGACTTGCGCCTATCCATCGCCGGCGCCCAGGAAAAAACCGCCCTGCTCCAACGTGAAGGAAAATGGCTGCTTCCTCATGGCAGCACCCCGACGACGCATATCTTCAAATTGCCTTTGGGACTAGTCGGAAACATGCAAGCCGACATGCGCAGTTCGATCGAGAACGAATGGCTGTGCGCCAAAATTCTGGCTGCCTACGGAATTCCGATCGCAAATTGCGAAATTGCCGTTTTCGAGGACCAGAAAGCACTCGTCGTCGAACGTTTCGACCGCATGCCATCAAGTGATAACAGCTGGATCATCCGTTTGCCGCAGGAGGACATGTGCCAGGCCACAGGCACTTCTCCCCTGCAAAAATATCAGGTCGATGGCGGACCCGGAATCGCCTCGATCATGGACATCCTGCTCGGCTCGGAACAAGCCGCACAAGACCGGATCAACTTTTTCAAAACCCAGATCCTATTCTGGATGTTGGCCGCCACGGACGGCCATGCCAAGAATTTCAGCATCGCCCTCCGGCCAGGCGGAGCTTACCGGGCAACGCCCATCTACGACGTCCTTTCGGCCCACCCGGTCATCGGCAAAGGCAGGAACCAGATCGCGCCTAACAAAGCCAAACTCGCCATGGCAATTCGAGGCAGTACCAACTATTACCTGATCGACAAAATCCAGCGGCGGCACTGGATTGCACAAGCACAACAATCAGGGTTTGGCGGGACGATGGCAGAAAATCTGATCGAAGAGGTCATTGGTGCGACTGACAGAGTCATTAAAGAAGTGCAGCAATTACTAGCCATCGATTTCCCCATGGATGTGGCAGAAACAATCTTCGAGGGTATGCTGCGACAATCCAAGCGATTAAATAGCGATTACTGACGCAGCAGGTTACAACGCTAAAGCCCAAAAATCATCTGAAAGCCACAGCAATACTGATGGCTACACATCCTGACCAAAAAATGACTCTATTTAGGCAGCGATCGACGTCCCCCCGTTTTCAGTAGCAGTAGGCTTTAGAGTCCGGGGTTAATTTTACTGATTTCTGGGCGAGTGATCTGGCATAAGCAGCAGGGGTCATCCCGCCGAGGGATTTCTTGGGTCTCTCCTCGTTATATTCCTGCCGCCAGGCTTCGATGATGACTTGGGCGTGGCGCATGCTGGTGAACCAGTGTTCATTCAGACATTCATCGCGGAAACGCCCGTTGAACGATTCGATATAGGCGTTCTGGTTCGGCTTGCCGGGCTCGATGAGAAACAGCTGAACGCCTCGTGCATGTGCCCAGGTCAGCATGGCCCGGCTACAGAACTCCTTGCCGTTATCGGTTCGGATCGCCTTGGGGAGTCCCCGCGTCTTTGCCAACTGGTCGAGAACACGGGTTAGTTGCAGACCGCCCAGTGCTCGTTCAGGAACAATGGCCACAGCTTCATGAGTCGCGTCATCGACCACGGTGAGATTCTTGATGACACGTCCTTCTGCCGTCCGATCGAACACGAAATCCATCGACCAGACCTGGTTGGCCGCCAAGGGGCGTTCTAAGGGATGCCGGTCGGCAGCCGGGATTTTCTTCCGCTTGCGTCTTCTCACTTGCAGACCTGCCTCGGCATAGAGCCGATCCACCCGCTTGTGATTCACAATCTCTCCTGCCTGACGCAGTTTCAGATAGATCATCCCGGCCCCGTAGCGCCGGTGGCGCTGAGCGAGCGTAATGATCCTTTCTTTCAAGGCGGTATTGCGATCTGTCACCGGCCGGTAACGGAAAGCGCTTGGGCTCATGCCAACGAAACGCAGTGATTTCCGCTCACTGAGTCCCTTGTCGATCAGGAAGCGCACCAGATCACGACGTGACGGTGCGCTCACCACTTTTTTCGCAGGGCCTCTTTCGCAATCTCGTTCTCCAGCATCGATTCCGCTAGTAAGCGCTTGAGCCGGGAATTCTCCAGTTCCAGTTCTTTCAAACGCTTGGCATCCGAGACGCTCATCCCGCCAAACTTGCTTCGCCAGAGGTAGTAGCTCGCTTCCGAGAAGGCGTGTTTTCGGCAAAGCTCCGCAACAGGCATTCCTGCCTCTGCTTCCCGCAGGAAACCAACGATCTGTTCTTCAGTGAATCGCTTCTTCATGTCCAATCTCCTTGATCGTGGGATTGAACTCTAAAGTCACGCGCTACTCAATTCCGGGGGGACGTCGGGCTGTCTATGGTGGGCGGATGCAGCGGGTTAGATTTGTGCGGAAATCTTTATGGCTCGGACTTCAACAATGACGGGGTTGATTTGTTGGCACCAGACGTGCATCACCAATGGGATAGATGACAAATCAGATTTCCTTGTGCAGCCTCGAGCCGCTACAATTTACTACTTTTGAGCCTGAAATTTAGGCCAATGGCATCTCCATCGCTACAAGGAAGTTCGTTTCCCATAACAACAACCTCAGATAACCAATATGGCGTTTCGAACAATACCTATCATTGACTTATTCGCTGGGCCAGGAGGACTCGGCGAGGGATTTTCATCTATCCGAGACGTCTGCGGAAATCCTTCTTTTTCGCTGCGAGTCTCTGTTGAAAAAGACCCAATTGCGCATCAGACCCTGTCGCTGAGAGCTCTTTTCCGAAAATTCCCGAGGGGGAAAGCCCCGGACTGCTACTACGATCACATCCGAGGAAAAATCTCGCGCGAAGAGCTGTTCGCTCATCCCGATGCACTTGAAGCAGGGAAAGAGGCGTTGAACGAAGCCAAGTGCGCAGAATTGGGTAAGGACTCGCCAGAGGAAATCGATAGCTGGATTTCGGCTGCTCTCGCTGATGAAACAGACTGGGTGCTAATTGGAGGCCCTCCGTGCCAGGCCTACTCCCTTGCTGGCCGTTCGAGGCGCTCACGCGAATCGCAGGAAAAATTCGAGGGCGACGAGAAACACTTTTTGTATCGTGAATACCTAAGAATCATTAAGCGTTTTTCACCGACTGTATTTGTGATGGAAAACGTCAAGGGGATGCTCTCTTCAACTCATGGTGGATCCCCAATATTCGAACAGATCATTCGAGATCTTTCTAATCCAAGCCCAGACCTTTCATACGAAATCAGATCATTGGTAGTTCCAGGAACTGCCGACACCCTTTCCCCTCAGGATTTCGTGATTGAAGCCGAGCGTTTCGGTGTGCCCCAAGGGCGGCATCGCGTCATTCTGTTCGGCATTCGCTCTGATGCCGCTCGAGAGACTAGGGAGTTAGCCTTGGATCCTGCCAGATTCACACTAAAAAACCCGAATGGCCCCGTATTCGTTGGAGAGGCTCTCTCCGGCTTGCCCCCCCTCCGGAGCCGAATCTCGAGGGGAAAGGATGGACAAAAGGAATGGCTTGCTGCTCTAGAAGAGGCACCAACATTTCTATCGGGCTGGAACCCGGGCGTTTGCGAACGGATTTGCTCCGCAATGAGAAGAGCCGCACAAGAAGCGCGACAGCACGAATCTACTGGGGCAGCCTTTATTCCTTGGCGAATGGATAACAATAAGCTAAACCATCGCCTAAGCAAGTGGTTACTGGATCCTCGTATCGGAGGAATTATTCAGCACGAAGCTCGTTCGCATATGCGTAGCGACCTTCATCGATATCTTTTTGCCTCTACATATGCCGCCGAGTTTGGATTCTCACCCAAAATCACTTCGTATCCGATTTCACTGCTACCCGACCATGGGAATGTAACTTCCGAAAAAGTTCCATTTTCCGATAGGTTCAGGGTGCAGACTAAAAATTCTTGGTCATCTACTGTAGTCGCTCATATCGCGAAAGACGGACACTATTTTATCCACCATGACCCGTCACAGTGCCGGAGCCTTACGGTTCGTGAAGCTGCAAGGCTTCAAACATTCCCGGATAACTACTTCTTTGCCGGAAATCGGACACAGCAATACACCCAAGTTGGGAACGCTGTGCCTCCTTGGCTGGCCCGCCGAATCGCGACGGTGGTCGCCGACTTTATGTCCCTGAGACGTTAGGAGGAAACTCTCCATACCTCTCTCCGCCCTTGATCCACTGTGAAAGCAACTCGGAGAAAGTCTGGCTTAAGACTTTGTCCCTCGTGGCACACTCCCATACAACCAAGACCCGCCAGCCAAGCTCGAGAAGTATGTCAACGTTCTCCCGGTCCCGCACGACGTTTCGATCAAGTTTTTCGCGCCAGAACTCGGGACGAGTGGAAGGAAGTTTGGCGTTCTTGCATCCTTTATGGGAATGCCAAAAACAACCGTGGACGAAAATCGCTATCCTCTTCCTCGAAAGCACGACATCGGGAACACCAGGCAAATCCCGGCGGTGCAAACGGAACCTAAAACCAGCAGCAAACAGAGCCTTCCGGACAAGCAACTCAGGTTTGGTGTCCTTGCCACGGATACCCGACATCATTTTGCTCCGTGTCTTTTCGTCGACGACATCGGTCAATGGGCTATCTCATTTACAAAAACTGAGGAAAAGATGTGTCGCAAATAGGAGTCATCACTAGCGACGCTCAGCAAAAGTCCCCGGCGCAAAAAATCCAAGTTCTGGGTTGTCGATGGTTCCAATAACAACACCCCGATCAAGCAGTCGATTTTGCTCTTCACACGATGTTTCGGGTACAAGCGCACATGAATGACACGCAGCCAGATTGCAGTTATCAGGCCCTTGCCCACGACTTTCAATGCAAATTGGATCAGTTGAGCACCAACGCGCTTTGTCCAATGCTCGTCGTATAACATTTTCCAGTCGATCTGGCTGACCCATACGTACCAACCCACCCATTGTGCCTTCCGAGTCCCCGGCCGCCGTGTAAATCAGGATGCCAGCCATCGGCCTCTCACCTTCAGACGAATAAATCCGTTCTCTGAGTGAGGCGGAGCCATATCCACAGTCTTGAACCAGTTGATTGATCAACAGGTGGGCGAAGGTATGCAGCAGGACAAACCTAGGAGAGACTATCCTTGCTTCCTCATGGCGACGACTCGCCAAGGCTTCCAGGTTGTTCCTCATCAGCGAAAGACGGCTGTCCAAGGCGATCCCGCAGTGATCGACCCACTGCTGCAAACGGCTTTCCGAAAACTGTAGGAAGATCCCTTCACCCCGAACCACGATTGCTGGTAGCCAACGCTTGGGTGAGTCCATGAACAACCGGTGCTGTTCGGTCCGCGTCAGGCCCGAGGCATAGATTCGCGAAAATCCCTCAAACGCACGGGTTTCGCGAAGTTTGTGGAGGAGAGCAACTCTGCAAAGGGCGCTGCTTACGAGCGGTCCGTACTTCAAAACATCGGCGCCTCGAATGTCCAGATCCGTCTTCGGATATCCCACCTGCAAATCGCGGGAAAAGACCAAGTATTCTTGCTGCCGGTAGCTCTCCTCCTCGCCGTGAAGAGCTGCATCGCCAGCCTGCTGCTCTCCGGTTTCCCCGGCGAGGGCAGCACGCAGTGCATCCATCAGCAGTGCAGGATCGATGTTCCAATCCAGGCTTTTTGTCGCAGACTCAACGGCGTCAACGGGCAGAACACCATCGGGAGCCGTCTTCAGTCGCTGATCGAGAAACGCCTTGATCCTGCGGTCTTCGAGGAGGATGCCGTGCAGCAGATGTTGATTGGCAGCCTGAGCCAGCATTTCCGCATCGACCACCGATTCTGGGTGATACTTCTTCAAGGCATTGGAGGCCGATCGGACTGTTACGAGTCCGTTTTCTGAATCCAGGGCACCTTCCCGCAGCCTGTTCCTGACATCCCGATCGTCGAGCAGATCGAGCACTTCCTGTGGTAATGAAGTGTCATCGATGTCAGGAATGTAGATAGAACTGACCACCGATGGGAAATATAGGTTGGCGGCGCTCTTGAGCAGTGCAAACAGGGGCTCTCCGCAGTTGTTCGGAGCTGGCCGAGTTTCGGTGCCTGTCGCCAGAACCGGATTTATGCCGATGCAGTCTGTTCCCAGCCGGCTCAGGGCGGTTCTCACTTCGGGGCCGCCAGCCGAATCCGTTTCGGAGCTGAATGCGCCTGCCAGAGTGCGTCTCTTGACCACCCGGGCTCGCCCGTCCTCGCCTCGCTCTTCCGCCTGAACAGCCACGCCAGCCAGCGATGCACTGCCCGAGCTGGTCATGCGGAGCCAGCGGTTGATTCCGTCTGGTTCCCAGCCGGCTGCTTTTCCTTCGAATATCCAGTCCACCCACGGAAAATCCTGAATGTGGCCTTTGCGGCAGGCAGCAACAAAGCGGACTTGAAATGTCTTGCGTTTTGCATGCTTCTTACCCGCATCGCCCCCAGTAGCTATCGGTCCTTCGCAGACTGGAGCGTCGCGGTGGTGATACTGCCCCTTGTGCATCCGTCCACATCTCGGGCAGACATGCCAGAGCGGGAAGCGCAGAAAGGGCAGTGTAAGATTCAGATTGCGCTGCTGCCCACCGTTTCGTTCTGGCCTCCGGAAATCGGGTGGCTGGACGAAGAAATCGACATCAAGGCGCCTGGCAAGCCGTTTTTCGTCATCAATGCGAAATTCTCGATGTTCCGGGTTCGTTTCATCGAAAGGCCAGGCATCGAGGCCCGCGTGAATAAGGGATACAGGCCCTGGAAAATCGACCATGGCACCCGGCCCGAAAGGGGAAATGGCCTGTGTCCTGCGGATTGGACGGCTCATGCCTGTTCCTCCGGAGCGCGATTGAACCAGGTTGTAATTTCTGCTTCGCAGCTGGAATCCACGTCGCGAAGAGAAGAGAGCGTGGGCCAGCTGTGGCTGTTCCATTCAGCCGGTGGCGTTGCGCCAGCCGGATGCAGGAGCGGCGGGTGTTCCGGCAGGGTTCCGAAGGTGCCGTAATCAACCGGATTCCAGGCGCGCCATTCATTCAACCGCCTATCCAGGCGCTCCATGACGAGCAATTCTTCGTCGGGGGCCACGAAACGGACTCGATTGCGGATCATCTCCCTGACGATCTCACGCATTTGGGTTCCTTCTGCGAGCGGAAAAGGATCGGGATGCAGCCCTTCTTTTTCTAGTTCTCCAAGCTGCCGTACGGCAGCAGCAATTACTCCATGGAGCGAACGATCGACTGCAGGCAGGCTGAAGGGAGTGACGCTGGTAGGCTCGACCTGAGCGTACAGTCGCTGGTGGTAACTGCGGAAGCGCTCATAGTGACTGCGGTCGCGAGGCTTGCTCTGGCCATACAAGACAACCACCAGACCGGGCTTGTCTCGGTCCCGTCCAACTCGGCTCGAAACCTGAATGTACTGGGATGTGGTCTTTGGCTGACCAACGACGGCCATCAGTGACAAGCGGGGAATATCTACGCCGACTTCGATGATGTTGGAAGCCAAGCAAACATCGACCGGTCGGTCGCTGCCAGAAGCGTCGCGATTTCGCTGCCTTTCCGTGCTGAAATGCAGCTCCAGACGTGCCAGCTCCTTAGGGATGTCATCGCTGCGGATTCGGCTGGTCAGTTCAGTTGCAAACGGACTCCGGATCTTTTCGTAGCTGATGCCCATCCGATCGATGATGACTCGCAGATAGTCCCTGGCATCGGCGACAAATAGGGTGGCTGCTCCGCCTAATTCGCGCAGGGAGTTGAAAAAGCACAGCAGTGTCCACCAGGGATCCCGACCCGCGTCGTCCGTATCCATGATTGCAGCGTTCTGCATTAGGGAAGCGAAAACGCGAGCCTGAGTTGTCTGGAGGGAGACATGGCCCGGAGCCATCACGCCTACATACAATCGTCCTGGTTTGGGGCTGCCGTCTGGATGGCGATCCTCCTTGGCAAAGAAGGAGTCCCCGGCTTCTAGGCCAGAAGGTGGGAACAGAAGGACCGAATTCCGGGCATAGAGATGGGCAATCTGTTCGTTCGCCCGGCTGATCGTCGCAGTGGAGGCCACGATCTTCGGGCCGATCTTCCCGATGCCATGTTCCCGGCACAGCCGGTCTATGACCGTTTCGTAGGCGCCTACCATTGTCCCGAGCGGACCAGATATCAGATGCAACTCGTCCTGAATGACGAGCGTGGGAGGCTCGTGGAGATGTTGCCCATCACTCTCGATGCCGAAAAATCGCCGCAGCTCGGGCTTCCATGCCAGCATGGCGAACTTGTCCACGGTCCCGATCAGCAGGTTGGGGGGACTCTCGATGAGGTCCTCGTCAATAACGACGACCGGGAGCGGATCGCGTGGCTTGCCCAGTGGGGGAGCCTTGCCGAATTCGCACCCATGGTCCGGGCAACGATACACCACAGTTTCGGATGTCCCGGTCCGCTGCCGATAGTATCCAGTGACCGAAGGTTGATCGTCCTCACGCCGGCCGCGCCTGTTTGCGGGCCTTGCAGCACCAGATTCCCTAGGGCCAAACCGGGCGCCACACCATGGACATTTCAGCAGAACGAAGGGGTTCTCAGCCGTAGGGTCGTTTTCCAGGACACTCAGCAGCCTGAGTGCTTCGGAGCGCTTGTTCGGCGTGGTCGCACCTCCTACCCATAACCCCAGCCGGAAAGCTTTCTGTCCAAGCGCTGGACTACGGCGACGCAGGTACTCCATAGCACAGAACAGCAAGGCAGCCCGCTGAAATTGCTGGGCCGTCAGCAGTCGAAGGGTATAGCGCATCAGCACGTCGACTCCGCCAGGAAGGCGACCGGAAAGTCGGTTAAAGAAGATGCTGAATGATGTCAGACCGAGATATGCCTCGGTCTTTCCGCCACCAGTCGGGAACCAGATCAGATCCACTACCTCGCGATCGGCATGTTGAGGTTCGCAGATTCCTCGGAGGGACATGAGGAGAAAGGCAATTTGGAAAGGACGCCAATAGCCGCGTATCGGATCGGGGACAGTCGGATCCGGATTGGTGATCGGAGGCTCCCATCGCAGACGGCCCTCCTCCCCTGATACAGGGGCACGTACCGTGCTGCTGGCTCGCAACTGGGCAATCAGCATTGCATGGTTGGCCAGACGGAAGGCATTCTGCGCAAATCGTGCAACCTCGTTATCTTCGCGAAGCAGAAGGAGACCATCGCGAATTCTGTCCAGGCAGCGCCTGCAACGCTCAATGAGCCCTTGTGCTGTTGACTTGAGGGTTGTCGGAACTGGAGGCACCGAATCCCTCTCGCGCTCGAGACCATCGATCCACGTCGCATAGGCCTCGACGAGTTCATCAAGCTCCCGGAAGCCGTTGTCTTCAGGAACAAGACCTGCGAGTTTCCGCATGCTGACCCGGAGCTTCTTGATGCTGCCATCGGGCAGGACAATATCTAATTCCGCCGTGGTCGAAGGTGTCTCGAAAGCAGGCAGCACGTCGCTCCATATCGCACCGGTCCCTTCAAGCGGCGCCCCCTTCCAGTCGGCGGCACAGCCGTGCCCAATGGCAAAGGTTTGACGCTCCCGGTATAGCAGCCTGTTGATGGCTTCATCGGAGAGCGCGTCGTCTTGTTCCGGAACGTTGGTGCCACGCTCAGGATAAGAAATTATCCAGTCACCTGAGCTTAGTCCGATTATCCTCAGCCCAGCCTGAAAAATGCAGAAGCCATCGATGCTGCCGATATCCATCTCCTTGCAATTAATCAGTGAGACGGTAAGCAGGCGGCAAGCCCGGCCTGATTCAGGATCCTGCCATGGGCGAGAGACGACAACCACCTCGATATCCTCAAATCCGGGTAGGCGCTCTCTGCGGGTTACCACGCTAGTACCAAGCAGGTCACCAGTCCTGAATATGATCTGAGGAAGCGATCCGTCACCATTGACGAGGGGCTGCCGAAGCCAGATGCTCCTATCGAACTCCTTTCCTCCAATATCTCCAACTTTCTGGATGACTTTCTTGTAGATAGCTGCCGGACACTCTGAAAATTCCTCAGCACCCAATCTTCCGACACTGACCAGCTCGACCTTGAGGCCGTCTGTTTCACGGCTCATATCCGCAAGGAAGCTGAGTCCGATGGCCGACGGACGAAATGCGTTGGCCAGCGTAACGTCGTAGTCTTCTGAATCGTCTGCCTTGGCGCTTCGCCCTCTCAGCTTTTCATTCTCGGACAGCTGTCTCTCATCTGCCTCCGGTTCCCCAATCGAGGTAACCCCGTTCGATTCTTCCGCGTCGCTCCCGACAATATTCTCCTCGGTCTGGATTACCCCAGCAGGATAGAGAATGCCGGCTCCATACCGCTTGGTTGGTGGATCCTGCCAGAGTACTTCCTCGCCATCAGTCTGGCATCGAGGCTTGCGAAATTCGTCCCAAGGGACTGCGTTTAGTTGGGTGGCTTCGGGCGGAACAAGTGGATCACCTGCAGGATCGGGGCCGACCACCTCCGCCCGAGCCCGCTCCAGCAACCATTTCCGATTTTTCAGGTTTTCTTCAATTGACATGACCTATCTTCCTGTGGCCAGACCCAGCCCTGCTTCGAGCATCCGGTCATATTCCTTGCGGCAGCTTTCGTGCATGAGCAACACGAGCCTGATTCTGGCTCGGGACATACCCACGTACAGAAGCGCTCGCGCATGTTCGTCCATGCATGCGATATCCGTGATGATGATGCCTGCCGCCTCCAGTCCCTTGAAGGCGTGCACGCTGACATACCTGATTCCTGCCTTTTCCGCGCTTGCAATATCGCGGAAGGGCACAAGTCTGTGTCGCCTGCTTGCCGCGGGTCCGCCTGCACAGCTCTTGTCGTCTGCATTCAGTGAAAGAACGACGATTTCGTCCGGATTCAGTACCTTGCGAAGTTCGCCCACGGAATCATCTAGCAGTCGCTGTTGCTCCTGCTCATCCCTCCAGAACAGCGGATCGACACTTGCTCCTTCCAGTTCGTGCAGAAATCTGCTGTATCCGGGCTTGACGTTGCACGCCAGTGTCAGGATTTCGGCGATCGGTCCGGCATTTCTGCAGTTGATACGCAGCGTGAAGTTCGCATGAGCAGGAGCGCGTGTGCGCAGTGCGGCCAGCATGTCCGAAGCAGTCTGTGCACCGCCAGACAGGTAGATTGCCTGGCGCTCGAAGTCCCCGAAAAATGCCCAACGGCCGCCAGCCAGTCCGCCTGCGACCAGAAGATCGAGAACATCCATGTAGTCGTCGGTCAGTAGATCCTGGGCTTCATCTACCAGCAGAACATCGAACTGTGACAGTGTCCTTTCGTCACCGAGCAGTTGTTCGATGACCGCTGCCGGCAGATCGCTGGACCAGAACTTGCGGTCTTGCCGAACGGGCAGCCGATCTCCCACGATCTCCCGCATCAGTCCGTGCAGATGCAGACACCGCAGTAACCTGCTGTGTTGCTCGGGGGGTTCGGTTATCGACGCTCTCATCCAGTCGCCGAGCAGCCGGTTGAAGCAGAGCACCAGCGTGCGTTTCCCTTCGCTGATTGCTCTGCGTGCTGCCTCCACCACGAGGAAAGTTTTTCCGGTACCAGCTAGTCCCTTGACGATAACTCGCTCGTTATCCTGAATTGCATCCAGAGCATCGTATTGCTCCTGGGTGAGCCTGAGGAGAGATTCCTCGATGTGCTGGACGTCCCGTCTCGGTAGGGCGAAACATTCGAAGTTGCCGCGCAGCAGTCCTGCCATTCGGCGCACCTGCTCCGATGTTGGCCGGCTTCTGCGCCCGTCGTACCACGACCGGTTTCCTGCCCTCAAAGCAATGTGCTGATGAGCATGCACGAAGATCCGGCTCACAATTGCCGAAATCGGCATCCGTGCAAGGGTCCGGCTGTCGATCGTCTGCCACGGGTGCCATTCCGGCGATTCCTCGCTGAAATCGATTCGAGTGAACGCAACTGCCGAGAAAAACAGAAGATTTCCTAACGATGAATCCTTGGAGTGGATATAGTCCCGAAGGGAGTGCATCGCCCTGGATGCCTGACGAAAGGGACCTTCCGCAGAATTTCCGTAGGGATATATCCATAATCCGTCGCGGCGAGTGACTTCGCACCCTTTCACTTCTAGGCACAGGATTCCATGATCTGGTGCGAGGATCACCATGTCGATCTCGCCCTCGGATTTCGTGCGATGCTTCCGCAGCTCGAGCGAGTGCAGAACGACCCACCCGTCTGTGCCTGGATCTGTCCTGAGCTTGTGGAAGAGGATTGCTTCGCCCACAGGGGTATCAGGCGGACAATCAGGGGGAATCATTCTGGCCATCAGATTCCTTTCATGGGCTGTAGATCCATCAGGCGCGACGGGGGAACCCACGCCATCCGTTCGTCTACCGCCGCGACTTGGCAAAGCTGAACCGTGACGCCGTTTTCCAGCGCTACGAGTCCCCCCTCTGGAAGTGCTTTCAGGTGGAAAAGCGCGTTCGAAAGTTGACTGCAGATTTCTCGACGAACACTGTGTGCAGCACGCTGTCGGATGCCGCGTAGTTCCTGCAGCCCGTTCCAGTTAGCGTTCAAGTATTCATCCATGGCGGTTGGCGTTGCAAGTTTCCCGTACTTCATCAGAACCTGGAGAAGCGCGCCTAACTCGCTTCTGTGCCCCGGGCCATACACCGAACCGTCAGCCCAGTTGCGAAGGCTTTGCGAAAGAGAGCGCCCATTTGCGCCGACGGCCCGCATCTCTTCGGCAATGTCTTCCGGACTCCGGGTCAAGAGCAGCCTTTCTAGGGCAGTTCGCCAGTTGCACGTTTCTTCCAGTTTCTGGCCGAAGCCTTCTTCGGCAGACTCCAGGTCAAGTAGATAGCGTGTTCCACCGGGGCGCAGAACAAGGCAGTCCCCTTCGGACAACCTGACCACCGGAACGCTTTCCAACTGGTTGTCTTCTGCCGTATTGCCGTTCTTCCATACCAGAAGATGTGCTCCTTCAGGAACGAATAACCCACGGGCATCGCGGAAGAGGACATATCGGGCAGCATGGTATCCAGGAAGCTGTGCTCTGTGGCCATCATGGGTGATTTCCCAGATGCTTTCTTCACTTCCGCCCTCAGCGTCTCTTTCTTCGCCGGTCAGGTCGCTGATGCTCTCTCTGCTGCAGATCACTCGTGTTGATGAAAGTCGCCCACGAAAAACGTGGCTGTCAGGGAGGGGTTGCCTATTCCGAAGAGTGAAATATTCGCCTGGATACAGAAGGACGCTGATTTCTCCTGCGCGGCCTTGATAGAAAAGATCGACAAACATCTGGGGCGAAAGGTAATGGCATGTGCCTGGCACGATTACCCGATCAAATGATGTCGATGCCAGCATCTTCCGAGAATCGATGACGACGGGATCTCCGGGTAGATCAGGCATGCCATCTGTTTTTTCAGGCCACCCGAAAGTCCTTCCAAGAGCCATCGCGGCAACAATACCCGTTAGTGATCCGGAATTCCCGTGCATTTCGGCTTCCAGCAATGCTCTTGTCCGGCTCAGCTTGGGATTGGCCGGATGCTCCAGCAAGGCGTGTCCGGCCTGGAGCAGATTTCGAATCAGATTTACCTGTGCAGGGATTGCGGTTACGTCAATGGCAATATCATTCAGAATTTCGCAAAGGCCAACCTTGGGATGGTCGAATGGAAGCAGCGTGAACAGGATCCTTGTTCGGAGGTTCCAGATGCGCCGTCCGAGCTCGCTTTGAAACGTATCAGTTCTGTCAAGGCATGCCACTATCTGGCGTGACAGATGGACAACCTCGGCGACGAGCGGGCTGCTCACAGGAATTTCCCGTACCCGCAGGGCAGCGGCATTCCTGAATCGCCTGACGGTTTGCCCGAAAAGTGAGTTGCGTAAAACCATCAGCCCCCGCCAAGCACAAAGGTCGTCATCTCAACCCCCGGAGGGAAACGACTGGGAACATCCTGCATAAGCTCAGCAGGCGGATCGTTGGCATAACTGGCGGCTTCCAGGAGAAAGTTCTGGACGTCCGCCGTATATTCCGCCCTTTCAAGGAGAACCACGATATTTCCAGTATTAACGTGCGGCATCTGATCCCAGGCAGATGGCCCATCCAAAATTGTCACTGGCGCACTGATATGCTCTGGAATGCGGCTGGCAGCAGACAGTCGCAACTTGGCAACAGTTCTGTCATGGACGCCAGCAGCGCAAAGAATGTCGCTTAGTGGAAGCGGCGTTTCTGTTCTGGCAGCAATCTGCATCCCACCGACTGCCTCCCAGAAACCAGCCTGATTGGTGACGATCAAGCCTTCAACTCCGGCGGTACAGGCCCATCGGGAATCTGTTTCAAGGCCAAGGTCACGATGGAATCGCACGGCGTTATCTGTTGCTGCAGTCCCCCTTTCGGCAGGGAGACATTCTTCGCTGAACAGACATTCCGCGAATTTTGACGGGGAAAACGACCATACGAGGCCAACCTCTCTGGATCGTCGGGTGGCGGTAATCCGAACAGGCACCAGGCCAGGCAGGCCGTTATGCCTTTCGAGAACCACGCCTTGATATCTCACGCCATGGCTTGCTGTTTTCCAGAATATCTCAGTTCCCGGTGAGAGATTTTCCAGATCATTCCAGGCAAAACCGCCGCGAAACTGCCTCGCCCCAGCCAGCAGACTTCCAAGACCGACAAAGATGGATGCGTATGTGCGTGCCGGCAGAACGGCGACGGCAAGAATCCGCTTTTCATTCAGCTGAAAGCTGCGGCACCACCATCCGAGCCAGAGCAGAGCTTTGCTCCAGTCCGGAAGAGGCAACCTTTCATCGCCATCCAGAATATAAATCGGACGGCGGAGTTGCATTTTTTCCGGAAATTCCACTATCCCCCCCAAGTCGATCTGGTTTGCCCGTCAGGCGCGTTTGAATCCTTCTTCTTCGAGACGGGAACTCACCTTGATCAGACAGGCGGCCTGCAGAGGGGTGGGAATCCAGCCGCTTCTTGATGCATTCCGGAGAAGATCAGCTTCCTTGCCATAGACCGGTGAGTGCATGCGCGCCCAGTTGAGAATTTCTCCCCAGTATCCGGTTCCTCGCTGGATTACATCCGTGACCGCATGAATTCCGCCATCCATGGTTCCCTGCTGGCGTTTCTCGCGACTGATGTCGCGTGCCTCGTCTGGTGATACGAGTTCGGACGCAAGTCTGTCGGTCAGCCTGATCGGTAGAGAAAGGACCTTTTCCCAGCATTCCTTCTTCTTGCACCACTCAGTGATGTTCATTTGGGCGACCGGAGGCGTTGTTATCGCCTGCACCACGTCCTTGGCAATCGCTTCCAGCTGATTCACCAAAGCCTCGGATATGGCTTGGCGAGCCCATATTCCCTTGAAGTCGAGAGTGTGGCCCGGCTTCTGCAGCGAAATCATGCTGGCGAGTTTTGCGATCGAATAGGTCACGATGTTGGCGCGGTACCCTCCTTCGTACCAAGCTGCCGAACTGACCAGCTTTTCCACCGCCCGGAAGAGCACTGCTCTGGCGATGACTTCCTTGAAATAGGTGTCATTGTTGAACAGCAGACCGTCCTCTCCCCATTCCTTGCAGATGTATTCCGCGAAGTTGGCGAAATTTTTCTGAGCCCCGAAGCTCACGACATACGGAAGCTGTCTCCAGGAGTTCTCGAACTTGGCCAGATCTGTCTTTACGACCAGCTGTGCCCGCGGATGTATGCGCTGAAAATCCCGCTTCTGTGCCTGAGTGAGACCGGACTGCTCGTTCTGGTACTGACCTCGCGCTCTCTCGTAGAACCAGTACGTGTGATATTGCGCGGCTTCCATAGCTGGCGCCGGAATTCTGCGCGAAAGGCGCTCCATCGCTCGATGATAAGGATGGTTGGAAAAGAAGTCGGCATCGCTCACCTTGTTCTGCTTGTTGGAGTACATGGCGATGCTCTGAATCATGTCATCGAGCTTCTCGGCATCACGGGCGGTCACGACCGAAAGTTTCATCGGCACATGAATAGCTTCGAGATTGGCGTTGTCCTTGCGTTTCGCAACATGCAGAGAAGCCGTGGTCTGCCCGCCATTGACAATCTGGAAGTATCTCGCCGATACCAGCCGATGCCCCATCGGCGTTTCGACAACGCAGGCAGACGTTGATGTGGCCGAAATGCCGTTGTTGTATACGAAGAAGCGTTCCGGTTCCTTGCGGATCGTTCCCTGAATACCTTTGTTGATTTTGCCTGATGCGCTCAGGTACGAGCGCACGTTGCCTTCCAGAAGTTTGCTTCCATAGCTATCGTACAACTGGGCCAGCGCCTCGCCTGGAATTACAGCAAGATACCCCTGATAGTCGTCGGCTTGGCTCGCTGGCAGGCAAGGAAGACCACCAGGAACAAATTGGGTGAAGTCGATTTCGAGTTCTTCTGCGCCGAATGCGGATGACGAAACTGTGTGCAGGCGCCCGATATCCCAGACGTGGTACTCGACGGGGTGTCCGTCAATCTCGCCCTGAGGAAGATCCTTTACGCGTTCACTCAAGTTGGCATCGGTAAAGAGGTAAAACCGGTAGCGCCCCAAGGCAGCATGCTTGTCGGCAATCATGCCTGCAAGCTCAAGGCCATCTTCCATGCCGGCGGGCACGTTGGCCCAGATCTTTCCGGAAAGGGCGTCTTCCACAAATACTTGGAGCTGACCAAACAAGGCTTCTGCACGTGTCCGAGAAAGCACCTCCGTCTGGCTTGAGCTGGAGAAGTCAACAATCACCAATCGAATCGAGTCATCGGTGTCATCGAGTTCATAGCCATCGACACGGAGCTTTCGCCCCTTCGACCCCGTCCCCAAGAAATGACTTGGAACAAGATCATGGAACTCTTCCGCCTGATTTAAACGTTCGCTGACTTCACATAAAAATGCAAAATCTCGATCATTTTTGTCCGGAGCTGCTGGCAAGCGAACTTGGACCGCATCAAGCAACTCCTCCCGAAAGTCATCCAACTCCATTGCTTATTCCTAAAGGACGCCTATTTTTTGAAATCTATGACGTTCGCCATACCTCGACCGGCAAAATATTCCAAACGAATCAACAATATTGCCTAATTACATGATAAATCGATTCTAGTACTATTGGCTTGTCCTACAACGAATTAGGCGAGAAATTTCTCCCATAACTTACCTCCAGCCAAAGCAAGATACGGGCATCAAAGCCAAGTACTTCCCCTTGCTCAAAGAGCTTCAAGAACACAAAATCCCAGAAACGCTCTGTCTAAAAACAAAAACCCCCGCCAGTAACGGCGGGGGTTTTCAGACGTTGAACTAAACGCGATTCTTAGACGTTACATCTCAACTTCTGCTGCAATTTCAACGAATTGCGGGATCTGGTCGAAGTTCATGTAGCGATAGACTTCACCGGCCTTGGCGTTCACCAGCTTGATCTGCTCCATGTACTCGGCAACGGTCACGATACGGCCGGCCAGGGCGCACATAGCGGCCAGTTCGGCGGAACCGAGGTACACCTGGGTGTCGATGCCGAGGCGGTTCGGGAAGTTGCGGGTGGAGGTGGAGATCGCGGTGGAGCCCTTGCGGATCTGTGCCTGGTTGCCCATGCACAGCGAGCAGCCCGGCATTTCCATGCGGGCGCCGGACTTGCCGAGGACGCCGTAGTAGCCTTCTTCGGTCAGGATCAGCGCATCCATCTTGGTCGGCGGGGCGATCCACAGACGGGTCGGGATGTCGGACTTGCCTTCGAGGACCTTGCCGGCGGCACGGAAGTGACCGATGTTGGTCATGCAGGAGCCGATGAAGACTTCGTCGATCTTGGCGCCGGCGACTTCGGACAGAACCTTCACATCATCCGGATCGTTCGGGCAGGCCAGGATCGGCTCGGTGACTTCGGCCAGGTCGATTTCGATGACCGCGGCGTACTGGGCGTTGGCGTCAGCCTTCAACAACGTGCCGTTGGCGATCCAGTCTTCCATGGCGTTGATGCGGCGCTTCAGTGTGCGGGCATCCTGGTAGCCTTCGGCGATCATCCACTTCATCAGGGTGATGTTCGAACGCATGTACTCGACCATCGGTTCCTTGTTCAGGGCGACGGCACAGGCGGCAGCGGAACGCTCGGCGGCAGCGTCGGACAGTTCGAAAGCCTGTTCGACCTTGAGGTTCGGCAGACCTTCGATTTCCAGGATGCGGCCGGAGAAGACGTTCTTCTTGCCCTTCTTCTCGACGGTCAGCAGGCCCTGCTTGATGGCGTAGTACGGAATGGCGTTGACCAGGTCGCGCAGCGTGATGCCGTCCTGCATCTTGCCCTTGAAGCGGACCAGCACGGATTCCGGCATGTCCAGCGGCATGACGCCGGTGGCGGCGGCAAAGGCGACCAGACCGGAACCGGCCGGGAAGGAAATGCCGATCGGGAAGCGGGTGTGCGAGTCGCCGCCGGTACCGACGGTATCCGGCAGCAGCAGGCGGTTCAGCCAGGAGTGGATGACGCCGTCGCCCGGACGCAGCGCAACGCCGCCGCGGGTCGAGATGAAGGACGGCAGTTCGCGGTGCATGCGGACGTCGACCAGCTTCGGATAGGCGGCGGTGTGGCAGAAGGACTGCATGACCAGATCGGCGGAGAAGCCGAGGCAGGCCAGATCCTTCAGTTCGTCGCGGGTCATCGGGCCGGTGGTGTCTTGCGAACCGACGGTGGTCATCTTCGGCTCGCAGTAGGTGCCCGGCAGGATGCCGGTCACGCCGCAGGCCTTGCCGACCATCTTCTGGGCCAGCGAGTAACCCTTGCCGTCGTCAGCCGGGTTCTGCGGCAGGCGGAACAGCGTGGATTGCGGCAGCTTGAGGAATTCGCGGGCCTTGGTGGTCAGGCCACGACCGATGATCAGGGGGATACGGCCGCCGGCGCGGACTTCGTCGAGAATGACCAGGGTCTTCAGTTGCGATTCGGCGATGGTGGTACCGTTCTTGGTCGCCACAACCTTGCCGGAATCAGCATCAACCTTCAGTTCGATCTCGTCGCCCATGTCCATCTGGCCGGCGTCGATTTCGATCGGCAGGGCGCCGGCATCTTCCATCGTGTTGAAGAAGATCGGGGCGATCTTGGAGCCGAGGCAGACGCCGCCGAAACGCTTGTTCGGGACGAAAGGAATATCTTCGCCGGTGAACCACAACACGGAGTTGGTAGCGGACTTGCGCGAAGAACCGGTACCGACCACGTCACCTACGTAAGCGATCAGGTTGCCCTTGGCGCCGAGCGCTTCGAGTTGCTTGATCGGGCCACGGGCACCGGGTTCGTCAGGGTTGATCCCCGGGCGGGCGTTCTTCAGCATGGCCAGGGCGTGCAGCGGGATGTCAGGACGCGACCAGGCATCCGGTGCCGGCGACAGGTCGTCGGTATTGGTTT